>JACCDL011130050.1_pt1 | contig 32684 bp, 30 predicted proteins | sample 7441931 | NCBI WGS metagenome assembly JACCDL01 (sample SAMN15323437, study PRJNA562643) | freshwater metagenome | isolation source: river surface water | place: USA:Blue River Watershed | collected 2017-08-16 | reverse complement strand
CGCTCGACCGCTCTTCTCGTTCGCCGCGCAGTGAATCACTTCCTTGAGATCGGCGGCGGTTCCATCGTTGGTATGACAAGTTGGGCGGCGCAACAAGGTTCGGGTAATCCCAAACTGAGTGGCTACGCAGCATCCAAAGCACCGATCGCAGCGCTCTTGAAGACCATTGCTCGCGCATATGGGAAAGATTCCATCTTCGCCTACCTCATCGCACCTGGAATCGTTAGAACTGCAATGAGTGAGAACTCTGCGAAGTCGATGGGCGGCGAGGAGGCAATCACCGCCAAGCTCGCGATGGGTGAGTGGGTTCCACCCGAGGAGATCGCAGAGTTGGTCGCCTTCCTTGCATCGGGCCGAAATCGACACTTGAGCGGATCTACCTTTGACGTCAATGGGGCGACATATATTCGTTGACGTAGGCGCAGAGGTGGCTCTGTAACATCCATGTAACAAGCCTTTGCGAGACTGCTTCCATGACTTCTCCAAGCGAAACCCACAGCTCCAATATCGAGCGGCAACGCGATTTCGTCCTTCGCACCCTTGAAGAACGCAATATTCGATTCGTCAGACTCTGGTTCACAGATGTCCTCGGCTTCCTTAAGTCAGTGGCGATCGCACCAGCAGAATTGGAGACCGCTTTCGAAGAGGGAATTGGTTTCGACGGTTCGTCCATCGAAGGCTTCGCACGCGTCAGTGAATCCGACATGTTGGCAAAGCCGGATCCTGCGACATTCTCGATTCTTCCCTGGCGAACAGAGAACCCAGGAGCAGCGCGCATGTTCTGCGATATCGCATTGCCAGATGGAAGTTCTGCACCGTCGGATCCTCGTAATGTCTTGAAGCGAACTCTCGATAGGGCAGCCAAGATGGGGTACACCTGCTACACCCATCCAGAGGTCGAGTTCTTCCTCTTTCAATCGCAGCCCGAGAAAGGCCAACAACCACTTCCCGTCGATCAAGGTGGATATTTCGATCACACCCCGAGTGCAGTCGGAAATGATTTCCGTCGTCAGGCGATCACGATGCTCGAGGCAATGGGTGTGTCCGTCGAGTTCTCACATCATGAGGGTGCGCCAGGGCAACAGGAGATCGATCTTCGATATGCAGATGCCTTATCGACGGCAGATAACATCATGACTTTCCGCCATGTGATCAAAGAAGTAGCGCTCGATCAAGGCTTCCATGCATCCTTCATGCCTAAACCATTTACTGAGTATGCAGGCTCTGGTATGCATACCCATTTCTCACTCTTTAGGGATGAGAAGAATGCTTTCTACGAAGAGGGAGCGGAGTTCCAACTCTCCAAGATCGGACGATCCTTCATCGCAGGTGTTCTCAAGTTCGCTCCAGAGTTCACCTTGATCACCAACCAATGGGTCAACTCCTATAAGCGCCTCCATGGCGGAGATGAAGCCCCCTCGCTCGCATCTTGGGGAACCCATTCGAAATCCGCTCTGGTTCGAATTCCGATGTACAAACCGAAGAAAGAGGTATCGACTCGCATCGAGGTCCGCTCACCCGATAGCGCATGCAACCCTTACTTGGCCTTCTCTGTCATCATCGCAGCGGGGTTAAAGGGAATCGAAGAGGGCATCAATCTCGAGAGCATGGCTGATCCAGTACAGCTACCCACCAGCTTGAGCGAAGCGATCGCGAAGATGGAGCGAAGTGACCTGGTCCGAGAGGTACTAGGAGAGCCAGTCTTTGAGTACGTGCTGAGGAATAAGAGAGCGGAGTGGCAGGAGTATCGCCGCCAAGTGACAGCCTTCGAACTCGATCGATATCTCCCAGTTCTCTAATCTTCCATCTCTCGCATATGATGGGGGCATGATGCGCGTCGCAGACACCTCTTTACTCCCAGGAAGCGCGCACAACCTAAGTTCACTTCTTCTCGGACTCCTCCTTCGTTGCCGCGACGGGGCCAAGTAGCCGGTTCCCTCGTCGCGGGTAGAGAGCGATAACGGCCTCACATAAGCAGGCGATGTCCATAGCCAACACGGCGCAAAATAGTTTTTTCGAGAGTTTTAACAATAAGTTGAATTAGAGAAGGTAACGAGATGTCATTCCCGAAGCAGTCCCCAAGTTCAATGCCAGTTTCCAGATACTCGTCATTCGTTCCTATCGATCTGCCCGATCGCACCTGGCCGACGAAACAGATCACCAAGGCACCACAATGGTGCTCCGTCGACCTTCGCGATGGAAACCAAGCCCTTATCGATCCGATGGACAATTCGCGAAAACTTGCCATGTTCAATCTCTTGGTTTCGATGGGTTACAAAGAGATCGAAGTTGGATTCCCATCAGCAAGTCAGACCGATTTCGATTTCGTCCGCAAGATCATCGAAGATGGATTGATTCCTGATGATGTCGTGATTCAAGTCCTCACCCAGGCGAGGGAGAATCTGATCGATCGCACCTTCGAATCGATCAAGGGTGCGAAGCAGGCAGTCGTTCACTTCTACAACTCGACATCGACACTTCAGCGGCGGGTCGTCTTTGGACAAGACAAGGCTGGAATCAAGAAGATCGCAACCGATGCTGCCGAGTACTGCCTCAAGCAGGTAGACACGGTCAAGGGAACGACCGTCTTCTTCGAGTATTCACCAGAGTCATACACCGGCACTGAAGTCGAGTACGCACTCGAGGTATGTGATGCCGTCACTGACATCCTCCAACCATCTCCGTCGTGGAAGACGATCATCAATCTCCCTGCAACAGTCGAGATGGCAACTCCGAATGTCTATGCCGATTCCATCGAATGGATGCATCGCAACCTCAATCGGCGAGAGAGCATCGTCTTGAGCCTTCACCCACACAATGATCGCGGTACTGCTGTCGCTGCAGCCGAGCTCGGATATCTAGCTGGTGCCGACCGCATCGAGGGGACCCTCTTTGGAAATGGCGAGCGAACTGGAAACGTCTGTCTCGTCACTTTGGGCCTCAATCTCGTGAGCCACGGCATCGATCCGCAGATTGATTTCACCGATATTCCTGCGATCAGGCGCACCGTTGAATACGCAAACCAATTGCGAGTCCCAGAACGCCATCCTTATGGAGGCGATTTGGTCTTCACCGCCTTCTCCGGCTCCCACCAAGATGCCATCAAGAAGGGACTCGAGCATCTTGAGAAGGATGCGGCTGCTTCGGGAGTCAAAGTCTCAGATTTCACCTGGGCGGTTCCTTATCTGCCGATCGATCCGAAGGACATCGGAAGAAGTTATGAAGCAGTCATCCGAGTCAATAGCCAATCCGGAAAGGGTGGCGTTGCTTACCTGATGAAGAGTGAGCATCACTTGGATCTACCTCGAAGACTTCAGATTGAATTTAGCCAGGTGATTCAGGCGAAGACTGACTCCGAGGGTGGCGAAGTACTTGCTGATGAGATGTGGAAGATCTTCGTCGATGAATATCTACCCGCTGAATTGACCAGAGACGTCGCTCCGTGGGGACGATTCAAATTGTTGGGAATGTCGGAGCGCTCCGAGATGGATAAGGATGTGCAACTCACTGCCTCCATCATCGATTCTGGCGAGAAGCGCGAGATCGATGGTGTTGGAAACGGCCCCATCTCAGCCTTCTGCGATGCTCTCGCGAAACTTGGCGTGAGATTGCAGGTGCTCGATTACTACGAACATGCGATGTCTGCTGGTGGCGATGCAAAGGCTGCCTCGTACCTCGAATGTGAAGTAGAGACCGCTGATAAAGGTAGAGCTGTCTATTGGGGTGTCGGTATCGATCCAAGCACCACGACTGCATCGCTCAAAGCCATCATTTCGGCGGTCAATCGCGCGCTTCGGTAGCCAATCACGAGATGGTCGGGGCTTCACAACTACCCTTGCCCCGTGGCCCTCTATCGAGATCATGCGATCGTCTTGCGCACCCATAAGTTGGGCGAAGCGGATCGGATCATCACCCTTCTCTCTAAGGAGCATGGTCGATTTCGAGCAGTGGCCAAGGGTGTTCGAAGGACGAAATCGAAGTTCGGCGCGAGGCTTGAAATCGCAAGCCATATCGATGCCCAGTTCTATGTCGGTAAGAGTCTTGATGTGATCACCCAAGTGGAAGGCATCGAGAATTATGGGGATGCCATCTCCCACGATTATCAGAAGTGGACTGTGGCCCATGCCATCGTCGAAGCAGCCGAACGCTTCACGAGCAATGAACGAGAACCAGCACGTCAGCACTTTCAGTTGGTTGCAGGTGCACTGAAGTCATTGGCCCATGAGAATTACGATTCGTTGCTGATTCTCGATGCCTACTTGTTGCGTTCACTTGCCGTTGCTGGCTTTGCGCCATCAACGTTCGATTGCTCCATCTGTGATGCCAAGGGTCCTCATCGATTCTTTTCTCTCGTCGGCGGAGGTGCGGTCTGCTCTCAATGCAAGCCCTCAGCTTCAGCGACTCCTTCCGAAGAGACGATGCAATTGATGGGCGATCTCTTGAGCGGGAATTGGGAACGGGCGATCACGAGCGAGTTGAAGCACAGGAAAGAGACCTCGGGTTTGGTCGCTGCCTACCTGCAGTGGCATATTGAGCGTGGATTGCGCTCACTTCCTTTTGTGGAGCGGACCGTACATTCAGCATCGTTCGATCACTCTCACAAAGAGCCGATCATTGAAGAAAGTGTTCAGGCAGTATGAAGTTTCAAAAGCCAACTCCACATCCGAGTGGGGCGAAGCCGCCAAAGATGAAGGCGGAAGATCTCCCCAAGCACGTCGCGATCGTCATGGACGGAAATGGTCGCTGGGCGAAGCAGCGTGGCATGGCCAGGACCAAAGGTCACGAAGCGGGGGAGCGCGCACTCTTCGATGTCGTTGAGGGTGCACTCGAGATTGGTTTGAAGGAGATGAGCGTCTATGCATTCTCCACCGAAAACTGGCGTCGAAGTCCTGAAGAGGTCCGATTCTTGATGAGTTTCAACCGGGATGTGATCAAGAAGAGGCGCGATGAGATGCATGCACGTGGCATCAAGATCCGATGGGTGGGAAGGCGTCAACGTCTTTGGGCAAGCGTGATCAAGGAACTCGAAGAGGCGGAGAGACTTACCAAGCGCAACAATGTGATGACGCTCAATATGTGTATCAATTACGGCGGTCGGGCCGAGATCGTCGATGCAACGAAGCGGATCGCCGAAGATATTGCCAAGAAGAAGATCAAACCGGAGGCAATCACCGAGAGACTTTTCTCGCGATATTTGGATGAACCCGCGATGAATGATGTCGATCTCTTCTTCCGTTCTTCAGGCGAACAGCGAACGAGCAACTTCCTGATGTGGCAATCTGCATATGCGGAGATGGTATTCATGGATGTACTCTGGCCAGATGTCGATCGATTGACGTTATGGAAAGCGATCGAGACTTATGCAGAACGTGAAAGACGCTTTGGAGGCGCGCAATGAGTGAGAAGACAAAGGCTGAATTCTGGTTCGATCCGATCTGCCCCTGGGCATGGATGACCTCCAGATGGATCTTGGAAGTTGAGAAGGTCCGCGATATCGATGTCACCTTCAATATCTTCTCTCTCGCTCACCTCAATCGAAACACCACCGATGAGAAGTACAAGCTGAATTTCCCTAAGTCATGGCGAACGACTCGCGTGATCATGGCGGCAAAGACCAAGCATGGGCAGGAGTATGTCCTTCCGCTCTACACAGCGATTGGAACTCGAATCCATTTGAAGAAGATGGAGATTGGTCAAGAACTCCTCGAAGAAGCTCTTGCGGAGGTGGGTCTCGATAAGTCACTCGCCGCCGAGATGGATAATGAATCGTGGAATCAGGCGATCATTGAGAGTCATGAACGAGGAATTTCACTCGTTGGAAATGATGTGGGCACACCACTGATCAAGGTCGGCGATTTTGCATTCTTTGGACCTGTCATCTCTCCAGCTCCTAAGGGTGAAGAAGCTGGAAAGCTCTGGGATGGAGTCGTAGGAGTCGCTTCTTATCCAGGCTTCTTCGAGATCAAGCGCTCTCGAACTGTCGGTCCAATCTTCGACTGAAACGCTTTAGATGCTTGAGATCGTCGGTGACCAGATCCGGTACAACCTCACCTGGATCGAGAACCTAGGCGCGTTTGGTAGGGATCCGAAGAGTTCTTTGAGGAACCTAGTCTCTGTCTCGCGCCGCGATAATCCGTGGAGCACAGAAGTCTTGCGCGGTATCAGAGCCCCCGGTACCGGTTTCCCGTTTCTCATCATGCTTGGAACGATGCGATATCTGCGTGGAAAAGATTTCTGTGTGGTCTATCGGCGTAGACCTGTACTACTTCTTGAGTTCAAAGATGAGCGCTTCAAGCGCTGGGTCATCCCAGCTTCGGATGCCAATATCTCCTTGTTGCAGCAAGCGGGGTTTCCACTCGCGAGCTGACGACACGCTCAAGGCGCCCTGAAGCCCCGTCAATCCTCGCATTCGAACAGATGTTCGGATACCCTTCTCATGCCCAGCCAGAGCGGTTCCACACTTCCGCAGGTGTTCGCCCCTCGCCGTCGGTGGTCTTCCGTACCTTCTGGACCCGTGCGGACCACATGGTCCTTGAGCCCATAGATATGGGAGAGACAGAGAGGTAAGACGATGGCCCGTGAGGCTAAACGCCCAGGCGATGGCGCATCAGAAGTCGCGCCAGGAAATACGAATCAGCAAGTAAACCCAGAGCGCCTCAAGGCCCTCGATACCGCCCTCGCCCAGATCGAGCGCCAATTCGGCAAAGGCTCAGTCATGAAGATGAGCGAGCGAGCCAATCAGATCGTCGAAGTCATTCCGACTGGATCCATTGCCCTCGATGCGGCGCTTGGAATTGGCGGCCTACCACGTGGACGAGTCATTGAGATCTTTGGACCTGAATCTTCAGGTAAGACGACTCTGACCCTACATGCAATCGCAAATGTTCAAAAGCAAGGTGGCATCGCAGCTTTCATTGATGCTGAACATGCATTCGATCCTGAATATGCGAAGAAGCTTGGCATTGATATCGATGCGCTCTTGGTCTCTCAGCCTGACACTGGTGAACAAGCCCTCGAGATCATGGATATGTTGGTTCGTTCCGGAGCGCTCGATTTGATCGTCGTCGACTCGGTCGCAGCCCTGGTCCCGCGTGCTGAAATCGAAGGTGAGATGGGCGATTCCCACATGGGTCTCCAAGCTCGTTTGATGTCACAGGCACTTCGAAAGATCACTGGCGCACTCAGCTCTTCAAAGACCACAGCAATCTTCATCAACCAGCTACGCGACAAGATCGGCGTCTTCTTTGGCTCTCCTGAGACAACGACAGGTGGTAAGGCTCTGAAGTTCTATGCATCCGTTCGTATGGATATCCGTCGCATAGAGACGCTCAAGGATGGCCAAGAAGCCGTTGGTAACCGTACTCGCGTCAAGGTTGTCAAGAACAAGATGGCTCCACCATTCAAGCAAGCTGAGTTCGACATCCTCTACGGTGTTGGAATCTCACGTGAAGGCTCTCTCCTTGATATGGGTGTCGAGCTTGGAATCGTGAAGAAGTCTGGCGCTTGGTTCACTTATGAAGGCGACCAACTTGGTCAAGGAAAAGAGAACTCACGTCAGTTCTTGATCGACAACCCAGACCTTGCAAATGAGATCGATGCGAAGATCAGGGCGAAGCTCAACCCAACTCCGGTTGATCCAGCTTTGGTTGCAGCGATTGATGAAGCAACTGCGGATGTCGAGTTCTGATCTCCTTCAAGAAGACCCTTATTCAGTAGCGCTTACCATCGCACTCGCTGCGATCGGTAGGCGCTCACTGAGCAAGAGGCAACTCTCCGACCATCTCGAAAAGCGTGGCACTCCAGGCGAGGTCGCTGAGAAGACCCTTCTAAGGTTGGAAGAGATGGGCTATCTCAATGACCTTGATTTTGCCCGCGACTTCACGGATCGCTCCAAGCGAAAATCCTCCAAGCGAGCAATCATCCAAGGTCTCAAAGCGCGGTCAATCGATCAAGAGATCATCGATTGGGTCGCAGAGGATCTCAGCGATGACGATGATTTTCAGCTGGCGCTCAAACTCGCTTCGAAGAAGTGGCGCAGTGACTGCGCAGATGAGGAAGGTATGCGCCGGCGTATTCACGGGGCCTTGATGCGTCGCGGTTTCTCATCGACCACTATTAGCGCAGTCTTTCGTGAATTGGGGCGTGAAGCCGAGGAGAAGTCCCACTTGTAGAATCGCGGCACGATGAAGCGCCGTTATGTGATCCAAACTCTTGGTTGTCAGATGAATGTCCATGACTCCGAACGGATTGCTGGATCCTTGGATCGAGCTGGATATGTGGCAGCTCTTGAGAATGAAGATCCTGATCTCATCGTCTTCAACACCTGTGCCGTGCGCGAGAACGCTGACAATCGACTCTACGGACAGTTGAGTTTCTTAGCTCCTCAAAAAGAGAAGAACCCCAACTTGCAGATTGCGATCGGTGGCTGTCTGGCCCAGAAGGATCAGGGCAAGATCGTTGAGCGAGCTCCTTATGTCGATGTCGTCTTCGGCACCCACAACGTCGGCTCACTTCCGGTTCTCCTTGAACGAGCTCGAATCGAAGGCGAAGCGCAGGTTGAGATCAAAGAGGCGTTGGAACATTTCCCTTCTTCGCTACCAGCTCGTCGTCACTCTGCCTTCTCTGCATGGGTCTCTATCTCGGTTGGGTGCAATAACACTTGCACCTTCTGCATCGTTCCATCGCTTCGAGGTCGGGAGAAGGATCGTCCTCAAGCTGAGATTCTCACTGAGATCCGTACCTTGGTCGATCAAGGAGTCAGTGAGATCACCCTGCTGGGTCAGAACGTCAACGCCTATGGCGTCGACCTTGGTGAGCCGGGGGCGTTCGCTTCGCTACTTCGGGCCTGTGGAGAGGTTGATGGCCTTGAGCGAGTTCGATTCATGTCGCCGCATCCGAGAGATTTCACAGATGATGTCATCGCAGCAATGGCAGAGACCGCGAACGTGATGCCACATCTTCACATGCCACTTCAATCAGGTTCGGATCGCATCTTGCAGGCGATGCGCCGCTCCTACAGGAGATCTCGCTACTTGGGGATCTTGGAGCGGGTGAGGGCAGCAATCCCTGATGCATCGATCACAACCGACATCATCGTTGGCTTTCCTAGTGAGAGTGATGAGGATTTCGAGCAAACGCTCTCACTCTGCGACGAGGCTCAATTCACCGCCGCCTACACCTTCCAATATTCAAAGCGTCCTGGAACGCCAGCCGCAGAGATGCCAGATCAAGTTCCTATAGAGATCGTCAAAGAACGGTACGAACGATTGCATGAACATCAGGAGGCCATTGCCCTGCGCATCAATCAGCGATCGATTGGCAAGGAGTTCGAACTCCTGGTCACAGAGGGATCGAGTGAGCGCGACGGACAGTTGCGCATGAGCGGCAAGAGTAAAGATGCGCGGCTGATGCATTTTCCTGTGCTCGATGGTGTCACGGTACGACCCGGAGATTTCGTAACAGTGGAAGTGACCGAAGCCAAGCCCTTCTATCTGGTTGCCGATCGCTTCATCTCTCATCGTCCATCGCGAGGGGGCGATGCATTTACTTCACTCAAGGATGAAGCAGAACGCGGCGGGACGCTCCTTGGAATGCCAAGACTCTCCAAGGCAACACTCACAGCCTCCCTCGGCCTGCCCGTCTCTTGATGAAAAACGAGATCATCGTCATCGCAGGAGCTACTGCGACAGGGAAGAGCGACCTTGCTTTAGCGCTCGCGGATCGACTCCAAGCCGAGATCATCAACGCCGATTCGATGCAGCTCTATCGAGGCATGGATATTGGAACTGCCAAGTTGAGCGAAGAGCAACGAAGAGAAATCCCACATCACCTGATCGACGTTCTCGATGTCAATCAAGATTCAACGGTTGCTCAGTATCAAGAGCAGGCACGACGGATCGCGGATGAACTTCTCGCTCAAGGAAAGAACGTCGTTCTCGTCGGGGGCACTGGTCTCTACATCAAAGCATTCCTCGACGATCTTCAATTCCCTGATACCGATTCTGAGGTGCGTGAGAGGCTCCTAAGAGAGGGCGAAAGAGTTGGCGTAGATGAGATGCATCGACGATTGACTCTCCTCGACCCTGCAGCTGCGGCAGCAATACCGAAAGAGAATCTCAGACGCGTGGTTCGGGCGCTCGAGGTCATCGAGATCACAGGGAAGCCATTCACTGCCCACCTACCGCGAAAAGGAGAGGGGCGCTATCCCACCGCACGACAGTTCGGACTCGTCATGGATCGTGAGACTCTCAAGGAGCGGATCTACCTTCGTGTTGAGAGGATGTGGGAGCAAGGATTCATTGATGAAGTGGAAGCGTTGATCGCAAAGGGGATCCTTGAAGGGCGAACTGCCCGTGCGGCAATCGGGTACGCACAGATCATCGATTTCACGTTGGGAAAGATCTCAGAGGTTGAAGCAAAAGAGGAGACCAAGCGAGCGACCCGTGCATACGCCAGGCGACAAGAGACCTGGTTCTCTCGCGACGAGCGAATTACTTGGATCAAGGAACCGAGCCTTGCGGGACGTGTCGAAACGATTCTCAGTCGCCTCTAATTCTTGGGCAATCAAGTTATGAAGAAGTTTCCAAGAATGATCGAATAAGTATGGGAAAGGTACGCTTCTGCTAATGCCAATCACTGCAACCTATGGTCATGGGACAGAGAATGACTTCGTCCTGGTCTTTGATCCAAACGATCAGTTGACCATCTCTGCAGATCAGGTGAGATCGATCTGTAACCGTGAGAGCGGGATCGGATCCGATGGTTTGATCCGTATCACCAAGCGAGAGAATCGCTGGTTCATGGATTATCGCAATGCTGACGGATCGATCGCCGAGATGTGCGGTAACGGCGTGCGAGTCATGGCGCGCTACCTCGTCGATCGCGGCCATCAAGCATCAGGGATCTTCTCGATTGCAACGCGTGATGGAAATAAGTTCCTCAAAGTCCCTGATCTGGGGGATATATCAGTCAATCTCGGTCAAGTCAGCGAAGTACCTGGGGAGATCACTGCCGAGCAGAATGGTCACACCTTCCATGGCTTCAACATCGATGTGGGAAATCCACATGCCGTCGTCTTCGTTGAGAAGATCGAAGATGTTGGTTCACTCACTGAGGCACCTCGTGTGGAACCCGAAGATGAATATCCAGATGGCGTCAACGTCGAATTCGTGGAGTTTCTCGACAACGGCGAACTGCGTATGCGAGTACATGAGCGAGGTAGTGGCGAGACCAAATCGTGCGGAACTGGCACCTGCGCTGTTGCACTCGCTGCAACACTGAAAAGGGGTAAGAAGCTGCCGATCTCCTGGGTCATCCACGCGCCAGGCGGTCGACTCGTCGTAGATATCGATCCACATTCAAATGCCACGCTTACCGGTCCTGCGGTGTTGGTTCGAGATGTTGATATCGAAGAATTCTTGAAGTGATATGAAAGAGTTTGATTACGACTCTCTCTTGGCGGAGAGCGAAAGACTGGAAGCAGAGCTAGATCAAGAGTTGGCTGAAGATCTAGGCGAGAGCGAGATCGCGCTCAACTCGTTTCAACCGGATGATTTTGAGTCGACTCAGTTGCTCTTGCAAGATCGTCAGGCGTTGCGTCGCGTACAGGGCCTTTCAACAGAACTCACCGATATCTCCGAGGCTGAATACCGTCGCCTTCAACTTGAACGAGTCATCTTGGTGGGAGTGTGGACTACGGGTACTGCGGAGGATGCAGAGAACTCGATGACTGAACTTGCCTCACTCGCTGAGACGGCGGGCTCACAAGTCCTTGATGCGCTGATTCAACGGCGGGATAAGGCTGATCCAGCGACTTTCATCGGCTCTGGAAAGGTGGCAGAACTCAAAGGAATCGTGAAATCAAGTGGCGCGGATACTGTGATCTGCGACGGTGAGTTGAGCCCTTCGCAATTGAAGAACCTAGAGGATCGAGTCAAAGTAAAGGTTGTAGATCGCACCGCCTTGATCCTCGACATCTTCGCTCAACATGCGAAGAGTCGTGAAGGAAAAGCGCAGGTGGAACTCGCCCAGATGAGCTATCTCTTGCCGAGGCTTCGCGGCTGGGGTCAGTCGCTCTCTCGTCAGGCCGGTGGCACAGGCGGAATCGGTAGTCGCGGCCCTGGCGAGACGAAGATTGAGATAGATCGTCGTCGCATCCGGGACAAAATGGCAAAGCTTCGTCGCGAGATCAAAGAGATGAAGACCGCTCGTGATACCAAACGCAAAGAGCGAGATGAGAATCGTGTCCCCTCGGTTGCGATCGCGGGATACACCAACGCAGGAAAGTCCTCGCTCCTCAATCGATTGACTGGGGCAGGAGTCTTGGTTCAAGACGCTCTCTTTGCAACCCTTGAGCCGACAGTGAGACGAACCGAGACGAAAGAAGGACGTATCTACACTCTTGCCGATACCGTCGGATTCGTTCGGGATCTACCTGCACAACTCGTCGAAGTCTTCAAATCAACCCTTGAAGAAGTCCTCCATGCAGATTTGATCGTTCACTTGGTCGATGGCAGTAGCCCTGATCCCTTCGGTCAGATTCAATCGGTGCGATCCATTCTTAGGGAGATTGGTGCTGCTGGAATTCCAGAGATCTTGGCAGTGAACAAGGCCGATATCGCCGACCCCGACACCTTGGATCATCTGCTCCGTACTGAACGCGATTCCTTTGCCATCAGTGTTAAGAGCGGAATGGGCATCGACCTACTCAAGGCCGCGATCGAATCTGCGCTCCCACATCCAGCGATTGAGATTGAGGTCGTCATCCCTTACAGCCGAGGGGATCTAGTGAACAAATTCCATCTCTTGGGTGAGATCGATTCCGAAAGCCATGAGGCGAGTGGGACCCGCATCAAGGGTCGAGTCGATAAGAGGCTTGAAGTGGAGCTTTCGGGCTTTACGCGTTAGCAAACCAGCGAATCGGTCCTTGGTGATCGACGTAGATCGACTGACCGAGGTGAAATTCGCTATGGCCAGTGATACGCGCTTTGAGCGTGCCTAAATAAGCGGATTCGATCAAACCGAATTCAATGACGGCATCGTGTCCGTAGTACTCGATCTTGGTGACGATGGCGCGTTGACCACGAGTTGAATCCAAGCTGACAGCAATCTCCTCTGGGCGAATGACAATCGTTCCACTCTCACTCGACTCTGATGAGACACCAGCTGTCAGTGGATGGAAGACCTTCTCTCCGTCGCGCTTGGCAGGCAGAACGAGCGCATCGCCGGTACTCACTGCTGCATAGGGAGTCGCAGGGGCGAAATAGACCTCGGCCGGCGTTCCATGTTGAACGATCTTTCCCTCGCGCATCAGAGCAATCATGTCTGCGGTGACGAGGGCCTCTTCGCGATCGTGGGTGACCATCAAGGTCGTCGTCTCTCGCTTCTTCAGAAGAGTGGAGACTTCTTCGCGCAGTTCATTGCGAAGTGCAGCATCGAGGGCGGAGAAAGGCTCATCGAGTAAGACGATCTTCGGTTCGATTGCGAGTGCACGAGCCAGAGCCACACGAGTCTGTTGGCCACCACTAAGTTGACTTGGCATTCGATCCCCAAAGTGGGCTAGTCCGATCAAATCCAACATCTCATTGACAATCGCGCGACGTCGATCCTTGGTGTAGTTCTCCTTATCGAGCGCGAAGGCGATGTTCTGGGCGACGCTCAAATGTGGAAAGAGAGCAGCTTCTTGTGGGACGTAGCCGATGCGACGCTTATGTGGTGGAAGGACCAAGCTAGAGACGCTTACCAGCTGCTTTCCAAAGCGAATGGTTCCCGAGTCTGGGGCCACGAGTCCTGCGATCGCGCGAAGCAGCGTGGTCTTTCCACACCCACTCGGGCCCAGGATGGCGGTGAAAGTGCCTGCCTCAATGGTGATCGAAAGGTCATCAAGGACTTTACGTCCGCCAAGGTTGACGGTTAAAGAAGTTACTTCAAGTGAAGTCGGCGTAGCTGAGCTTGAAGGAGTCACAGATCTTCTCCTCTCGCGGCTCGCTCTTGATACTGCCTATCTGGACGGGAAAGGATAAAGGTTGGGATCGCAGCAATCAGAATCAGAACGAAGGCATAAGGAGCTGCTTCATTGAATCGATTGATGGAGGCCTGACTCCAAATCTCGATGGCAAGAGTGTCGAACCCAGTGGGGCGAAGCATCAAGGTGGCAGGCAACTCCTTCATTGCAGTGAGCAAGATGAGTAGGAATCCGACTCCGATTCCCGGAGCTGCGAGCGGGATGGTTACCCGCCGCAACGTCTCCAGAGGAGAGACCCCGAGAGTGGTTGCAACTTCCTTCAGGCCCACTGGTACTCGTTCAATACTCGTTCGCGTTGCACCGACACCCTTTGCAAGGAAGAGGAGCGCGTATGCAAAACCTAGGAGTCCGATCGTCTGGTAGAGCCAGGAGAAGCGCGCTGAGACAGAGACTAAAGCGAGTCCCAAGACGACACCGGGAAGCGCATGGGATATCAAGACCACCTTCTCGGTGAGAAGTGCGAGGCGATTCTTTGAAGCGATGATGGTGAATGCCAATGGAAGGGCGAAGAGAATGGCGATCACTGCACCCAGCGTTGCAACGGTTAGCGTATTGAGAGTTGCGGTTGCCAGAGAGGAGAAGTCAATCCCTTCGAAGTTGCCAACCATCCGTGAGGTGAGGACGTAGGCCGGAATAGCGAGAGCGAGAAGTGCATAGATGGAGAGAAGGGTGAAAGTGAGGGCTTTTGCAGCTGGTTTCGTGATGAGTTCACTATCACCTTTGATCCGAGCGGTAGAGCGCGAGATCACGTTCTTCTTCTGTAATCGCTCTTCGGAGAGTATGAGGATTGCAGCGAAAGCGATGAGCATCAATCCTAGAACGGCTGCAGATTGCCGATCGAATGAAGCTCGATAAAGGTTCTGAATCGAACGAGTGAAGGTATCGACACCGAGGAGCGAGACAGCACCAAAGTCGCTAAAGACGTAGAGGATCACCAGCAAGGTGCTTGCAGCGATCGAGTTCCTGATCTGAGGGATGATGATTCGAATGAAGACTTCAAAACGATTGCAGCCCAGCGAACGGGCAACGTCGATTTGAACTTTGTCTATCCTCCTCAACGCGGCAAAGGCGGCAAGCAAGATGTAGGGCATGGTGCTGAAGGTGAGGACGAGAGCAGCGGCCCAGAAGCCTCGAAAAGAGGGCCAAATCGCGATCCAGCTGTAGGTGAATACATATGAGGGAATCGCTAGTGGGAGAGCAGAGATGGCAAGGAGAAAGCCTCGACTCTTGAGATTGCTGGCGAAGAGAAGGCTTGCGAAGAGGGTGCCGATTCCAACTGCTGCGACGGCGACGACAAGAGCGAGCGCAACGGTATTTGCGATGATCTCAATGGTCTTTGCGCGAAAGAGGAGATCTGCGAGTTCTTGACTCGAGATGGTACGAACGCGATTGATGAGATAGAAGAACGGAATCGTTGCCAGGAAGAGAAGTAGGGCAGTCAGCAGAAGACCACCGAAGTGCGCGCTGCTGCGCTTGACTTCAGTGGTCTCTGGTTGGACTGTTGTTGTCAGAGCAAACCAACCCTCACGAGAAGGTCCTGGGTTGCCTTGAGGTCTTTGAGCGCATTGAGGTCAACGCTCGGAGCCTTGATTTCATTGAGGGCGGGCAGACCTGTTGGGCCCGCGATGCCAACAAGGAGCGCATATTCCTTGGTATCGGTGACGAACTTCTCTTGAGTCGAAGGACGTAGGAGATATTCGATCAATTGCGCAGCCGTAGCCGAGTTCTTGGAGGAAGCGAGGATGCCTGCGCCGGAGACATTGATCATGTTTCCAAGATCGCCATCGGCAAAGAATCCATCCTTGACCGAGATCTCTCTACCCAAAGCTTTCGCAACTTCGAAGATGTAGTAATGATTGACAAGTCCCAGATCGATTTCGCCGTTCTCAATGGCCTCGACGATCATGGAATTCTTCTCGTAGTACTTCGCATCATTTTTGACAAGAGCAGAGAGCCACTCTTCGGTCTGAGCTTCTCCGATAGAAATTCGTAGCGCAGTTACAAAGGCTTGAAAAGAAGAGTTCGTGGGAGCGATACCAAAGCGACCCTTATAGATCGGGTTGGTCATATCTTTGTACGAGGTAGGTAATTGCGAGACTCGCTCTGGGGAGTAGGCAAAGACTCGCGCTCGTCCGGTCACACCAACCCACTTCGCATCAGGGGATGTGAAACGCGCATCGATAGCGCCAAGGATCTCTGACCCAAGATCCGTAAAGAGATCCGCTTCCGCTACAGCGCCAAGCGCGCCTGCATCTTGAGATAGGAAGAGATCGGCTGGGGAGTTCTCGCCTTCTTCAAGGAGTTGCGCTGCCAATTCAGCTGAATCGCCATAGCGGACATTGAGTTTGATGCCTGTCTGGGCTTCAAACTCGGCAAAGAAGGGGGCGATGAACTCCTCGCTTCGACCTGAGTAGATCGTCAACTCGCTCGCCGAGCCCTCCTCTGAGGAGCAGCCGGAGAGCAGGGCTGCTCCCAGCACGGTTGCAAGCAGGGCAGTTATGAGCGTTGAAAAACGCTTGTTATTCAAAGTATTCCTCTCGTTCACATGGGTGCCCATGACTTCGCGAAAGCCACGGGCGATGGTTGTGAGCTCGTGAGAGGAGAGTATGAGAGGGTGGCGATTAACGCAACAAAAGTGTTGCCTAAATAGCCGTGACCTTGATTACCGTACTGAGCGCAGTACTGCGGTTACCTTGCCCAAGATCTCGGCCTTATCGCCCGGAATCGGGGCGTAGTTATCGTTGGCTGGAAGGAGCCAGACTTTGCCGTTCTTCATGGAGAAGGTCTTGACCGTCGCTTCGCCATCGATCATCGCGGCGACGATCTCGCCCTTGTTGCAATCCTTCTGGGATCGGACAACGACATAGTCACCGTCGCAGATTGCAGCATCGACCATGGAGTCGCCAACGACTTTGAGCATGTAGAGCTCACCTTCACCGACAAGAGAGGCAGGTAGTGGAAAGACCTCTTCGACTTCCTGTTCGGCAAGTATCGGGGCACCAGCAGCGATGCGGCCTACCAAAGGCACGGAATGGGTCTTCGCTACCTCGGCGCCACCCTCAGAGATCTCCTTGATTTCCACGGCTCGACCACGAGAGGGGTCTCTACGAATGAAGCCCTTCGCCTCGAGTTCGCCGAGTTGGTACTTGACGCTGGAGGGGGAGGCTAGGCCAGCAGCCTGAGCGATTTCGCGCATTGTCGGCGGGTAACCGCGCTCTTCCACTGACCTTCGAATCACCTCCAGGATCGCTTGTTGGCGCTGGGTCAGACCAGAGCCATCTGGGAGGGAGTCAGGCAGTTCGAGGATTTCGCTCATAGGGAGCAGGCTAGAGGAAGCGGGGGAAATATTCAAACAAATGTTCTAAAAAAACTTGCCGGTGTCGGTGGGGAGGTGTACCTTTCACTTTAGAACAGGTGTTCGAACACTATCCCCGGTGTCGATGGTCCTGATTCGAAGAGGGTGCGAGATGGCAAGTTACGCGATCGAGACGACATTACCTGTATTCCAAGATAGCGAAAAATCATTGAAAAACAATGGTTTTCGCGGTGCACGATTGACACGTCGCGGGCGACTCGTCTCTCGGTTGGCAGTTGTGCTCTCACTCTTAGTCTTGATCGCGAGTGGTTACTCCGCTTTTGCTGGTGCAAGTGCTGAGGGTGAAAAATCAGCGGAGCACCTCGAAGTAGTCATCGTCGCTCCCGGGGAGACGCTCTGGTCGATTGCGACCGCTCTCGGAGGCGATACCGACGAGACCGTTGCCAAGATCTTGGAGCTCAATGCGCTCAGCTCGCCCAACCTTGACGCTGGCGCTCGCTTGATCATCCCGACACGCGGGTAGGTTGATTCAAAACCCTCAACGATGGGTCTACAGTTACCACTAGATGTTGGGGTGAATTTGCGATAACCTTCCACACCTAGTGGTTTTCAGCCACTTTTGAGGAAGTTTTGGAATACACCCGCATCGGGCACATTCCCAGGATTGAAAGGTTCGACACGCCGATGATCTGTCCCTTCTGCCGACACGATGACTCCAGGGTCATCGACTCTCGGCCAGTCGAAGAGGGCAGCGCAATCCGTCGTCGTCGTGAGTGCACTCAATGCGGCTCCCGCTTTTCAACCCAGGAGACCTCCATCCTTGCCATCATCAAGCGAAGTGGGGCAACAGAGCCCTTCAGCCGCGAGAAGGTGGTCAATGGTGTTCGTAAGGCCTGTCAGAACCGACCAGTGAGTGAAGATGATCTTGCCCTCTTGGCCCAGCGTGTAGAGGAGACCTTGCGCGCGACGGGTCAGGCAGAGATCGAAGCTCAAGAGGTAGGCATGGCAATCCTTGCGCCACTCCGAGAACTCGATGAGGTCGCCTACCTGCGATATGCCTCGGTTTACCGTAACTTCTCCTCCCTTGACGACTTCGAGGGCGAGATCGCATTACTGCGAGCGATGCCTTCGGCAACAAACGTTTCATCGCGAACTTCCTCCGCGAATCTTTCCCAAAAGTTTGACGCTTCCCCAAGCGATTTTTCCCCGCGGATCAAAACAACTTAACAAGACGAGAAAATTGGAGCGATAGAAATGTCAGACACGGTCATCAACCGCCCTTCGGCAAAGTCGAAGAACAAGGGCCTCACCATCGAGCGTCTTTACACCACAGCAGGAAAGCACCCATATGACGAAGTCACATGGGAGAGACGCGATGTTGTCCAGACCAACTGGAAGAGCGGCGAGGTCATCTTCGAACAACGTGGCGTTGAATTTCCTGACTTCTGGTCAGTGAATGCATCAACGATCGTCACCACCAAATATTTCCGTGGTGCAGTCGGACATGAGAATCGTGAATGGTCGCTCCGCCAAGTCATCGATCGTGTCGTCCTCACCTACGTCCGCGCTGGAAAACAATTCGGATACTTCGCAACCGATGCAGATGCAGAGATCTTCGAACATGAATTGACGTGGATGTTGCTCCACCAAGTCTTCTCATTCAACTCACCAGTTTGGTTCAACGTCGGCACAACAGCGCCACAGCAGGTGAGCGCATGCTTCATTCTCTCCGTCGATGACACCATGGATTCCATCCTCAATTGGTATCGCGAAGAAGGAATGATCTTCAAAGGCGGCTCGGGCGCAGGACTCAATCTCTCCCGAATTCGTTCAGCAAAGGAGCTTCTGAGCTCTGGTGGAAACGCTTCCGGTCCAGTCTCCTTCATGCGTGGTGCAGATGCATCTGCAGGAACCATCAAGTCAGGTGGCGCAACTCGTCGCGCTGCCAAGATGGTCGTCCTTGATGTAGATCATCCAGATATCGAAGAGTTCATCGAGACCAAGGTTGCAGAAGAAGAGAAGATCCGCGTTCTTCGTGATGCTGGTTTCGATATGGATCTTGGCGGCAAGGACATCATCTCCGTTCAGTACCAGAACGCGAACAACTCGGTCCGCGTCTCCGATGAGTTCATGCGTGCCTACGAGAATGACCAGGATTTCGGCCTTCGCGCTCGCGCAACAGGTGAAGTCATCGAGACTCTCTCTGCGAAGCAACTCTTCCGCAAGATGGCAGAGGCAGCATGGGCATGCGCTGATCCAGGAATCCAATATGACGACACCATCAACGATTGGCATACCAATCCAGAGACCGGTCGCATCAATGCATCGAACCCATGCTCTGAGTACATGTCACTCGACAACTCATCATGCAACCTTGCATCCCTCAACTTGATGAAGTTCCTCAAGGATGATGGTTCCTTCGACGCCAAGTCATTCACCAAGGCAGTCGAGATGATCATCACTGCAATGGATATCTCGATCTGCTTCGCTGATTTCCCAACCGAAGCGATTGGCGAGACCACTCGTGCATATCGTCAGCTAGGAATCGGATACGCGAACCTCGGTGCGCTCTTGATGGCAAGCGGAATGGCTTACGACAGCGATGCTGGTCGTGCACTTGCCGGCTCCATCACCTCATTGATGACGGGCGTCTCATATCGTCGCTCCGCTGAGCTTGCTGGAATCGTCGGTCCATACGAAGGTTATGCGCGAAACGCAGCAGCACACACTCGCGTCATGAAGAAGCATCAAGCGGCTTCACTCTCATCGAAGTCAGTCTCTGAGATCGATCGCACTGTCTGGGCTGAGGCGAATAAGGCATGGGAAGAAGGCGTCAAGATCGGCGAGACCAATGGCTGGCGCAATGCCCAGGCTTCGGTCCTTGCTCCAACCGGCACCATCGGTTTGATGATGGATTGCGATACGACAGGTATCGAGCCTGACCTTGCACTCGTGAAGTTCAAGAAGTTGGTCGGTGGCGGATCGATGCAGATCGTCAACCAGACCGTTCCTTTGGCTCTCAAGAAGCTTGGCTATACCGACGAGACCATCGAAGCAGTCGTTGAGTACATCTCAACTCATGGAAATGTCATCGATGCGCCAGGGCTGAAGAAGGAGCACTATGACGTCTTCGATTGCGCGATGGGTGCAAGCCCGATCAAGCCAATGGGCCACGTCAGAATGATGGCGGCTTGCCAGCCATTCCTCTCCGGTGCAATCTCCAAGACCGTCAACCTTCCAGAGACTGCAACTGTCGAAGAGGTCGAAGAGGTCTACTACCAAGGATGGAAGCTCGGCCTCAAGGCGCTCGCCGTCTATCGCGACAATTGCAAAGTTGGTCAGCCACTCTCTGACGGCAAGGCAGCAAAGAAGGAAGAGAGTTCTTCCGTCTCTGCACCGGCTCCAGCAGAGCGAAAGAGACTTCCGAAGTCACGTCCATCACGGACTACCTCGTTCGCAGTTGCAGGCGCTGAGGGTTACCTCACTGCAGGCACCTACGAAGATGGAACTCTCGGTGAGATCTTCCTCAAGCTCGGTAAGCAGGGTTCAACCCTCGCCGGCGTGATGGATGCATTCTCGATCGCAGTATCGATTGGTCTTCAATACGGAGTTCCACTCGAGACCTATGTTGAGAAGTTCACCAACTTGCGATTCGAGCCAGCAGGTATGACAGATGACAAGGACATCCGCATGGCCCAATCCATGATGGATTACATCTTCCGTCGGCTCGCGCTCGATTACTTGCCTTTCGAAACTCGTTCAGCGATGGGTCTTTACACCGCACAAGAGCGCGCATCTGCACTCGATAGCGGTGAATATGCCCAGGTTGCGACACCTACTGCAGCCCCAGCTCCAGTTGCGGCACCGGTAGAGATCACCATTGAAGCAAAGGCACCGAAGTCTGCGCCTGATACTTCAAGCGTTGGATCATCCACTGAGCTTCTTGAGAAGATCGCTGGATTCAAGAGCGATGCACCTCTCTGCATGACCTGCGGTGTCAAGATGCGTCCTTCGGGTGCTTGTTATGTCTGCGAAGGATGTGGATCCACATCTGGTTGCAGTTGATCAGTAGTAGAGAATCAGCCCCCGAAAGGGGGCTGATTCATTTCTGGGTATTTAAATGAAAACATCTCATGAGCGTCGAATCATCATCACTCGATAAGACTCTGAACGCAGCCGTATCTTCCATAGGTGGAAGTGAACGCGAAGGTCAGAAGAAGATGGCGCACGCGATCAGCGAAGCCATCGACTCTGGAAATCATCTCCTCGTCCAAGCTGGAACCGGTACTGGAAAATCGCTTGCCTATCTCATCCCCGCCCTCGTCAGCGGAAAGAGAGCCCTTGTTGCAACGGCAACCTTGGCGCTACAGCGTCAACTCGTCGATCGTGACCTACCTCGAGTCAAAGAGAGCGTTGAGAGATCACTAGGGCGCGAGATCAGCTTTGCTGTCTATAAAGGAATCGGAAATTACCTCTGCAAACAAAAGCTCTTCGGAACCCCCGACCTCGATGCGGAAGCGATCATCGAAGTATCGACCTTGGAGAAAGATGCGAAACGTCTTCGAGAGTGGAGCAAGAAAGAGGGTATCTCTGGAGATCGAGATGATGCACCCGAGGTCGATCGCAGAGTTTGGGCTGCAAGTTCCGTCAGTGGCCGTGAGTGCATGGGAGCTGAAGAGTGCCCCTTTGGCAGTAGTTGTTTCGCGGTTCTTGCAAAGGCGAAGGCTCAAACTGCAGACGTCGTCGTCACCAACCACACGCTTCTCGCGATTGAGGTAGTTGATTCCCATCCCATCCTTCCCGATCGCGATGTGGTGATCTTGGATGAGGCTCACGATTTCGTCGACCGCACGACGCAAGCGGTCACAGAGGAGTTGACCTCTGCCCGAGTGGTTCGCGCTGCATCGATGTATCGAAAGTATGCCGGTGAGAAGGCCTCTGGTCCGGGACATGATCTCACTCTCGCTGGGGAAGAGCTTGATGATGAGATGGCACACTTTCGTGACCACTTCCTCTCTGCGCAAAGCGAGCAGCGGCGCCTTCCAGAGCTTCCAGAATCGCTCGAAGATGCCATTCGTCGCGTCAAAGAGGTGAGTGAAACCATCTCTCAGAAGTTGGCGAGTGAGGAATCAGTGGAGAACATCGATCTCCTTGCCGAGAGGGCTCGAGTCAAAGGAGCGATCAATGAGATCAAGACCGTCACGCAGAAGATGCTCAAGCTCAATGATTCCCACGTGCTCTGGTATGAACCGAACTTCAATACGCTCTATCTAGCGCCTCTCTCGGTCTCAGAAGTCCTCGCCTCCAATCTCTTCTCACAAGGCCCGGTCATTGCCACAAGCGCCACTTTGAAAGTGGGTGGAAGTTTCGAGTCGGTCAAGCGAGGGCTTGGAATCACTGAACTTGAGAATCTTCAGACCTTGGATGTCGGCTCACCATTCGATTTCGAAAAACAAGGGATGCTCTATCTCGCCTCGCACCTTCCAGAACCTTCGAGAGAAGGGCCGACGAGTGAAGCTTTGGAGGAATTGGGCGAACTCATTGAGGCTGCAGGTGGCCGAACTCTTGCCCTTTTCTCATCCTGGCGCGGCGTGGAAGCTGCAGACCTTCACCTTCGGAGAGTCTTGGCAGATCTCGAATATCCAATCATCACTGCACGGCGAGGTGATCCCGTCGGCTCTCTCGTGCAGCGCTTCGCGCGAGAAGAACGTTCGATTCTGATTGGAACTATCTCGCTCTGGCAGGGCGTGGATGTTCCGGGCGCCGCCTGCACTCTGGTCGCCATCGATCGGATTCCGTTTCCCCGCCCCGATGACCCCGTCATGGCGGCTCGAAGCGAGGTCGCTGATAGCGCTGGTGGATCAGGTTTCATGGACGTCTCACTTCCGAGGGCAGCACTTCTCTTGGCTCAGGGGAGTGGACGATTGATTCGCTCGATCGATGACCGTGGCGTCGTTGCGATCCTTGATTCTCGGATCACCAGAAAGCGTTACGGAAGGATCCTCATCGATTCCATGCCACCCTTCTGGCGCACAGAGGATGGTTCACTCGTCAAAGAGTCGTTACGACGTTTGGATCAGAGCCTTGATGCGCGGCCAAGCGATGGCAAAGCTTTGATGTAACGGCATCTGCTCAACGCTCGCTACTTCGACCCAGCGAACTTCGACTGTCTCATGATTACCCTCACCAATTTCCAAATGATCGAGGGCGCGCACGATGAGCGTCTCATATCGCCAGTCGCCGTGATCATCAGAGTAAGACTGTGATGATTCAAGATCGATCATCTCGGCAAAGATTCCGATCTCCTCGGCTGCTTCTCTGATAGCAGCCTCTTGCCAACTCTCGTGGGAATCGCGAGCACCGCCAGGGATTCCCCAGGTTCCACCGTTATGTACCCAGGGAGCTCTTAACTGCAGCAATACCTGAGACGAGCGAATCAGCAGGATTCCCGCTGCGCCATGAAGACCCCAATGTCGGTTACCGCAGCGGCAGTCGATCCAGCCATCACCATCTCGAGCCACCATATGCAGAGTTTTCCACAGCATCATTCTTTCCACATCTTGCGATGGACGAGCTGGAGTCATGTCAGCGCAAATCTATGGTGACGCGATGTTCACAAGGATCCTGCTCTCGATAGCTCTGGTCACATCACTGGTCATAGCACCAGCACATTCATCTCAAGCCGAGGAGTGTCAATCGGAGAGTTGCATCTCTGTGACTGCTGACGATGAGAGCGATGAGATCGTCGTCTCGATCCAAACCCCTGGAACGAGCAGAGAGAATCGTGAGGCGAAGAAGTTGCCCGCCGTTTCAGGATCCTTTAGCGCTATCTCCGATCCGAATCGCACCTGGATTCCTTACCACCCCGACCTCTATGCAGCGTGGCGAGAAGCAGCTCGGAAGGCGGCTCTCACGAGAGCGAGAAATCGAATCACGCGACCTAGCAATAGCTCGGCGCGCGTCGTCACTGCCTCGCTCTCGGATCGCGTCAGTCAACTCATTCCTATCGGTGCACTTCACACCCAACCATCGAATGGGGTAGTCGTCGGGCGTCCGGTCTACTTTTGGAGTACGACCCCGACCTCATTCGATGTAACGCTTCGAGTAGCGGGAGTTCCGGTACGTCTTGAGCTGACTCCAAGCTTCGAATGGCGATACGGCAATGACACCGTGCAAGAGGTGAGAACGACAAAGTCGCCGGGAACTCCCTATCCCATTCCCAGTAATACATTCACTTATAAGGACTCAGGAATCAAAGAAGTCAAGCTGATCACGACCTGGAGCGGTGAGTTCACAGTTGCCGGAGTGAAGAGTCCGATCAATGGCGTGATTCGTCAGACAAGTTCAAAATCACTCGATGTACGGGTGGCCCCGCATCGAGCGGTGGGTTAACTTGCAAGGGGAATCAGATCAATCCACAACGAAGAGAGAATCCCCAGATGACGCTCAGATGAGAAGCGAGAGGGTCAGCGAGCGAGCATCTTTCGGTCATGAATACAGAAACCACATTTTCAGCCTCCTTCTCAGATGACGATCTCGTCAGCGCACTCAATGAATCGATATCGCTCGAATTAGAACTCTTAACCGAACTCGACTATCGCCACGATCCAAGGCCAGGTCAACGTCAAGGCGTCGAAGTCTTGGAGCGACTCCTCCAAGGATTCGCAAGCGACGCTTTCACTCCAGACTCTGCAGATCTCGCGCTCCTCTTGATGAGGCTACGAGATCTTCAAGTCCGTGATTTCGCCTTGGGTTGTATGAAGGGCGAAGAGCTTGAAAGACATGTCGAATTCTGGCGATGGGTTGTGCGCATCGCGCCCACCTCTTTCATCGCTCCGCCGGCGACTCTGCTCTCTGCCACAGCGTATGAACTTGGCGACAACCATCTCGCAGAGAGTGCTCTAGAAACTGCACTCAGCGCCGATTCACAGTATCCGTTAGCACTTCTACTCAAACGAGTCTTTGCCGCTGGATGGCCGGCAGAAACATTTGCCACTATGCGAACAGAGCTACATCCGAAGATTACCTCAGCGATCTTCGATCAATAGTTGGTGATCGTTCCGGAGTAGGATTTCAAATGTAAGATTTTCTAGGCAATCCAATGACGGATCAGGGAGTGACGAAATGCTGGTTGGCGTTCCTAAAGAAATCAAGAATCATGAGTACCGCGTAGCCATCACACCGGCTGGTGTAAAGGAATTCGTCAATCACGGTCATAAGGTCGTCATTGAAACCAATGCAGGTGCAGGTTCAGCGATCAGCGATGACGCTTACCGTGCCGCTGGTGCAGAGATCGTCGCGACTGCGGCAGAGGTCTGGTCACGCGCAGAGATGATCATGAAGGTCAAGTAACCGATCGCTCCGGAGTATCCGTTGATGCGTGAAGGACAGATCCTCTTCACCTATCTTCACTTGGCAGCATCTCGCGATTGCACTGACGCCCTGATCAAGAGTGGCATCACTGCGATCGCTTATGAGACTGTGACAGTCAATGGTTACTTGCCACTCCTTGCTCCCATGAGTGAAGTTGCAGGACGTATGGCGGTTCAAGTCGGCGCGACCGCGCTTCAAAAGAGCAATGGCGGACGTGGAGTACTCCTTGGCGGCGTTCCAGGGGTACGTCCAGGCAAAGTAGTGGTCCTCGGCGGTGGCGTAGCTGGAGTCAATGCGGCAACCATCGCCCACGGTATGCGCGCAGATGTAACGATTCTTGATGTCAACGCTCGTCGACTGGTTGAACTCGATGAGCTCTTCCAGGGGAATGTACGAACCCTGGCATCGAACTCTTATGAGATCGAAGATCAGGTCCTTGGTGCCGACCTCGTCATCGGTGCCGTTCTGGTCCATGGTGCGAAGGCGCCCCGTTTGGTCTCCAATGACCTGGTCAAGCGAATGAAACCAGGTAGCGTCCTCGTTGATATCGCTATCGATCAAGGTGGTTGTTTCGAGGATTCGAAGCCGACTACCCATGCCGATCCAACATTCCCGGTCCATGGATCCACTTTCTACTGCGTTGCCAACATGCCGGGCGCAGTTCCCAACACATCGACCTACGCGCTCACCAATGTGACGCTTCGTTATGCGCTCGCACTCGCGGACAAGGGCTGGGCGAAGGCGATGGACGACGATGCGAATTTGGCTCTAGGACTCAACGTCCATCAAGGGAAGATCTATTACGAAGCTGTCGCCGAGGCGCACGGCTTGGAGAGTGTTTCCCGCTAGACATGTAAGGGGGCGGACCTTTAAGTTACGCCCCAGGTCACGAGTTCCAGTTCGAACCTTTTCGTAAGGCCCCGGCTGACTGGACGGCAACCCTCCACCGCGGTGGGGTGCTCCGGGTGAAGACCAGGTGCAGTGAAGGTCACTGCACAAGCGCGGGTCTGCCAAACATTGCCAGGTCCGGCGTTTGAATTTATCGGATATGGAAAGGCAGTTCATGAAGTTCACTTCAAAGAAGTTCAAACTCTCACTTGTTGCGATCATCTTCGCAGCGCTCGCTCTGAGCGGATGTAGCTCATCAACGGACGAGACATCATCAGCGAGCAGCGAATGCACCCCAGGTGATCTCGCGACAGTCGAGGCAGGAGTCTTGACCATTGCGACCGGCGAGCCAGCCTATGAACCATGGGTCCTCAATGATGCACCTGAATCAGGTGAAGGTTTTGAGGCAGCTGTCGCCTATGCAGTCGCTAGCGAGCTCGGCTATAGCGAAGATCAGGTCAAGTGGATTCGTACCACCTTCGATGGCGCAATCGCACCAGGACCAAAGAACTTCGATTTCAATATCCAGCAGTACTCCATTACTGAAGAGCGCGCGAAGGTCGTCGACTTCTCCAGCGCCTATTACAAGTCCAATCAATCGATCGTCTCCTTCAAGGGAAGCAAGATCGAGGGCGTAACCAGCATCGCTGACCTTCAGGCCAAGTCTCCAAAGCTCGGCGCAGCCGTTGCTTCAACCTCTCTTGATGCGATCGAGAATCAGCTTGGTCTTACACCACAGGTCTTCAACGACAACGCAGCAGCAGTTGCCGCGCTTAAGAATGGCCAGATCGATGGCCTCGTCGTTGACTTGCCAACTGCCTTCTATCTCTCAGCGGTAGAGGTACCGAAGGGCATCATCGTCGGACAGCTGGAGAATTCCGCTGCCAATGATGATGGCGCAGGTCTCTTGCTCGCCAAGGACAGCCCGATCACTTCTTGCGTCACTGCTGCAGTCGATGCGATTCGTGACAATGGAACCCTTGCCGCGATCACTGATCAATGGTTGGCAGCCTCTGCAGGTGCGCCAGTCCTGAAGTAGCAGCTGAAGAGAAGTAGTTAAAAACATGGGGCGTAGTTCCGAGGATGACCTTGGCGCTACGCCCTATGACTTTGGTGGGCCGTGGCAACCGAGCGAACATGAATTAGCTCGCCGCGCTGCTCGTAAGAAGCGCAACAAGAAGAACGCGCTCATTGCTTCTATCTCAAGTGTTCTCGTCCTCGGAACCCTTGCCATCGTCATCGTCACTTCGCCTGGATGGAAATCCCTATCGGAGACATTCTTCGCGTGGGCCTATGGCGTTGAAGTTCTGCCCAAGATCATCCTTGGTTTTGGCACCAACGTCTTGCTCACCGCGATCGCGGGAACATCTGTCGCGATCTTGGGGCTGACGATCGCACTGATTCGAACATCGAGGACGCCTGCTTTGACGCCGTTTCGGATCTTGGCAACTGCCTATGTGGACCTCTTCCGCGGGATCCCGATGCTCTTGGTGATCCTGCTCGTGGGCTTTGGAATCCCTGCGCTACGTCTCGAGGGCGTGACCAACAATGTCTTGGTCCTTGGCACGCTTGCGGTGATCATCACCTACACCGCCTACGTTGCGGAAGTGATTCGAAGTGGAATCCTCACAGTCCATCCCAGCCAACGAGCAGCAGCTCGCTCACTTGGTTTGAGCCACTTTCAGACCCTTCGCCATGTCATCTTGCCGCAGGCTCTGAGGCGAGTGACGCCACCGCTTCTCAATGACCTCGTTGCCCTCATCAAGGACACCGGTCTGGTTTCGATCCTTGGTGTCACAGATGCGATTCGTGCCGCACAGATTGCCAGCAGTAGAACCTTCAATTACACGCCCTATGTGATGGCGGCGATCATCTTCCTTCTGGTCACGATTCCATTGACTCGTTTCACCGATCGCACCTTACGCAAATCAATCGAACGTCAGAATGCTCAGGGGAATGCCTGATGAGCGATATCCTCAAAGTCGATCGAGTACGCAAAGCCTTCGGTTCCGAAGTCGTCCTCGAAGATATCTCCTTCACAGTTCCAGAGCACACGGCGACGGTCTTCATCGGTTCATCAGGATCGGGAAAATCCACTCTGCTTCGCTGCATCAATCTCTTGGAGCAGATCGATGATGGCGTCATCACCCTTGATGGCCAAGACATCACGGCAGTCGAAGCCGATGTCGATGAGGTGCGTAAGAAGTTTGGCATGGTCTTCCAGGCCTTCAATCTCTTCCCGCATATGTCGGTGCTTGAGAACATCACACTTGCTCCGATCCGCGCCAGGGGGATGGCTAGGGAACAAGCAGAATCTGAAGCCTTCATTCTGCTCGAGCGATTTGGACTCAAAGACAAAGCCCATCAATATCCAGATCGCCTCAGTGGCGGACAGCAGCAGCGCGTTGCCATCATCCGATCCCTCGCGCTCCACCCGCGGATGCTCCTACTCGATGAGATCACCTCTGCACTCGATCCAGTCTTGGTCAATGAGGTATTGAGTTTGGTACGCGACCTCAAGAGCGATGGGATGACGATGCTCCTTGCCACCCATGAGATGGGTTTTGCAAAGCAGGTGGCGGATGAAGTCTGCTTCCTTCACAGGGGGAGGATCCTCGAGTGGGGAACTCCCACCGAGATCCTTGAGAACCCACAATTGGGTGAGACCAAGGATTTCCTGCGTCGTATCCATGAAGCTGGACGACTTTGACCTTCGAAAGCTTCGAAGTCGTCGAAGGAGACCTTGAGTCTTCGATCATCCTCCATTTGCCACATCCGTCTCGTGTGATTCCGCATGAGGTCCGCACGGAGATCCTCTTATCCGATGATCAGCTAGAACTCGAGCTCGATGAAGCAGTCGATTCCCTGACCGATCAATTGGCGCTACGCGCCCTTACCTTCTTCCATGGCACGCGTCCATCACTTTTCATCAATCGAACCTCGCGCTTCGTCATCGATCCAGAACGATTTCCTGATGATCGTGAAGTGATGAACAAAGTTGGAATGGGAGCGGTCTACCTCAAGACGACTTCAGGGGCGCAGTTGCGCGCAGAGAATTTCGATCCCACCGCTCTGCTTGAGAAGTACTTCCACCCTTATGCAGCTGCCTTCACTGAGCTTGTCGATCGGAGAGTTCAATCAACTGGTAAGGCGGTCATCGTCGATGTCCACTCCTATCGCGCCCATCAACATGCCAATGCAGTCAATCATGGTCAGAAGAGGCCGGCAATGTGCGTGGGTACGGATTCCTTTCACACACCAAGGTGGCTTGCCGATATCTTCTTCACCGAGTTCGGCAAGATAGGCGACTGCTTTGAGAACGAGCCCTATGCAGGAACATACGTTCCGCTGAGACATTACGGAAAAGATTCACGCGTACTTTCGGTGATGATGGAGACGCGAGCAGACACCTTCCTTGATCACACTCTCCAGCCCCACTCAGGATTCGATCAGGTAGCAATCGCGCTCGCAGCAGTGCTGGAACGAATAGAAGGCTCGATCGGTTCGGAGTAAGTACTAGACAAGCACCGCTTTACTCATTACATTGTGACCAGGTCACGAGTTCCAGTTCGGACTATTTCGAAAGCCCCGGCTAACTGGACGGCAACCCTCCACCGCGGTGGGGTGCTCCGGGTGAAGACCAGGCGCAATGAACGTCATTGCGCAAGCGCGGGTCTGTCACAACGAAGTCAGGCCCCCTTCACTACAAGGAGGTCCTTGATGTCATCCCGTAAACCCTTTGATGTCTCCGATGCAGCGTTTGAAACTCGTCAGATCCATGCTGGTCAACAGCCAGATCCGTTCACTGGTTCACGAGCGCTTCCGCTCTACCAAACCACGGCCTATCAATTCCGCGATACCGATCATGCTGCGAACCTCTTTGGTCTTGCGGAGCTTGGAAACATCTACACCCGCATCATGAACCCAACGCAGGATGCGGTAGAACAACGAATCGCATCCCTTGAAGGGGGAGTCGCAGCGCTACTTGTGGCTTCAGGTTCTGCTGCGACGACATTTGCCATCCTCAATGTGGCAGAAGCGGGCGATCACATCGTCTCCTCGCCTTCGCTCTATGGCGGTACCTATAACCTCTTTCATTACACACTTCCAAAGTTCGGAATCAAGGTCACCTTCGTCGATGACCCAACCAACCCAGAGAGTTGGAAGAAGGCGATCCAGCCCAATACCAAAGCACTCTTCGGCGAGACCATCGCCAATCCAAAGAATGACCTGCTCGATATCGAGACCATCGCAGGTGTTGCTCATGCTGCAGGCATTCCATTGATCGTGGATAACACTGTTGCGACGCCATTCTTGATCCGCCCTATAGAACATGGTGCAGATGTCGTCGTCCACTCAGCAACGAAGTTCCTCTCAGGTCATGGAAATGCAGTCGTTGGTGCGATCGTCGATGCGGGCAATTTCGACTACGCCAAGCATCCAGAACGATTCCCGCAATTCAATCAACCAGATCCGAGCTATCACGGTCTCGTCTACGCAGAAGCGCTTGGAGTCGGCTCACCATTCGGTGCGAATCTCTCGTACATCTTCAAGATTCGATTGACCTCGCTGCGCGATATCGGCGCGGCGGTAAGCCCCTTCAACGCTTGGCTCTTGGCACAAGGATTAGAGACACTCTCACTTCGCATGGAACGCCATATTTCGAACGCATCTGCTGTGGCGAAGTGGCTTGAGAGTCAACCGGAGGTCGAGCGAGTCAATTACGCATCGTTACCTTCTTCGCCGTGGCATACCCTTGCAAAGAAATATGCGCCTAAGGGCTCTGGATCCGTTCTCTCTTTCGAGATCAAGGGTGGCGTTGAGGCTGGAAAGAAGTTCATCGAAGCGCTCAGACTCTTCTCTCATGTCGCCAATATCGGTGACGTGCGATCTTTGGCGATTCATCCCGCATCGACGACCCACTCACAACTCACTGCTGAGGAACAACAAGAAGCTGGCGTCAACCCAGGGCTGGTTCGCCTCAGCCTTGGACTTGAGAATATCGATGACATCATCGCTGACCTTCAGAGAGGTTTCGAAGCGGCGGGCGCAAAGTAGATGTCACCTGACCCTTCCAATGCAACAGTGGTAACTGGAGCATGGTTAGAACATCATGATCCGGGGGAGCGTCAATTCTTAACGCTTGAAAGGTTGCCACTGGAGAATGGCGCAGTCCTCTCGCCTGTCACCATTGCGTATCAGAGTTGGGGAAGACTCAACTCTGATCGATCGAATGCGATTCTCATCAATCACGCTCTGACGGGCTGGTCTGATGTGAATGGTTGGTGGCCGAACATGGTCGGCCCAGGAAAGCCATTCGATACCGATAGATACTTCGTCCTCTGCCCCAATGTGGTTGGCGGATGCCAGGGGAGCACTGGGCCCTCATCCCTTGCTCCCGACGGTCGTCGATATGGATCGCGTTTCCCCGAAATCACCATTCGAGACATGGTCTTGGCTGAGCGACTCTTTGCCGAGAAGTTTGGAATCTCACGTTTTCTTCTCGCAGTAGGACCTTCGCTTGGTGGCATGAGATCACTTGAATGGGCAATCACCTACCCCGATGCAGTGGCTGCCATCTGCACCATCGGTTCTTCGGCGATTGCGACTGGCGATCAGATTGGAACCGCTTCGATCCAACTTCGCGCCATCCTGAACGATCCCCACTTTTACGGCGGTGACTACTATGAAAGTGAGAAGGGGCCGGAAGAAGGGATGGGAATCGCACGGCGCATTGCACACCTGACCTATCGCACCGAGCTTGAGATGGATATGCGTTTTGGTGCGCTGGATCAAGGTGATGGCAGGTTCCAAGTCGAGTCCTACCTCGATCATCATGCCTTAAAACTCAACAAGCGATTCGATGCTAACACCTACATTGCCCTCACGAGAGCGATGATGACCCACGATGTCGGTCGAGGGCGAGGTGGCGTTGCAACGGCTCTAGCTCGGGTTGAGGCAAAGACAACAGTCGTCTCGATCGATACAGATCGCCTCTTCCCGCCACGACTGCAACGAGATATAGCCGATGCCTTGCCGGGTTTGGCCGAAGTCGAGGTCATTTCCTCGCCATTTGGTCACGAT
>JACCDL010655372.1_pt1 | contig 32717 bp, 30 predicted proteins | sample 7441931 | NCBI WGS metagenome assembly JACCDL01 (sample SAMN15323437, study PRJNA562643) | freshwater metagenome | isolation source: river surface water | place: USA:Blue River Watershed | collected 2017-08-16 | reverse complement strand
AGTCAATTTAAGTTAAGCATTACAAATGTTCAAACAGCACATCAACTCTATCGAGCAAAACAGTCCTGGTTTAAGCATTGATATCAATTGCGATATGGGCGAAGGCATGCATAATGATGCAGCTTTAATGCCCTATATTAGTAGTGCGAATATAGCATGTGGTTATCATGCAGGCAATGAAGACACTATCAAAAGAACCATTGAACTTGCATTGGAAAATCATGTTGCAATTGGAGCTCATCCAAGCTATAATGACAGAGTACATTTTGGCAGACAATCTCAAACTATTACTTTAATTGAACTTGCTGAACTTATTAGCGAACAAATAAGTCTATTTGAAAAAATTACCGATCAGATGGGCTGTAAAATTCATCATGTAAAATTACATGGTGCTCTTTACAATGATTGTGCGAAAGATGCAATGTCAAGCAAAATTGTTGCACAAACAATACAAGCTATTGATCCATCCATTTTGCTTTATGGCTTAAGTGGGAGTCATACCATTAAGGAAGCAAAAATGATTGGCCTACAATGTGTTCAGGAAGCATTTGCAGATAGAACCTATCAGTCTAATGGTCAACTTACGCCTAGACATATGGATCATTCTATTATTACAGACTCATCTATAGCTGCTAAACAAGTTTTATCGATGGTCTTTGATCAAAAGGTTGGTGCCAACAATGGCGAAATGATAGAAGTAAAAGCAGATACAATTTGTATTCATGGGGATCATCCTGAAGCCCTTGAAATTGCTAAAAAAATACATAACACCTTACAAACATATCAGATTGAAATCAAACAACCCTAAACCTACAACCGCGTTACCTTCCTTAACAGGAATTAGTTTAGGCGCAGCATTTCTAATGGCCAATTCCTCCATCGGACCGGGCTTTTTAACACAAACCTCTTTTTATACGGAGCAGTTACTTACTAGTTTTGGATTTGTGATTTTAATTTCCATTCTTTTAGATTTTGGTGCACAAATAAATATATGGAGAGCCATCACTTTAAGTGGTATGCGTGCACAAGAAATTGCTAATCAACTATTACCTGGACTAGGTCATTTATTATCTCTATCTGTTGTAATAGGAGGCTTTGCTTTCAATATTGGCAATATTGCTGGATGTGGTCTAGCACTTAATATATTAACAGGATTAAGTTTTGCTAAAGGAGCCATGCTGAGTGGAATCATTGCAATCCTAATTTTCTGGATTGATGAAATTGGGAAGATGTTAGACCGATTGACTAAAGTTTTAGGCATCGTTAAAATTAGCCTGACCTTAATAATTGTATATCTGGCAAACCCGCCTATCCTATCTGCAGTGCATCATAGCTTCGTACCAGAACAAATCTCATTACTTGCTATTGTAACTATTGTAGGAGGTACAGTGGGCGGCTATATCACGTTTTCGGGTGCACATAGGTTAGTGGATGCAGGAATGGTAGGCCCAACCTATATTCCGTTTGTAACAAAAAGTGCAAGTAGAGGAATTTTGATTTCTTCCTTCATGCGCTTTATCTTATTCTTGGCAGTGGTTGGTGTAGTATCACAAGGGGTGCATTTAGATAAAAATAATCCTGCAGCCACTGTTTTTGAAACGGCTGGAGGAAGATGGGGCTTATTTATTTTTGGTATTGTATTGTGGAGTGCTGCAATTTCATCGGTGATAGGTGCGTCTTATACCTCCTATTCTTTTATAAAGAAATTAGATATCCCATTTTTAAATCATGAGCGATTTTCAATTAGCGGATTTATACTGATATCAACTTGTATATTTATTTGGATCGGGAAACCAAAAGAATTATTACTTTTTGCTGGTTTAATCAATGGCTTTATACTTCCCTTTGCACTTGCAATCATGTTAATCGCAAGTAGGAGAATACCTATATTAAAACAATATAAATATCCATTATGGATTGAAGCTGCGGGATGGCTTGTTGTTATTATAATGGGCTCGATGAGTGTTTATGCCCTAGTTGATACTTTTTTGAAATAAGATTAATTCACTTTCACATCTGAATCTAACATATCCAACTTTTGTTCTTTTGGTTTTACACCAAAATTATAGCGAATATTGATCCCCCATCTTCTTGAATCACTTTCTCTAAAACCTACTGCATAGATACTACCTTGTCTAAGTGTAAAAGTATTCCTATTGGTAAAGAAAATATCATTCATTGATAATGTCACTGTTAATTTTTTATTCAAAAATTGTCTGTTCAATGAACTATTTAATTGTCCAAAATTATCTAACTCATAAAATTGCTGCTGGCCATTAGTTCTCAAAAATCCATTGATTGTAAAGGTTGATAGCTTGTCTAATTTAAGGGACTGAAAAGTAAAGAACGTCCAAGTAGCTTTATCAAAAACGATTGGCTTTTGTTCATATAAACCATTATACACATTATGATTGTATTGTGCACCAACTACTGCAAAAAATGCTTTACCTGGGGGAATAACCGCAATTCCTCTAAAATAAGTTTCTTTGCTCTTTCCTAGATTATCATAGGTTCGATAAGCTACTTGTTTGTTAGTAGGAGACTGATACACCACATTAGTGAATATATCTTTTGTCTCATTAATACCAAATGCAAAAATTGGCTTATCGTCTACACTAATATTCGCTTCATAATTAGAAGTAAACTGTGGCTTTAAGCTTGGATTACCTGACTCATACAAGAATGGATCGATGTACTTAGGGAATGGATTTAAAAACTCATAACTAGGTCGACTTATTGTTTTTCTGTAAACTAAATAACCTCGCATCTCATAGCCTGAAATGGTAAATAATTTACGACTTAAAAATACATAGGGAAATGCGTCTGTTCTATTCAAAGAAAATGAAGTGTCAGAAGGAATGCTTTGCTTACCCTGCATGATTGTTTGCTCTACCCTAGTACCCACTTTTAAAATCACTGCACCCCAGGTTTTTGAACCCTGTATATAGGCTGCATTAATCTGTTCTTTAAAATCATATGCACTCGTTCTAAAAATATCTTTGACTGCTATACCATTATTATCCTTTTGGTAATTGGCATTATTTCGAAATTGCAAAATACTTGACTTTAAACCAGACTCAATTGTTATTCCAAACTTTCTTTTTTTATAATCTGTCTGATAAGTATAAAAATCTCTATCATTGGAGAAATTACCATCCCCTTTTGAAACCAAGCCGCCTGACAATAATGTATTATTATATAATTGATCTGTATTAGACCTGATTAGGTTATATGAAAAATCAACCGTCCATTCTCCACCTAATGAATCTAATTTTAATTTAGACCTTACAGATTGATTGATATTTAAATTTGAACCATCGTTGTCCACCAGAGAGGCAATGGCACTTAGATTCTGCTTTGCCGAAACCCTTTCTAAAATAGATTCATTATTCGTGCTATTCACAAAAGATTGACCACTAAATCTTGCATCATAATTCAATTCAAAACGATCTGTCCAATTTCTTCCTAAACCAAACCCAATATAGGCCGATTTATTAGGGCTTAAAGTTTTTGCTGTTTGTCTTAAAACTGTATCCATTGACAAATACCTGTCTGTATTCACATTACTAAAGCCATCATTCTGATTGTATTGTGTATTCAAATAAGTATTGTATTTATCTGTCGTATTATTTAAAGTAAGTCCTATAAATTGATTCCCATAGACCCCTTGATTCATCCCCGTATTCAAAGACCCATTTAATCCAATTTTGATGCCTTTCTTTAAAATAATATTGACTACTCCACCGCCACCTGATGCATCATATTTTGCAGAGGGTGTTCTAACTAATTCAATTTTCTGAATTGAACTTGGTGGTAAGCTTTTAAGAATTGTTGCCATATCTGATGCACTCATCCTTAATTCTCTACCATTTATTTGGACACCTGCTGGCGACAACCCATTTAAATAAATATTCCCATCCTGGTCTATAAAAATACCAGGAATTTTTTCCATTGTTTCATAGGCGTTAGTGGAACTTTCAGCCAAAGGCTCCGGATCGACAACAGTCTTGTCATCTTCTTGTTTTATTAATGGCTTGGAGGAACTTACAACTACTTCTTTTAATTGATTCTGCGTTTCCTTTAAAAGAATTTGAATTGAACCTAGTTGACTCAATTTGATTGTTCTTGTATCTGTTTGAAATCCAATTGCAGAAGTTTGAATTTGATAGAGGCTTGCCGCATTTAAAAGCACTGACGCAGACCCATTGCTATCAGTTACAAGATTTAATTTATTTGCAGAGTCAATTTTTTGTACACTTATATTCGCAAAAGCAACAGGATGCTTTTTGACGTCAATTACAGTAATTTTAAATTGTTTCTCTTGTCCAATCGCAACAAACTGGATCAAAATTATTTGAACAAGTAAAATTGGCTTTAGTAATTTATGTATTAATCGCATCATAAGAAAGCAAAAATAAGCTGCGTTAACTTATGTAAGCTTACTTATTTGTTAAATGGTAAAAAAAAACCAGCCTAAATTAGACTGGCTTGCAAAAAATATTTTAATAAAATTAAATTTCTCCTTTTCCGTCTATCCAGTCTTTCACTGCAGCTGTCGTTACAGATTTTGGACGCTCTAATGGGAAGCCTAATGCTCTATCCCATGTTAAGCTTGCTAATACCCCAAGCGCGCGGCTCACAGCGAATAATACTGTATAGAATTCATATTCAACAATGCCATAGTGTACTAATAAAGCACCGCTATGTGCATCCACATTTGGCCATGGATTTTTCACTTTTCCTAATGACTCTAAAATTGGTGGTACAGTTTCATAAATATTCCAAACTGTATTCACTAATTTATCGTCTGGTAAATGTTTTTTACCAAATGCCATTTGTGCAGTGAAACGAGGATCTGTTTTTCTTAAAACCGCGTGTCCATATCCTGGAACTACTTTACCAGCAGCTAAAGTTTTTTGAACATAGTCTACAATTTGTTCTTTTGTTGGGCTATCAGAACCAATTGCTTCTTGCATTTCAAAAATCCACTTAATCACTTCCTGATTAGCCAAACCATGTAAAGGACCAGCTAGACCATTCATACCTGCAGCGTAACTTAAATAAGGATCGCTCAATGCAGAGCCCACTAAATGTGTTGTATGTGCAGACACGTTACCACCTTCATGATCTGCGTGAATCGTCATATACAAACGCATTAATTCTTTTGTGCTCTCATCTTCAAAGCCCATCATGTAAGCTAGGTTACCTGCCCAGTCTAACAATCCGTTTGGATGAATATGCTCGTTGTTTTTGTATTTTCTTCTGTAGATATAGGCAGCAATTCTTGGCAATCTTGCGATTAAATCCATTGAATCATCATAAGTATATTGCCAGTAATCTTTTTTATTCATACCCTTCGCATACTCTTGGGAAAATTTGCTTTCAGTTTGCAAAGCCATCACCGCAGCAACATACATGGTCATAGGATGCGTATTCAGAGGAAATGCATCAATCACATCAAAAACATGTGTTGGAACATGACTTCTTCTTTGCCAGTTGCTGGTTAATTTTTTAACATCTCTTTCTGTAGGTAATTCACCGATCATCATCAAGTAAAATAAACCTTCTGGTAATGGTTCATCACCACCTTCCACTTTTGGTAATTTATCTTGTAATTCTGGAATTGAAAAACCTCTAAAACGGATACCTTCTTGCGCATCTAATAAACTAGTCTCAGTTACAAGACCAGTCATCCCTCTCATACCTTGATAAACTTGTGCTAAAGTGATTTCTCCAATCTTTTTATCACCATGCTGTTTAAGCATTTCTTTAATCTCTGAAGCAGCAGCAGTTGCTTTTTCTCCAAAGCGGTCTTTGATCTCTTCCATATGCCCAATTATTATTGTTAAAAAACGGTTTAAAATTGGACACGAAGTTAACTAAGAAATGGTTATTTAGGGGCTTTTTTGTACAAATAATAGACCACGAACATAAAAATAATATTGGGTATCCAGGCTGCTAGAAAAGGGGGTAAATTACCCTTAGTGGAGAAGATAGTTGAGAATCTATCGGTAATGATAAACAAAGCAGCAATAGTGAACCCCATAGCCAAATGCGCCCCACTTCCACCTCTAACTTTCCGACCCGCAATAATGGCTCCAATTAAGGTTAGAAGTAGTACTGTAATGGGTGTAGCATCACGCCTATAACGTTCAATTTTGAGCTCATTTAACCCCTCTGATCCCCTTAAAGCTTCCATCTTGATTTGTTTAATCAATTGCATGGTCGTCAATTTATCTTTAGCGTACTTGTCCTTTTCTAAATCTACAGGCTTAAAGGGATATTTTTTATGAAGATTGGGGATATAAGTAACCCATTCTTTTTGATCCGTAATTTTTCTTTCCAATACCTCGGTTAAAGTCCAATCCTTTTTTGCTGTATCCCAAACGATAGATTCTGAACGAATATTATAAACCACTTTATCCCCTTTTACAGTGTAGGCAAAAAAGTTATTACCCCTTTTTGTAGAAGTATCATATGCGTATATACCGGCGTAAGTAAAAGAATCAATCCTAAAATAATAATCATTAGAACCTCTTAACAGCGCATTATAGGAAGAGTTTGCATCAATATAAGTGGCTTCAAAATCTCCTCTAATATTATTTGCTTTTGGGATAATCCATTGATTGGATATCCATAAAACAAAACCTAAAAACAATCCGCCAATCCAATAAGGCCTTAACCATCTATTGTAGGATGTGCCACTCGCTAAAATAGCAACCACCTCGGTCTGTCCAGCCATTTTAGAGGTAAAAAAGATCACCGCAATAAATACAAACAATGGAAATAATAAAGCAATGATATGCGGTATAAAACCAACGTAATAATTCTTAATGATTTCTGAACTAGTTAATCCTGAGCGAACAAAATCATCTGTTTTTTCACTCACGTCAATCACCACTGCAATTACTGCAAAGAAGAAGATGGCAAAGAAAAATACTGCCAGAAATTTTTTTAGTATGTACCAATCCAGTTTTTTCAATGCTTACAATCTTTTACTTATTTGAGGAATCATACCTGTTTTCCAAGCTTTGTAATCCCCGGCAATAATATGTATTCTTGCTTGTTCAACCAACCATAGGTAAAAAGACAGGTTTTGTATACTCGCCAATTGCATACCCAATATTTCATCGGCTGCAAATAAATGTCTAATATACCCCTTGGTATAGTATTGACTCATTTCATTTGGAATACCCGGATCGATTGGCGTAAAATCCTTATACCATTTTTTGTTCTTAATATTGATCACACCCTGAGAGGTAAAGATCATCCCATTACGTCCATTCCTAGTTGGCATCACACAATCAAACATATCAACCCCCAAATCAATAGCTTCTAAAATATTCCAAGGGGTACCAACACCCATTAAATAACGTAGCTTCTCCTTTGGTAAATTTTCACAACATAATGCGGTGAATTCATACATTTCTTCCTCTGTTTCTCCTACACTTAACCCTCCTATCGCATTGCCCACTGCATTTTTTGAAGCGATATATTCACAAGAAGCTTTTCTTAAATCTTTATATAATCCACCTTGAACAATTGGAAATAGATTTTGTGTATGTCCATATAAATCAGGTGTCTCGTCCAAACGATTAAAACATCTATCCAGCCAGGTATGGGTTAGGTCCATACTTTTACGAACATAATCATAAGTACTAGGAATTGGAGGACATTCATCAAATGCCATAATGATATCTGCACCAATACTTCTTTGTATATCCATCACATTTTCTGGACTAAACAAATGCTTACTACCATCAATATGAGATTGAAAAACCACGCCTTCTGGCTTGATTTTTCTATTGGATGCTAATGAGAAAACCTGATACCCACCACTATCTGTTAAAATTGGACGATCCCAACCCATAAATTTGTGCAAACCACCGGCAGCTTCTAATACTTCCGTTCCTGGTCTTAAGTATAAATGATAGGTATTCCCTAATATGATTTTTGCATCTATGTCCTGCTTTAATTGTTGTTGAGTCACTGCTTTTACAGATCCTATGGTACCAACAGGCATAAAAATAGGTGTCTGAATTACCCCATGATCTGTGGTAATCGTTCCTGCTCTTGAAGCACCTTGTTGACTCTCTGCTGCTAATTCAAATTGTAATGCGGCCATGGAACAAAGGTAAGGTCAAAAATCTTTACTTTTGCGCTATGATAATCAACTTACCCATTTCATCTACCCTCCTAACGGAAATACTGATAGGCTTTTTTGCCACCGTGATTGCGATACAGGTTTTTTATTACTTATTCTTCTTTTTAAGACTTGCCATTTATAAGAAGCCTAAAAAAACAGTTCATGTAGAACACCCTATTTCTGTGGTAATTTGTGCACGTAACGAGGCTCATAATTTAGCCAATACTTTACCAGGAGTTTTAGTTCAGGATTACAGTACTACCCATGAAGTGGTATTAGTGAATGATAATTCAGAAGATGAGACAAAGTATTTGTTGGATGAATTCAAAAAGTCCTTTAAAAATTTGAACCCTGTTCAACTTACACAAGAAGCAAAAATGATAGCAGGAAAAAAATTCCCTCTTTCGATGGGCATTAAATCTGCAAAAAATGAAACCTTATTATTAACAGATGCAGACTGTCTTCCAGCAAGTGAATATTGGATGCAACTGATGCAAGATGGTTATGACGAAGGAAAAGAAATAGTACTTGGATATGGCGCCTATAAAAAGAAGCCTGGCTTATTAAATAAACTCATTCGTTTTGAAACTTTCAATACCGCATTACAATATTTTTCCTATGCATTAGCAGGATTGCCATATATGGGTGTAGGTCGAAACCTTTCTTATAAACGTGAATTATTTATAAAAAATAAAGGCTTTTCTTCTATCAATCAAATACCTAGTGGAGATGATGATTTATTCATCAATCAAGTAGCTAATAGACGCAACACAGCCATTGTGGTAGATCATGATGCGCACACTTTGAGTGAGCCAAAAACTAGTTTTAAAGATTGGATGACACAGAAATACCGTCATTATACAACTAGTAAATTTTACAAAAAGAAACATATTTTTTTATTGGGTCTTTTTTCATTGAGTCAATTTTTAGTTTATCCCGCTTTAATTATAGCACTTGTATTTACTAAAGCCTATTTAATCATTATTGGACTTTGGGCTTTTAGAGCCATATTACAAGGACTAATTTTACGTGGTGCAATGAAAAAATTAAATGAACTAGATCTTTGGCCATGGTTCATTTTATTGGATATATGGTCATTATTCTATTATTTATTAACCTTGCCTAGCGTATGGAAAAGACCTCAGAAAAATTGGAATTAATTACCCGCTACTTTGCTGATTTTACACCTGCTCAATTAGATCAATTGGCAGGGCTAGAAGCCGCATACCAAGAATGGAATGCAAAAATCAATGTCGTATCCAGAAAAGATATTGATCAAATATACCTTCATCATGTGTTACACTCCCTAAGTATTGCAGCAATCGCTGAATGGGAACCTGGTACTCAGGTAATTGATATTGGATGTGGGGGTGGTTTTCCAACAGTTCCTTTAGCCATCTTTTTTCCTGAAGTGAAATTCTATGCAGTGGATAGCATAGCTAAAAAATTAAAAGTAGTAGATGCTGTATGCGATATAGTAGGGATTAAAAATATTGAGACAAAACATACCCGTGTAGAAGATATAAAGAATAAAAAATTCGATTACGCAGTAAGCCGTGCTGTTGCCCCATTAAAGGATTTATGGAGATGGGCTGGTCCTGTACTTGTTAAAAAACCAAATCAGCCCAATGGCTTGATTTGTTTAAAGGGTGGCGACTTACATCAAGAGATTTTTGAAAGTGGCACTAGACCTAAGATGATGCCTATTTATGATATCTTTCAAGAAGACTATTTTAAAGAGAAATATATTATACAGGTTAAAAAATAACAAAGAAAGGCGTCCAATGGACGCCTTTCTTTATACTATCAAAGTTTTTGAAGAACACTTATTTAATTCGGGATTTCAATTTTATTATTACTTCTATTAATATCTGGCATTCTTTGACTAGGATCAATCTCGATAGATTTTATTGCACTCAATGGTTGCGTCGTTTCAAAAGTATAAGTAGGATGTGTCCATTTCCATTCTGGATGGTTAATTTGCTTAATCGCACCTTCTTGGGTTTTACCGCCAAGCATTAAATCCAATGGGATATAATGCAACTCATTTGTTCCATCTTTATAAGTAACAACTACTTCGATTGGCATTGGGAACTTGCCTACTCTTTGAACACTAATTAAAGCTGCATTGCCACTAACTTGAATGTCGTTTAAACCATAATCAATTGTTTTTGTACTATTGACCCAATATTCTTTTAGCCATTGTAATTGCAAACCACTTGTTTTTTCGGCAACACGAATAAAATCATTGGCATTCGGATGTTTAAATTTCCAAGTGTTATAATAGTTAAGCATTAACTGATCGCGTTTTGCCTCCCCCATCATATAACCTAGTACACCCAAGAAAGTACCCCCTTTACTATAAGCAGCATTGCTATAAGCATAGTTGGTGTTAAAATGGTCTGCATGTGTGGACATGGGTTCTTCTAATCCACTTTTGGCTAAAGCTAAATAACCGCTATAATTACCGCTTTGAACTGCAGGCAACAATTTAGATTGTCTTTCAAGACTCACTTGAATTTGCTTTTTAGCTGCATCACTAATATAAGGAGATTGCGATGCAAAATTTGTTTCATAATAATGACTAACCATTTCTTCTCCATAGCTTGTAAAGCCTTCATCCATCCATGCAAATAAACTTTCATTAGATCCTAAAATATGTTGGTACCAACTATGTATCCATTCATGAAATGCAGTACCTAAACTTGGACCAACTAATAAAGTAGCCATGGCATATTCCATACCACCATCACCTCCTTGAATAAATGAATATTGAGGGTATGGATAAGCACCCATCTTCTTTTCCATAAATGGCAGCACTTTTTCAGCTGCCCATAACACATTTGCCCAAGCACTATCTGCTTTTGCGTCTTTGGCTTTATAATACACATGAAGTGTCAACCCTTTGCGTACTTCTTTAGATAAATGTTTAAAATTATTATCTGCAAACCACACGAAATCATGAATTGTGTTGCCTTTAAAATTCCATACTTTATGACCTTCTTTATCTAAAGGAGCGCTAGGATTTTGTAATACGCCTGTTCCTCCCACCATATAGTTTTTATCTAACCTTAAAGTCACATCGTAATTACCCCAAACACCATAAAACTCTCTAGCTATATATGGATTGGTATTCCATCCTTGGTAATCATATTCTACCATCTTTGGGTACCATTGGCTCATTGAATAACGCACACCTTCTTTATTATCTCTACCAGACCTTCTAATTTGTATAGGCACTTGAGCCTCAAAGCTAAGGTTTATCTTTACAGAAGACTTAGGCAAGATTGGCTGTGTTAAAACCACTTCTAAAATTGTTTCATGTTCCACCAACTGTTGTTGCTTCCCATTAATACTGAGTGTATTCACCTTTTGAATGCCATATTCTTCCGGTTTTAAATTTTGAATACGATCACGAACACGCATGTCCCAGTCTTTCACTTCCTCCCCTCTTCTGTTTGTGAATGTAGTCTTGCCTAATTCACGGCTCCTTACATCCATGTTGGAATTTGGCTGAAAAGCATTCCAATACATATGGAAATACACTTTGTGTAAAGTATCCGTTGAATTGTTGGCATACAGGATCTCTTCTGTTCCTTTAACGGTATTTTTTTGCACATCTAATGTTGCATCAATTTTATAATTAATGCTTTGTTGCCAACGCTCAGGTTGCGCGAAAATTTGGGTGCTTATTACCAAGGAAATAAGCGTAAAAAAGAAAAACTTTTTTAACATAGTTATCTGTTTAAGGCTTCAATTTAAAGAAAAAAAAGGGTGTTGCCAAAGTGAATTGATGAACGAAATGAATGCTTGATTAAGCTTTCCCTGCTACTACAATCACAATCTCACCTTTTACTTGTTTAGAAGTAAAATGAAGAATTAAATTTTCGAGGGTGTCGGTGATATTTTCTTCAAACATTTTTGTGAGCTCCCTACTCACTGCTGCTTTACGTTCAGGACCAAACGTCGCTTTAAAAAGTTCAAGGGTTTTAACGAGTCGCATAGGACTTTCATAAAAAATCATTGTACGCTCTTCATTTGCTAAAGCGTCCATCAAAGTTTTTCTCCCTTTTTTAAGTGGAATAAATCCTTCGAAAATAAATCTGTTGGTTGGCAAACCACTATTTACCAAAGCTGGGACAAATGCGGTTGCACCAGGTAAACTTGTCACAGGAACTCCTGCAGCTTTACATGCTCTAACCAATAAAAATGCAGGATCCGAGATACCTGGGGTACCAGCATCTGTTATGAGTGCGATATTTTTACCTGCCATCAATTGTTGCACTAAGTGCTCCACAATCTTATGTTCATTGTGTTGATGGAATGGCGTAAGCGGCTTTTGTATTTGATAATGCTGTAATAGCTTGGAGGAAGTTCTTGTATCCTCGCATAAAATAAAATCCACAGACTGAAGTGTCTCTACTGCTCTAAAAGTAAAATCTTTTAAATTTCCAATGGGCGTAGGGACTAAATATAACATGGTACTTAATTTCTGAAGTCGATTACAAAACAACTACTTCAAAATACTCCATTACAGCATTTGCTAATAATTTCTTACTTGCCTCTGTTGCAATTGCTACCGCAGCTGCTTCGTCTGAAGCTTCAATTTGCAAGTTGATATTCTTGCCAACACGAACATCTTGTATTCCTGCTAAACCTAAATTATGCAACCCACCTAAAACTGCCTTTCCTTGAGGATCTAATAAATCCTTTAAAGGCATTACTTTGATTTGAACTTGAAATAACATATTGAATTATTGTGTGATTGTTTTTGGATACATCAAAGATACTAAGCAATAGCCGATAAAGCCAAATGGAATAGCATACCATTTAAAAAAGATAGCAGATAAAACAAATTCCAATACTAAGACCCCAAGAGGAATCATTAATTTATTCTTCCCGGCAAGGCTTTTAAGCGCTAGCATTGGTCTTGTCATGACCATTAAATAACTTACAATTAAGATATATGTATACCAAAATAAGGGGCTCAATAATACCTTAGATATCAATCCAAAAGAAGGTTGCCAATATATTAATGGGAAAGCAGCAGTTAATAAGCCGATCATTGGAATAGGTACCCCCTTAAAATAAGTAGATTGAGTTTGATCTATATTAAATCTAGCCAATCTATAAGCACCTGCCATAGGAATGATAAATGCTGGAAAAAATAAAAGACTACTTGTTGAAAGTGCATTCACATCGTTCGCTAATGCCAATCTTAAAAATTGATAAACTATACATGCAGGCGCAACACCAAAACTAACCACGTCGGCTAAAGAATCTAATTGCTTACCCATCTCTGAGGATACTTTTAATAACCTTGCTACAAAGCCATCAAAAAAATCGACTACCGCTGCTATCCCTATGAATAAACTTGCCATAAACAATTTCTCAGGTATTTCAATTAACATTTCGCCCGAATCAGAAATCGATGCAATCGTTCCATATTGGAAACAACTAACAATTGCTAAACATCCAAAAAGCAAATTAAGCAGGGTAATAATATTGGGTATTTGTTGACGCATGAATAAGTTAGTATGTTAATTATTTCTTTTTCTTCATTAAAGCCTCAATCTCTTCGGCTTTAATTGGAATGTTTTTGAATAAATCTTGATTGCCTTTTGCTGTAATCCAAACATTATTTTCGATGCGCACACCCATTTGTTCCTCTTTAATATAGATTCCCGGCTCCACTGTAAAGACCATGCCAGCTTGAATAGGTGCAGTTCTTGTACCTAAATCATGTACATCAATTCCTAAATGATGAGAAATACCATGGTATAAATATTTTCTATACGCTCTATTTTCTGCATCCTCATTTTTAATATCTGCCTTGGATAATAATCCAATTTTCAGAAATTGCTTTGTAGCTTCTTCTCCTACTTTATCGGTGTAATTTAAAATGCTTATGCCTGGCTTTAAAATAGATTTTGCATAATCATGTAAATGCAAGCAAGCATTGTATACTTCTTTTTGTCTCTTTGAAAACTTACCATTAACCGGAACTGTTCTGGTCAAATCAGCATTGTATCCGCCATAAGCAGCGCCAAAATCCATCAATATTAACTCCCCATCTTTACATTGATTGTTATTGCTTGTATAGTGTAATGTTCTTGCATTATCTCCACTTGCTAAAATACTATGGTAAGCAACGCCTGTTGCTTTTTGGCTAAGAAAAGAATGATAAATTTCTGCTTCAATCTCATACTCATACACACCTGGTTGAATGAATTTCAATAACCTCCTAAATGCAGTTTCTGTTATATCAATCGCTTTTTGAATCACTACTATTTCTTGCTTCGTCTTCACTGCCCTTAATGCTTTCATGATTTTAGCAGCACGTAAATATTGGTGTAATGGATAACGAGATTGCATCTCATCTATAAAACGATATTCATTGGTTCGAACAAGATTATTCTTACGATCATTCTCATTAGAATCTAAATATATTGCATCCGCCAAATGTATCCAACCTTGTAACATCGCATCAAGACTATCTACCCATACAATCGTTTTCATACCCGAAATAGCAGTGGCTTCATTGGCTCTTAATCGCTTACCATCCCAAATTTCTTTTAACTCTTGTGGTCTCACTAAAACTAAAACTTCTCTATATTTTGGATCTGGATTGTCAGGGAATAAAACGACCATCGTCCCTTCTTGCTCGATACCAGTTAGCCAATATAAATCTGAATTTTGAACAAAACCATGCAATGCATCTCCGTTGCTTGGAAATTCGTCATTACTTACAAAAACAGCAATGCTATTTTTCTGCATTTGACTCACAAAACGTTTTCTGTTTTGAATAAAAATGGTTGGGTCTAATGGATCGTATTTCATAAAAGAAGGAATTTTAATTTTTGTCTTTAAGCCTTGCTTATAGTGGAAGCAAGATACTTAAAAAGGTTGGGCTTAGGCAATCTTACCCCAGCCAATTTTTGTTTTTTGAGTTTGTAAAAAGCTACGAATGGCCAAATGTTCTGGGAGGGTTAAATTGGGATCCTTCTCACATATTGCAGCAGCAGCTTCCTTAGCTATTTCCATTGTAGGACGGTCATTGATTAAACTAGCTAATTTAAAATTCAGTGCCCCACTTTGCCTTGTTCCGTCTATATCTCCTGGACCCCTGATCTCTAAATCTTTTTCTGCAATCACAAAACCATCATTCGTGTCACACATTATTTTTAATCGCTCCCTGGCTTCTCTACTTGCTTTCACACTACTCAATAAAATACAATAACTCTGCTCCGAACCTCTGCCCACCCTGCCCCTTAACTGATGCAACTGTGATAAACCAAATTTCTCTGCACTCTCTATCACCATCACCGATGCATTGGGCACATTCACCCCTACTTCTATGACAGTTGTACCAACCAATATTTGGGTATCCCCAGATTTAAAACGATTCATATTCTCCGATTTTAAATCATTAGGCATTTTGCCATGCACCATACTTATTTTGTAAGTTGGTTCGGGGAAAAAACTTTTAACCTGTTCATAGCCTTGCATTAAATCCTCATAACTCATCTTTTCACTCTCTTCAATTAATGGATAAACATAATAAGCTTGTCGTCCTTTTTGAATTTCAGTTTTTACAAAATCCATCACCGAAGCCCTTGAAGTTTCATATCGATGTACCGTTTTAATAGGTTGTCTTCCTGGCGGCAACTCATCCATAATACTATAATCCAAATCTCCATATGCTGTCATGGCCAAGGTTCTTGGGATAGGCGTTGCAGTCATCACCAATACATGTGGAGGGATAGAAGCTTTTTTCCAAAGCTTAGATCTTTGCTCTACTCCAAATCGATGTTGTTCATCAATGACTGCCAAACCTAGCTTTTTAAATTGAACTGGATCTTCAATCAACGCATGTGTACCTACTACAAAATGAATGGTATCCTCTGCCAATCCTTTTAATATTCTTCTACGTTCTGCTACTTTTGTACTTCCTGTAAGAATAGCAACTTCGACCGGCATTTCTTTTAACAATTCCGTTAAACTTGAATAATGTTGTTGTGCTAAAATTTCGGTTGGTGCCATTAAACAACTTTGAAAACCATTGTCTGCCGCAATTAACATCGCCATTAAAGCAATCATTGTTTTTCCACTACCTACATCCCCTTGCAACAATCGATTCATCTGATAACCCTTGGCAACATCTTGTCTAATTTCTTTGATCACTCTTTTTTGTGCTCCTGTTAATTCAAAAGGCAGGTAATTGTTATAAAAAGTATTAAAATAATCTCCTACTTTTTCAAAAACCTGTCCCCTACTATTTTTATGTCGATCTATCTTAATTAAATTCAATCTTATTTGAGCAATAAACAATTCTTCAAAAATCAATCTTGACAATGCCTTTTTATAATGTGCGAGGCTTGTTGGAAAATGAATTTGTCTAAACGCCTCCCATCTGCCCATTCTATCCACCAACAAATGCGCAGGTAAATTCTCAGGTAAATCTCTTTCACTAATTTGTAGAAATAAAACTTGGGTCAATTTGCCAATTTGCTTACCATTTAACCCTCTTGCTTTTAATTTCTCAGTAGAGCCATAAACAGGTTCAAGTAAAGATTTTTGAGCCATGGTTTGTGCTACAAAAGGCTCAATTTCAGGATGAACAATCTGAGGCTTCCCATTGAAAAAGCCAAGTCTACCAAACACTAAATAGGTTTGACCCTCTACTAAGTTCTTTTGAACATATTGAATACCTTGAAACCAAGCCAATTCCAAATTGCCCGATTCATCCCTTAATTGTGCCACCATCCTTTTTGAACGTTTCTCTCCGATGGTATGGAAGCCCAACAGAACCCCTTTAACCTGGACAAAATCCATTTCTGGCGTTAATTTGCTAATAGGTGTAAGTTTTGTCTTATCCACATGCCTATGAGGGAAATGTTGTAATAAATCGCCAAAAGTATAGATACTAAGCTCTTTTTTAAGCAATTCCGCCCTCATAGGGCCTACGCCCTTAAGGTATTCAATTGGACTGGATAAAAGAGAAGCTAGGCTCAAGGGACTTTTTTTAGATTCAGGGCAAATATCCCAAAAAGATGGCAAAAAATGGGATTGCGATTCATTATCTTCGCACAGCTATGGAAAAGGAAATCGTATTGAGTGGAATAAGGCCTACTGGGTTCTTACATTTAGGAAATTATTTTGGTGCTATGCGTAATTATGTGCGCATGCAAGATGAGTATAATTGTTATTTTTTTGTTGCTAATTGGCATAGTTTAACAACCCACCCGGACACTAAGACTTTACAAGAAAGTGTGTTGCGTGTTGTGGCAGAAAATATTGCTTGTGGATTAGATCCTGAAAAAGTGTCTTTGTATGTTCAGAGCGATGTTCCTGAAATTGCAGAATTATATTTATACTTAAATATGCTGGCTTATAAAGGTGAACTTGAGAAGACCACTACCTTTAAAGACAAAGTGCGTATGCAACCTGAGAATGTGAATGCTGGTTTATTAACATATCCAGTTTTACAAGCAGCCGATATCTTAATCCATCGTGCGGTAAAAGTACCTGTTGGAAAAGACCAGGAGCAAAACCTAGAGATGGCACGTAATTTCGCCGAAAGATTTAACCACCGTTACGGTGAGACATTTCCACTTCCATATGCATTTAACTACAATAGTGAGTTAGTGAAAATAATGGGATTAGATGGCAACGGTAAAATGAGCAAGAGTGAAAACCAAATGACCACTTTGTTTTTAGCAGACGAAGATGATTTGATTCGTAAAAAAGTAATGAAGGCTAAAACAGATCAAGGACCATTAACTCCAAATTCTGCAAAGCCTGATTATATTCAAAACTTATTTACATTGATGGGCTTGGTAAGTTCAGCAGATACGGTGCAAAAATTCGAAGATGATTTCAACAATAGTTCAGAAGGCAATTGCATCATTCGTTATGGTGATATGAAAAAACAGTTAGCAGAGGATATGGTTAAATTCATTAATCCAATTCGTACAAAAGCAGCTGATTTACAAAACAACAAAGAATTACTTTTAAAAATCATTCATCAAGGTGCTGACAAAGCGAGAGCAAGTGCCTCAGCAACTTTGACTACTGTCAGAAAAGCAGTAGGCATGGAATACCTATAAATTAAACTACTCAAATTTAACTACACTTATAAGATTATGGCAAAAGCAGCAAATAAAAAACCAAAGCACGTAGCAATCGCTGGTAATATTGGTGTTGGTAAAACAACTTTAACCGAGTTGTTAAGCAAGCACTACCGTTGGATTCCTCAGTTTGAGGACGTTGACCATAATCCATACTTGATGGACTTTTATGATGATATGCCAAGATGGAGTTTCAATTTACAGATCTATTTCCTACATGGTAGATTGAATCAAATATTGGAGATTCAAAAAGGGACTGAAACAATTATTCAAGATAGAACCATTTATGAAGATGCAAATATTTTTGCACCTAACTTACACGAGATGGGCTTAATGAGTAAACGAGATTTTGATAATTACTATGGCTTTTTCAATACGATTAAATCGATGGTACAACCTCCTGATTTATTGATTTATTTGAAAGCATCTGTACCTACCCTAGTTTCTCAAATCCAAAAAAGAGGGAGAGAATACGAAGAAAATATCCGCTTAGACTATCTAAAGAGATTGAATGACTATTATAATAAATGGATTGATAATTACACTGAAGGTCCATTACTAGTAATTGATTGCGACAAAATCAAGTTCGGAGAATCTGAAGAAGACTTAGGTCATATCATTAGTAAAGTAGACAGTACTTTATACGGATTGTTTTAATGGATTTATTGAATTTTGAATTTTAACGCTGAATAGATGCAACAAATAACACCGGAAATACTTGAACAAATAAAATCAATTGTTGGAGCTGATTATGTTTTCACAGACGAAGAAAGCTTTGAAAAATATGGCAAAGACCATACAGAGCGCTTGCATTTTAATCCTTCTGTTGTTGTCAAACCAAGAAAACCAGAAGAAATTAGCGCTTTGATGAAATTAGCCAACCAACATTTAATTCCAGTAACCCCAAGAGGTGCAGGCACAGGATTAAGTGGAGGCGCACTTCCTCATTTAGGTGGATTGGTGATTGCCATGGAGCGTTTTAATACTATTTTAGAAATTGACGAAAGAAATTTACAGGTAACAACTGAGCCTGGCGTAATTACAGAAATGTTGCAAGATGCAGTGAAAGAAAAAGGTTTGTTTTATCCTCCTGACCCTGCTAGCAAAGGCAGTTGCTTTATTGGAGGAAATATTTCTGAGAATTCTGGTGGACCAAAGGCAGTTAAATATGGCGTTGTAAAGGATTATGTTTTAAACTTAGAAGTGGTATTACCAAATGGTGAAATCATTTGGACAGGGTCGAATATTTTAAAAAATGCAACAGGTTATAATATTACTCAACTTATTGTTGGGAGCGAGGGTACACTAGGTATTGTTACTAAAATTGTACTTAGATTAATCCCGCACCCTAAGTTTGATCTTTTAATGCTAGCGCCATTTAATAGTTTAGAAAAAGCAAGTGAAGCAGTAAGTGCTATATTTCGTGCGGGTATTACACCTAGCGCTATGGAGTTAATGGAAATTGATGCAATTACACTTGCTTCTAAAATATTAGATAGTACCGCAATTCCTTTGACTGAAAATTTAGCAGCACATTTAATCATAGAAGTAGATGGAAATAATTTAGATGTTTTGATGGGTGAAATGGAAGCCATTTCAGAAGTGCTTGCACAATTTGATGCAGGCGAATTATTTTTTGCAGATGATGCCCAACAAAAAAATGAACTTTGGAAAATAAGACGCAAAGCCAATGAGGCAGCAGTGATGGCAGGTTATACTATTGAGGAAGATACAGTTGTACCAAGAGCAGAATTACCTAAATTAATAAAAGGGGCTAAAGCATTAGGTGCACAAAATGGATTTAAAGTAGTGTGTTATGGTCATGCGGGAGATGGAAATTTACATATCAGAATCAACCACCCTACTATTAAAAATAGTCATGGTAACAAAGAGATGACGAGCATCTTGAAAGAATTATTTGTTTTGGTTCATAGTTTAGGCGGAACAATAAGCGGAGAACATGGTATTGGATTAATCCAAAAACCATATATGCAAGTTGTATTTAATAACGCATCATTGGAGATTATGCGTGGCATTAAAAAAACTTTTGATCCAAACAATATTTTAAACGCAGGTAAAATATTTGATTTATCCTAATGAAAAAGAAATTACTTTTTTCAATTTTAGTATTTGCAGGATGTATAAATTTCTTGCAAGGTCAAGATATTGTAAAAACAACTCCACTTCTAAACGAACGCCCCCTATTTATTGGTGGTAATCTAGTTTTTGGAGGTGGTTCTGGATGGTTTCAGCTTGGACTGAATCCAGAAGTAAATAAAAGTGTGAATGAATGGTTAGATCTTGGTGGCGCAATGAATCTTTTATATTCTGCATCTAATCCAAATTTTATATCAAGTTCAAGAACAAAAAGTTTTCAGTTTGGTATGGGCAGTTTTGTAAGAATCTGGCCTGCAGAAAGGGTCTTTTTACAATTACAACCAGAATATAATTGGACCTGGACAAACATGAAAGATATGAGCACCAACAGTGAAACTTCGGGCGCATCAAGGAGTATTCGTTTTGGAGCAGAAAGTATTTTAGCAGGTGTTGGATATGGTAGTCGATCAGAAAATGGAATGACTTATTTTACTCTAATGATTGATTTATTAAAAAATCCAAACTCGCCATATAGAGATGGCTACAATCGTGCAGATCCATTTGTGAAAGCTGGATTTGCTTTCCCTATTCGGTCCAAGCGCTAATCGTCTCCATTACTTCTTTTGCATCTTTAGCGACAATAATTCGAGTCTTCCAATCTTCGTACATGAATCCTTCTGTATGCATATGATCCATCAATGCTATTAAGGGTGTGTAAAACCCTTCCCAATTTAAAATAATTACTTTCTTTTGATGGATGTTTAAATTATTCCAAGTCAACATTTCAAATAATTCATCCATAGTCCCCATGCCGCCTGGTAAAATGATGGCAACATCTGCTTTATCATATAAAATCTTTTTGCGATCATGCATAGTTTCGGTTACAATCAATTCTGTCAAGCCCTGATGCTGCGCCTCCCACTCTAATAGAAGCCTAGGCATAATACCTAATACCTTGCCATTTTTAGCCAAAACCGCATCGGCAATTGCACCCATAATTCCTTTGCCTCCTCCACCATAAACAAGCTGTATGTCATTTTCCCCTAAAGCTGTCCCTAATTCTTTAGCTTGATTAATGAAGCCTGGTTGATTGCCTGATTTTGAACCGCAAAAAACGGTGACAGATTGTATTTTCATAAGTTAGAATAAATTAAGATCCCTCACAAAATAGTCAAAAAAGTCAAAGATTCTCACTACTTTGCTACATCAAAATGACAAAAAAGAAACTATGAGCGCAACGACCCTTTTTTTATTTGTAATTCTTTACTTTCTAGTATTATTAGGTGTAGCTAAAATTACTGGAAAGAATAGTAATAATATGTCCTTTTTTATTGGCAATAAAAACAGCAATTGGATGCTGGTTGCTTTCGGTATGATTGGCACTTCACTTAGTGGTGTAACTTTTGTGAGTGTCCCTGGTGCAGTGGGTAAAGATGCTTTTCATTATTTGCAAATTACATTAGGTTATTTAATTGGCTACTTCGCTATTGCTTATGTGCTACTTCCAATTTATTATAAATTAAATCTAACCTCAATCTATAATTACTTAGAAACAAGATTAGGCTTTGGCGCATATAAAACTGGCGCATCTTTCTTTATTTTGTCAAGAACATTAGGTGCTACTGCTAGATTGTATTTAGTCGTAAAAATCTTACAATTTTTTATTCTAGACAATTTGCATGTTCCTTTTTGGGCAACAACTTTAGTGATCTTGATAATGATTTTATTGTATACATATGAAGGTGGTGTAAAAACAATCGTTTGGACAGATACACTTCAGACTTCAGGCATGTTAATGGGCTTAATCATATGCAGTATCTATATTTTGTCTAAATTGGATTTATCAGTTATGGAAGGATTAAAAGCCATGAGTAATCAAGCACTTGCAAATGATTCATCCATACATTTATCAGATGTATTCAGCATGGATGTGAATAGCAAATCCTTCTTCTTGAAACAAATTATTGGCGGTGCGTTTGTTACCCTAACCATGACTGGATTAGATCAGGAAATGATGCAAAAAAATATTTCTGTAAAAAATCTTAAGGATGCACAAAAGAATATGGTAACGATTGGATTTACCATGTTAATTGCGATTAGTTTATTTCTATATCTAGGAGGATTATTGCATTTATATGCCGCACAAAATAATATCACTGCAACTGGTGATGATTTATTTCCAACATTGGCATTGAATCATATGCCTCCCTATTTATCTATTATTTTTATCCTAGCACTAATCTCTGCATTATTTCCGAGTGCCGATGGTGCCATCACAGCTTTAACTTCTAGTTTCTGTATTGATATTTTAGGATTGCAGAGAAATAAAAATTGGTCAGAAGCCCAACAGAAAAAAATTAGACAAAGAACCCATTTGAGTTTCGCATTGATCTTCTTAGTCATGGTGATGGTATTCAAGTGGATTGACAACAAAAGTACTATTGACTTATTGTTAAAAATTGCATCTTATACCTATGGCCCTTTATTAGGCTTATTTGCTTTTGGTATTTTAACAAAAAGAACGATTAATAATAGACTAGTACCATTCATTTGCTTCCTTGCGCCAATCTTATGTTTAGTGTTGGACTATTTCCAGGCAGAATTATTTGGTGAGTTCAGAATTGGACAGGAACTATTGATCATCAATGGTTTTATTACTTTTATAGGATTATGGCTTATTTCAAGCGCTAATAACGAAAAAAAATAGACATTTGCAGCATGGATTTCATTCAACCTGCTGCCAATGACTATGTAGAGCAGTTTAGTGACGCTACACCGGCCTATTTAAGGCCTATGTATGAAGCAACTAAGCTGTCCCACCCTCATGCTCATTTACAAAGCAATTGGAATCAAGGAGGTTTTCTTAGCTTTTTCAGTAAACTTCTAGCACCAAAACATATACTTGAAATTGGCACATTTACAGGGTTTAGTACTTTATGCTTAGCAGAGGGTTTAAATACAACTGGCACTATTCATACCATTGAACTTAGGGCCGAAGATGCCAATTCTGCCAGAACCCATTTTGACGCAAGCAGATTTGGTCCTCAGATAATCTCTCATATTGGAGATGCTAAATCTATTTTGCCCACCTTGACTGAAAAATGGGACCTCATATTTATAGACGCAGATAAAACAGGATATATTGACTATGTTAATTTAGTCCTCCCAATGCTTTCAGAAAAGGGCGTTATTATTGCAGACAATGTTTTATTCCATGGACAAGTATTTGAAGAGAAAATATCTGGCAAAAATGCTTTGGCAATTCATGCATTCAATGAATTTATTTTAGCCCACCCTGAACTTGAAAAAATCATGTTAACTATAAGAGATGGCTTAACCTTGATTAGAAAAAAATAATATGAAACAACAATTATTGATACCTTTTTTTATTTTATTAAATACCATCAACGGATGGTCGCAAAACAATAAGACTACGATTAACTATATAGAACAATACAAAGCCATTGCTATGAAAGAGATGAAGCGCACTGGCGTTCCTGCTTCTATCACACTAGCACAAGCCATTGTTGAATCTAATAGTGGTGAGAGTAATTTGGCAAAAAATCATAATAATCATTTTGGTATAAAGTGTAAAACAGATTGGACAGGCGCCAAGACATATCAAGATGATGATTCAAAACAAGAATGTTTTAGGGCCTATGAATCTGCAGAACAATCATTTAAGGATCATTCTAATTTTTTAAAAAATAGACCAAATTATGTTCCTCTATTTTTATTAGACCCAGTTGACGACACAGCCTGGGCTTATGGATTAAAAAAAGCCGGATATGCAACTGCTAGCGACTACCCTAAGAAACTTTTAAAAATTATTGACGACTACGAATTAGCACAATATAATTTCCCAGAACTTGTAAATGAAATCGAATCCGACGAGCAAGAAGAAGAAACTGTTACAACAGCTTCTGGTGCGCCTGTAAAAAAAGTGCTTGCTGATTCACCCGTAATTAAGACACCTACTGATACACCCGTAATTAAAACGCTTGTTGATACATCCGTAATTAAGACACTTACCGATACGCCCGTTTTCAAAACAATCGTTGACTCAAATAGTAAATTGGTTATAGATGAACCAAAAACCTTGAATAAACCATTAGGAATAACCTCATTGAATACAAATAACAATGCTATCCCTTTGGCTTCAAAACAATTGGTCATTGAAAAAATGGCACCATCTGAAACAGTCAAAGTCGAAACAATCAAAAAGGAAAATTTAGAGACGCCAGTAAGCAAACGAGTTGAAACTTCAGAACCAACCTATAATTACCCAGAAGGTAGATTTAGAATCAATCAAGTACCTGCAATACTTGGTAGAAAAAATAGGTCTTATGTGGACATTGCAATTGAATACAATGTTCCATTGTACAAATTATTTGAATACAATGAAATCAAAGAAGCAATTCTTTTAGAAAGAGATCAATTGATTTTTCTAGCTGCCAAAAAGAAAGAAGGCGCAACCTCTTTTCATATTGTAAAAAACAACAGCACGTTACACGAGATTAGTCAATTAGAAGGCGTACAACTTAGTCAGTTGAAAATATACAACCCAAGTTTATCTGATGAAGTGAAATCAGGTACTCAAGTTTTACTTTTTAAGCCAAAAGAAACAAGTACATCTATTAAAAAAGACAACTCATTGTTGTTTAATAAGAAAAAAAATTAATTTAATCCAAAACAAGTTATATGTCTACTATCCAAGTTCTAGATAAAACCTTTGTACCCTACTTAGAAGAATCAGTAATTCAGGCAAAAATTACCGAGCTGGCAGCACAATTAAACAAAGATTACGCAGGAAAGCGTCCTTTATTTTTATCCATTTTAAACGGCTCATTTTTATTTACCGCAGACTTATTTAAACAAATTACCATAGAGGCTGAAGTAAGTTTTATTAAATTAGCTTCTTATAAAGGTACAAGCTCTACTGGCAATGTTATCACCGCTATAGGCTTAGATACGAATATCAAAGACAGGCATATCATTATACTAGAAGACATTATTGATACCGGAAAAACATTGCACCACTACTTACCTCAGCTGGATAGTATGCAACCTGCATCGGTAAAAATTGCTGTCTTATTGGATAAAAAAGAAGCTTTACAATACCCAGTTAAAATTGACTATTCATGTTTCGAAATCCCCAATAAATTCGTAGTGGGTTATGGCTTAGACTACGATGGCTTGGGAAGAAATAGCAAAGACATTTACCAGCTACAAGCATAAATAAAAAAGGGACAAATTAATTTGTCCCTTTTTATAATCCTATTTTAAAACTTATTTAAAAGCTTCTTTCACTTTATCGTAAAAACTCTTATCCCCCTTTACAGGCTTAGGCTTAAAATTCTCGCTTTCTTGCATTTTCTCTAAGGCTAATTTTTCTTCCTCACTTACCTCTTGTGGAGTCCAAATATTTACATGAATTAACTGGTCCCCTTTTGCATAACCTTGAACCTCAGGGAATCCCTTTCCTTTTAATCTAAATATTTTACCACTCTGAGTTCCTGCTGGTATTTTAATTTTTGCTCGACCATCAATTGTTGGCACTTCAACACTGGTTCCAAAAATTGCGTCTGGAATCGTGATGTATAAATCAAATGCCACATTCAAACCATCTCTATGCAAAAACTCATGTGCTTCTTCTTCAATCATGATAATTAAATCTCCTGCTGATCCTCCTCTTTCACCAGCGTTACCTTTACCAGACATGCTTAATTGCATCCCATCTTGAACACCTGCTGGAATATCAATTGAAATTGTTTCTTCGCCATAAACCCTACCTTCTCCTTTACATGAAGTACATTTTGCAGTAACCGTACTTCCCTCTCCATTACATGTTGAACATGTATTTACAGTTTGCATTTGACCTAAGAAAGTATTGGTTACTTTTCTTACTTGTCCTGATCCATTACAAGTTCCACAAGTTTGAACACTTGATTTGTCTTTCGCGCCATTCCCTCCACAAGTAGTACAAAGCACATGCTTTTTTACTTTAACTTGTTTATTCACCCCATTCGCAATCTCTTCGAAATTCAATTTTAATTTAATTCTAAGATTACTTCCTCTTTGCCCTCTTGCTTTTGCGCCTCCTCTAGAACGACCCTGTCCGCCACCAAAAAATCCACCAAACATATCATCACCAAACACATCTCCAAATTGGCTAAAGATATCATTCATGTCCATGCCCCCACCATAACCTCCATTACCCCCACCAGTACCTGGACCAAATGCTTGATGACCAAAGCGATCATATTTCGCTTTCTTATCTGCATCACTCAATATCTCATATGCCTCCGCGGCTTCTTTAAATTTTTCTTCTGCTGCCTTATCCCCAGGATTTCTATCCGGATGAAATTGCATTGCAACTTTACGGTAGGCTTTTTTTATTTCGTCTGCAGAAGCAGATTTACTTACACCTAGTATTTCGTAAAAATCTCTTTTTGACATAATGCTTTTTTTATTTACCTACCACCACTTTTGCAAAACGAATGATTTTATCATTCAAGTAGTAACCTTTTGTTACTTCATCAATTACTTTCCCTTTTTTACTTTCATCTGGAACAGGCACTTCTGTAATTGCTTCATGTAACTCCACATCAAAAGCTTGATCAATGCTCTCCATTGCTTTCAAACCTTTAGCTTGTAATGTTGCTCTAATTTTATTGAAAACTAATTGAATACCCTCTTTTTGTGCAGCAATATCATCTGTGCCGTTCAATTGCTTCTCTGCACGATCACAATCATCCATTACATCCAATAACGATACAATTACATCTTTACCTGCAGTTTGTATTAAATCAATACGCTCTTTAGCAGTTCTTCTTTTGAAGTTTTCAAATTCTGCCATTAAACGCAAATATTTATCCTTTTGGTCTGCCAAATCAGCTTTTAACTGATCTAACTCATTTAAGGGCGTTTCCTCGGTTTCTGGTGCTGTTTCAGCCCCATTTTCTGTATCTAAGATGGTTTCTTGACCTAATTGCTCTTTTTCTTCCATAATTGTCTATTTGTACTCTAATTCACGCAAATATATTGCCAAAGCAATAAAAGAGCAAAATTGACATAAATGGCGCTTAAAATGAACAAGTTGTCACTCAATCTGTCCCTATCTTTGCCAAATGACAAAGGTTTACCTAAATAAGCGCATTACGCCTAGGATTGCTATGGGCCATCCCTGGATTTATAACAATGAAGTGGATCGAATTGCCGGCACAGTGTCCCCAGGCGATATTGTCGAAGTGTATTACTTTGATGGCCAATTGGCTGGACGTGGTTATATTAATCCCGGCTCACAGATTATAATTCGATTATTGACCAGAAAAAGAGAACCCATTGAAGCGGCATTTTTCCATCAAAAAATTAGTGAAGCTTGGGCATATAGAAAACAATTAGGTTACACAGAAAATTGCAGGTTGGTTTTTGGCGAAGCGGATGGATTACCTGCATTGATCATTGACAAGTTCAACGACTATTTTGTGTTGCAGACACTTTCCTTAGGTATTGAAAAATGGAAGCCAGCCATTGTAGAAGCGATCCAAACTATTTTTTCACCCAAAGGCATCTATGAAAGAAACGATGTGCCGGTAAGAGAATTGGAAGGACTAGTACAAACAAAAGGTTTTTTAACAGCTCCTTTCCCAACAGAAATCATCATTCAAGAAAATGGTTTGCAGTTTTATGTAGACATTGAAAATGGTCAAAAAACAGGTTATTTTTTAGACCAACAAGACAACCGACGCGCTATCCAACATATTGTAAAAGGCGCTGATGTATTAGGCGCATTCACTTATACAGGTACTTTTGAAATTCATGCTGCACACTATGGTGCAAAATCTGTCTTAGGAATTGATATTTCAGAAAACGCAGTTGCACAAGCCAATAAAAATGCCGCATTAAATAAACTTGACCAAATTGTCAAATTTGAAGCAATGAATGCTTTTGATGTGTTGAAAAACTGGGGCAAAGAAGGAAGAAAATATGATGTAGTCATGTTGGATCCTCCTGCATTTACCAAAAGTAGAAGCAGTATCGAAAAAGCAGTTACTGGTTATAAAGAGATTAACCTAAGAGGTATGAAAATGATCAACAATGGAGGTTTCTTGGTCACTTCTAGTTGTACCAACTTAGTGAGCCCAGCATTATTCTTAGACACCATCTATATGGCCGCTAAAGATGCTAAAAAGAGAATTAGACAAGTGACCTATCAAACCCAATCAAGCGATCATCCAATTATTTGGGGCATGGAGAATACCCATTATTTAAAATTCTTGATTGTAGAAGTTTGTGATAGATAGAGCGTTTTTTATATTCTATAAAACCTAACAAGATCCAAAAAGGGCCCATTGGGCCCTTTTAAAATTATTAAAGATCTTCTTGCGTTTTTTATATTCTATAAAAAAACTAGCAAGATCCAAAAAGGGCCCAATGGGCCCTTTTAAAATCATTAAAGATCTTCTTGCGTTTTTTATATTCTATAAAAAACTAGCAAGAAGATAAGTTTCAGTTTAATGTATTCAACGTAGTTTGAATCGCTTCAAAATTAGGTAAGTCTCCAGGTGTAGGACAAACCTCTGCATATTGCACTACGCCATGCGCATCAATTACAAAAGCTGCTCTCTTGCTTACGCCTTGCATTTCGAATGCTGGGAAGGTTTCATACAATACATCAAATGCTTTTGCAGCTGCTTTATTGAAATCGCTTAATAGAGGAAAATTTAATTTTTGCTCTTCTTTGAATTTGCCTAAAGCAAACAAAGAATCTACAGAGATACCATACACTTGCGCATTGGTTGAATTGTATGCTGCAATATTGTCTCTTACATTACAAAGTTCAGTGGTACATACACCAGTAAAGGCAAGTGGGAAAAATAGTAATACTACATTCTTCCCTTTAGCCTCTGCTAAATGAACCTGGTTTTTATCTGTATCAAATAAAGTAAAATCTGGGGCGTTTTGTCCGATTGAAATTGGCATAGTTTGTTTTTTTATAGTTTAACAAGTCAAAAGTAAAAGTGTTTAATGAGACATCGTTTTTTTTGAAGAAAATTAGTGCTTTACTAGCTCTAATTTTTCCCTTTTCGATAATGCCTCCACAGAGTCCATTAAAAGCTTCATCTCTACTGGGTGCTTATCTAAATAATCCATAGTAGCATAAAATTGCACCCGGTTTACCTTGTTCAAATTGAATACACGTTGGTAATAAGTTGCTTTCTCTACCGAAGGTTGTGCCATCGTATCCAATTGAGTCTGTCTTGAAAGATATTCATCTACTTGCATCAACTGCCAGACCGTTTTTTGCATGGTCTCCACCGGCAATAAGGCTGCTTGCTCTGTCTTTTTTGGGCCACAAGCAACAAGGCATAAGATCAGGCTATAAATTGCATTTTTCATTCAAAAGCGGCTTTATACTTATTCAAATTAGTAATATCAATAGCGGAAAGTGTGGTCATCAATTGTTTTTTGGTTGATCTATCAGCATTGGAAAACAAACCAATTAATTCTGACACCCTGCCCTGCATAAAAATAGAAATGGCCATCGAATTTACTTGCTCCTCATTTAATTCTTGTAAACTCATTAAAGCATTTAGAATGGCCACTTTACCCTGCTCTGGCTGTTCGGCTAATTGGTCGATTCCTTTACGATAATAATTAAAGGCAACTTCATGTAATTTATCGAAACCACTTTTTGTATAGTTGTCAATTAACACAAATCGATTACGCTGTCCATCATAGGATTTCCACCCACTAATCCCAGATCCATCTGGTGCATTGTATACAATATTCAATGCTTTATTAAAAAGTGGCGCGCCACCATTTTTGGAGAAGGAGTCATAGTCTAATCCCAATATGATATAAATATAATAAGCCAAAGTAGCGGTTAAATTTGCCTCCAATGCATCGGTTCTTGCAACATTGTTTTCATTGAATTCAATAGGTTGGCCCAATTGATATTTAAAGGTGAAATTTGCATCTTGCATATTAAGCAAGGGTGTCGTATAAGTAGCCCCAAAAACTGGTCTATTGGCAACAATACTTAATTTGGCATTGTATACCCCAGGAGAAACCACAGATTCAATGGTGATGTAAAAACTACAATCAATTTTTTCTTCCTGTGTAAATAAATCAGCCGTCCATTTACGTTGGTTGATAAAATCTTTTAATTGAGTTTGTAACTGAACAAAGATTTTAGGATCCACTTGATTGTCTACTTTGTTGGTCTGTAAGCTGACCACTGCCGCAAGCTCTTGCCCTTTTAAATTTTGAAAAAGACAAAAACAAAGTAAAACGAATACCCCTTTTTTTAAAAACATGCCTGATTGTTTTATACCCTAAAATACAAAAACGTCCCGAATCTTCGGGACGTTTTATATTATATCTTATTAGAGTTTAACGGAATAAATCTGTTTCCTCATTCTTACGATGATAAATCTTGTCGTCAATGAATTCAGCAGTTGCTAAAATCGCAGGATTTGGCATACGCTCATATGCTTTAGAGATTTCAATTTGCTCTTTATTTTCATGAATCTCTTCTAAAGAATCTGTATGACTTGCAAATTCTTCTAATTTAGAATGTAATTCTTCTCTGATAGAAATATTGATTTGATTGGCTCTTTTTGCAATGATCGCTATAGATTCATACAAATTACCCGTTTTAGCTTTTAAGGCTTTCAAACTTTTTGTTTCTACAACAGCAGGTGTGTTAGCACCCATATGTCTTCTTAATTTACTCATTTTATATTTTTTAAATATTGATCAGTTTGTTTCTTTATTTTTTTTGCTTCAGCCATTAAAGGACTGTCGCTGTATCTGTCTACAAAATCATTGTACTCCTGTACCACTTTTTCAAAACGCTCTTTTTGTTTGTCATAGAAGCTATTTTCTGCAAACTTGAAATAGGCTTTCAAGGTCAATAACTTGTATTTATCAGCTTGTGTAGCATCCGGAAAATAATCAGATAATAAACCATACGAAATAGCTGCAGCTCGGTACAATGCAAGGTCATAATACAATGTAGCCGTTTTGAAATCTTTCGATTCTAATTTTGCCCTACATGCATCAATCACTTCTGAAGCTTCTTTCACCCTAGGACTAGTTGGATGTGCATCAATGAAAGATTGCATTAATTGCATTGCCCTGTTCGTTGTTGTTTGATCTAACTCAGCTTTAGGAGAACGCTTATAGTACGTATTTGCTCTCATGAATTCCACTTCCTCTACTTTCGCAGAATTAGGGAAATACTCTATAAAAGTTTTGTAAATATTTTCTGCATTTTCGTAATCCTTATCATTATAATAAGAATTTGCATACATCAAATATAATTCCTCATAACGAGGTGTCCCTTTTACAAATGGTATTACTGATTCAAAGAGCTGTTGTGCGTTACTGTATTTTTTTTCTGCAAAATACTGTTCTGCCATTTTTACTTTGTAATCTGTATCCTTGTTCTTCAATACTTTTTGAAACTTTGAAGTACAAGCAGTCAAGCTAAAAAACAGGCAAAATAATAAGATGATTCTATTCATACAGGGAGGCAAAATTAACTAATAATCCTCAATTTAGGCCGAAAAAGATTGCGAATGAAGGCTTTGACGTTAAGAAATCGCTAAAACCTAACTGATTACCAGTCCCTTAGGCTAATTGAGCATTGAAAGGCCCTTCCAGGCGGCTTATACCCCTATAAAACAAATGACCCCCCAAATTGGGAGGTCATTGTATTGGAAAGAGATTGAACTATCCTTCTTTGTTTTCGTCTAATTTAGCTTTGATTTCTGCTAATGCGCCTAAATCACCTAAAGTAGATTTCTCAACTTTGCTTTGGATTGTTTTAACTGCTTTTTTAGTCTTTTCAGTTTCTTCCTTCGCTTCTTTCTTAGCTACTTCTTTTTCTTCTTGGATGTTTTGCTCCCAAATTCTAGCATGAGAAACAACGATACGCTTTTCATTACGATCAAATTCGATCACCATGAATTGTGCAGTTTCTTCTGCTTGTACTTGTTTGCCATCTTCTTTAGCTAAGTGACGGTTAGGTGCGAAACCTTCTAAGCCATGAGGCATTTGTACGATAGCACCTTTGTCATCCTTGCGAACGATAGTACCATCATGAATAGATCCGATAGCAAAAGTTTCTTCTAATGCATTCCAAGGATCTTCTTCTAATTGCTTATGACCTAATTGTAATTTTCTGTTTTCTTTGTCGATGTTCAAGATAATGATATCGATAGACTCACCTACTTTCACATACTCAGAAGGGTGATTGAAACGCTTCAACCAGCTTAAATCGCTGATGTGAATCATACCACCAATTCCAGATTCTAATTCAACAAACACACCGT
>JACCDL010301155.1_pt1 | contig 32733 bp, 27 predicted proteins | sample 7441931 | NCBI WGS metagenome assembly JACCDL01 (sample SAMN15323437, study PRJNA562643) | freshwater metagenome | isolation source: river surface water | place: USA:Blue River Watershed | collected 2017-08-16 | reverse complement strand
CGTCGTGATCGACGTCACGACCGGTGAAGTGCTCGCGATGGTGAACCAGCCGACGTTCAACCCCAACGATCGCGCTCAATACAAACCGAGCGGTTACAAGAACCGCGCGGTTACTGATCTCGTCGAGCCAGGTTCGACTATCAAGCCGTTCGTCGTGGCCGCGGCCTTGGCATCGGGCAAGTTCAACAACGAGAGCATCATCGACACCTCGCCCGGCATGGTGAAGGTCGGCATCAAGGTCATCGAGGACAAGCACAATCTCGGGGCAATCGATCTGGCGACGGCGTTGGCGCGCAGTTCGAACGTGGCGATGACGCGGATCGCACTCACGCTCGGACCTGAGACCTTGCACGGCACGCTGTCGAAACTCGGCTTTGGTCGAGTGACCACGAGCGGCTATCCGGGCGAGTCGGCGGGTTTGTTGACGCAGTACAACCACTGGCGTCCGATCACGACGGCGACCGTATCGTACGGCTACGGCTTGTCGGCGACGCCGCTGCAGATCGCGCAGGCCTACGCCACATTGGGCGGCGAGGGTATGCGTAGACCGGTTTCGTTCCTGAAAGTGGAACAACCCGTCGGCGGTGAGCGTGTGTTGCCCGCGCAAGTGAGTCGCGACGTGGTTGATATGTTGCGCGCCGTCGTCTCGGCCGACATCGGCACAGGTAAGCGCGCGGCGATCCCGGGTTATACGGTTGCTGGTAAGACGGGCACCGCTTGGAAAGCGAGTGCCGGTGGTTATTCGACCAATCGGTATCTCTCGGTCTTCGCAGGTCTTGCGCCGGCATCGAACCCGCGTCTCGCAACCGTCGTCGTGATCGACGAGCCGGGTGCGGGTCTGTACTACGGCGGTGACGTGGCCGCGCCGGTGTTCTCGAAAGTTGTCGGCGGTGCGCTGCGTCTGCTCGCCGTGGCGCCGGATGCGCCGGTTGATGGATTGACCGATCAATTACCTGAGACGTTGCCGGAGTCGCTCGAGGCGCCGGGTAATGCCCTGATCACCAACATCGCACAGCGCGCGTCGGCAGCCAACGGCGAGGTACGTCGATGACGGCGACTCGCAGCCTCTCGGATCTGTGTCGCGGTTACGCCGACGCACCGTCGCTGCCCATCCGTCATATCTCCCTCGACAGTCGCCGAGTCGAAGCCGACGGCTTGTTTCTCGCTTGTGCCGGGCGTCGTACGCATGGTTTGCGTGGCCTTGGAGAAGCTTGTTCGCGCGGCGCGCGGGCGATTCTTTGGGAGCCGGCAGAGGGTATCGAACCACCGGCTCCGCGTGACGATATCTTCATGGCGCCGGTTGCCGAGCTCTCGCGTCATGCCAGTGCGATCGCAGCGCGCTTCCACGCCGACCCTTCGGCGACGCTCGCCGTAGCAGGGGTCACGGGTACCAACGGCAAGACGACGACGAGTTGGTTGATCGCGATGGCGATGCAGCAATTGCATCGTCGTGCGGGCTATATCGGCACCTTGGGTTGTGGCGTTCCGGGTGAGGCTCTCGCGGGTGGTGAGTACACCACCGAAGATGCCGTTTCGGTCCAGCAACGATTGGCAGATCTGCTGGCATCGAAGGCCGAGTGCGTCGCGATGGAAGTGTCTTCGCATGCGCTCGATCAGTTTCGCGTCGAGGCGGTTCGATATCGCGTAGCCGCCTTCACCAATTTGACGCGGGATCACCTCGACTATCACGGCACGATGGAGAACTACGCTGCAGCCAAAGCGCGCTTGTTCGAGTTGTCGCAGGCCGGTACCCGGGTGATCAACGTCGATGACGCGCAAGGTGCGCAATGGGCGCTGCAGCAGGCCGAGCTCGGCAAGGCGCCGCTGTTCGTGACGGCACGTACGAATCAGGGTCGCGCGACTGCAGCGCAGTGCGTTGCACGTCATACGACGACGGTGTGTATCGAAGCTTGCGACATCGAGCGACATGCTCGCGGCTTGCGCTTTCGCTTGATCGACTCGAGTGCCGCGATGTCGGCCACTGCTGGAATCTCGATGGAGATTCCGCTGATTGGCGAATTCAACGTCGACAACGTGCTGATCGCCTATGGTGTCTTGCGGGCGCTGGGTGTCGAGGCTGATGAGGCGCGCGGCGCTCTGTCGGGCAGTAAGGCGCCGCCAGGGCGCATGGAGGCGTTCGTCATCGATAGTGGTGCGCTCGCCATCGTCGATTACGCCCATACGCCCGATGCGCTGGCGAAGGCGCTCGCGGCTGCGCGCGCTCATTGCTCTGGGCAGCTGCATCTCGTCTTTGGTTGCGGTGGAGATCGCGACGCTGGCAAGCGCCCGATGATGGGTGAGGTTGCCGCTCGTCTTGCCGATCGTCTCATCGTCACCGATGACAACCCGCGCACCGAGGATCCGGCGAAGATCGTCGCCGATATCCACCGAGGTATTGCTGCCAATGTCACTGTGCTGACCCAGCATGATCGAGCGGCAGCGATACGCGAGGCTTTAAAAGCCGCGCGCGATGGCGATGTGGTGCTCATCGCCGGAAAAGGCCACGAGGATTACCAGATCATCGGTAGCGAGAAGCGACCCTTCAGCGATCAGGTGATCGTCAAAGAATTCATGCGGCGGGTGGCGGCCTGATGGCAACGCTCGCTCAATTCGCCACAGATTGCGGCGGCGTCCTGCATGGTGAGGATCGGGATTACTCGAGCGTGTGCATCGACACCCGCAAGCTGACCGTCGGCGAATTGTTCGTTGCGTTGCGCGGCCCCAATTTCGATGCCAACGCCTTTATTGTCGAAGCGCAGAAACGCGGTGCAGCCGGTGCCGTTGCGGAGGTGACTTCGCCCGACGGTTTCCCGGTCATTCAAGTCGAGGATGGTCTGGCCGCTCTGCAGCGGGCAGCCTGCGCCCAACGTCGTCGCTATGCGGGCATCTTGATTGGCGTGGCTGGCAGTAACGGCAAGACCACCACCAAGGAAATGCTCGCGAGCATCCTGGCGCGTCGTGCGCCGACGCTCGCCACGGCAGGCAATCTCAACAATCACATCGGTGTGCCTCTCACCTTGCTGCGTCTTGAGTCGCAACATCGTCATGCGGTCATCGAGATGGGCGCCAACCATGCTGGCGATGTCACCGAATTGGCTGGTTTCGCGCAGCCCTCCATCGGACTCGTCACGAACGCGGGTGCCGAGCATCTGGAGGGTTTCGGTAGTCTCGAAGCCGCCGCGCGCGCCGAAGGCGAGTTGTTCGCAGCGCTGCCAGCCGACGGCGTGGCCGTGCTCAACGCCGACGACGCTTTCGCCGGTTTGTGGCGTGAAATGACCGTGGCGCGCATCGTCACTTTCGGACTCGGCTCGAGAGCGGATTTTTCGGCTCGCGACATCCACACCGCGAGTGATCGACAGGGTTTCGTCACCCGTTTCGTCATGCATACACCGCAAGGCACGGTGGACATCGAGCTCGCCCTGGCTGGCAAGCACAACGTGATCAACGCTCTCGGTGCTGCAGCTGCGGCCGTCACGGCAGGTGCAACGCTTGAGCAGGTCGCTGCAGGCCTTGCTGCGATGCGGCCGGTAGCGGGGCGCTTGCAGTGGCGCACCACGACGACGGGAGCCTCACTGATCGACGACTCCTACAACGCGAATCCGAGTTCGATGCAGGCGGCGATCGATGTGCTCGCGAACCAGTCGGCACGCCGTTGGCTCGTCATCGGCGATATGGGTGAGCTCGGCGATTTTGCCGTCGAGGCGCATCGCGAAGCCGGGCGTTATGCGCGTGAGCATGGTGTCGAGCGCTTGTTCGCTTTCGGATCGTTGGCGGCGCTCGCGGCAGAGAGCTTCGGCGCAGGTTCAACACGACATTCGGACATCCAGGATTTGATCGCGGTGGTTCGAAACGAGCTCTCGGCAGATGTTTGCCTGCTCGTGAAGGGCTCTCGCTCCAACCGTCTCGAGCGTTTGGTACAAGCCTTGAGCGGCGCTGCCGCCACGGGGACACACTGACATGTTGCTTTGGTTGACGCAGGAATTCGCCGATACGTTGAGATTTCTCAACGTCTTCTCATATTTGACGATGCGAGCGATTCTCGCGGCACTCTCGGCGCTCGCCATCTCGCTCTTGATCGGTCCTTGGATGATCGAGCGTCTCTCGCGTTACCAGATTGGTCAGGTGATCCGCGAAGAGGGCCCGCAGACCCACTTCAAGAAAGCCGGTACGCCGACGATGGGCGGTCTGTTGATTCTGGTGGCGATCCTCGCCAGCACACTGCTGTGGGCGGACCTTCGCAATCGTTTCGTTTGGGTGGTACTTGGCGTCACAGCCTTGTTTGGTCTTGTCGGCTTTTGGGACGACTATCTGAAGCTGATCAAGAAGAACAGCAAAGGCTTGATCGCACGATACAAGTACTTCTGGCAATCGGTCGGTGGTCTCGCAGCGGCGCTGGTGCTCTGGTACACGGCGAAATCGCCCGCCGACACCACGCTCTACTTGCCGTTCCTGAAGAATTTCGCATTGCCTCTCGGCTTTGTCGGGTTCGTCGTGCTGACCTATCTCATGATCGTCGGCATGAGCAACGCGGTGAATCTAACCGACGGGCTCGATGGCTTGGCCATCATGCCGGCTGTGATGGTGGCAGCAGCGCTGGGTGTTTTCGCCTATGCGAGCGGCAACGCGGTCTTCGCCAGTTACCTCGCGATCCCGGCGGTACCACAAGCGGGCGAGCTGCTGATCGTTTGCGCCGCCTTGGTCGGTGCGGGACTCGGATTTCTTTGGTTCAACACCTATCCCGCTCAGGTTTTCATGGGCGATATCGGTGCGCTCGCACTCGGTGCCGCCCTCGGTACGATCGCTGTGATCGTACGACAGGAGGTCGTGGTGCTCGTGATGGGCGGCATCTTCGTCCTCGAGACGGCTTCGGTCATTCTGCAAGTGGCCTCGTTCAAGCTGACCGGCAAACGCATTTTCCGAATGGCGCCGATCCATCATCACTTCGAGCTCAAGGGCTGGGCTGAGCCGAAAGTGATCGTGCGCTTCTGGATCATCACCTTCTTCCTGGTTCTTGCGGGTCTTGCGACCCTGAAGCTGCGGTGATCATGAAAGCGGGCACCGGCAACGCATTGATCGTAGGTCTCGGCAAGACGGGTGTGTCGGTCGCACGGCATCTGACTGCGCGTGGTTGGCAGATCGCAGTCACCGATACCCGTCGCGATCCGCCGGGTGTGGGTGAGCTGAACCAAATCGCGCCGAAGGCGCGTTGCAGTTTCGGTGCGTTCGACACTGCGTTGTTGTCGAACATCGACATCGTCATCGCATCACCTGGGGTGTCGCCAGCCGAACCGTTGTTACAGTCGGCGCACAGTCGTGGCATCGAGATCGTCGGCGACATCGAGCTGTTCGCGCGCGAAGTACAAGCGCCGGTGATCGGCATCACCGGGACGAACGGCAAGAGCACCGTGACCACGATCGTCGGTCGGATGGCCGCGCGCGCCGGTGTCGCCGTGGCGGTGGGTGGAAATCTGGGGGCGCCTGCGCTCGACCTGCTCGCCTCGGGTGCGCCGGAGCTGTTCGTGCTCGAGCTGTCGAGCTTCCAACTGGATACGACCTATTCCTTGCATCTGCGCGCAGCGACGGTGCTGAACGTGACGGAAGATCATCTCGACCGCTACGGCACGATGCAGGTTTACGCGGCCTCCAAGGCGCGGATCTTCGAGCGTTGCGAGCACGCCGTGTTGAACCTCGACGATCCCTTGGTCGCCGCGATGTTGCCGCCGGGGCCTGCTGTGACTGGCTTTTCGATCGCTTCTGTCTCGGGTGCTCGTTATCACTTGGCGACCGTACAGGGCGCGAAGTGGTTGGCGATCGACGCCGAGCCTGTCATGGCGCTGCGCGAGATGCGACTCGGTGGCTTACACAATGCTGCCAACGCGCTCGCGGCCTTGGCGCTCGGTGATGCCGCAGGTTTGCCGCGCGAGGCGATGCTCGCAGAGTTGCGCGAATTCTCTGGTTTGCCGCATCGCTCGCAGTGGGTCGGCGAACACGCCGGCGTGCGATACATCAATGATTCGAAAGGTACCAACGTCGGCGCCACGCTCGCGGCAGTATCTGGTCACGAGGGTGGGTTGATCGTGATCGCCGGCGGTGACGGCAAAGGACAGGATTTCTCGCCGCTCGCTGGCGCGTTTGCTGGCCGTGTGCGGCACACCGTGTTGATCGGTCGGGATGCGGGACGCATCGCGACCGTGTTGAGCGGCATCTGTCCGACCGACATCGTCGCCAGTCTCGATGAGGCAGTACAACGTGCGGCACAAGTCGCCGTGCCTGGCGATACCGTCTTGATGTCACCGGCTTGCGCAAGCCTCGACATGTTTCGTGATTACGCCCAACGCGGCGATTTGTTCGCTGCAGCCGTGGGGAGACTGAGCTGATGAGCACCATCGTATTACCGGGTCGTTCCGCAAGTCGCGGTACGGCAATCCACCTCGACACGGTCACCTTGATGCTCGTGTTCTCGATCGTGCTGCTCGGACTCGTGATGGTCAGTTCCGCCTCGATCTCGATTGCTAGCAAGGACGGCGGTGACGCGTTTTCTTATGTTGCTGCCCAGTTCGCAACCATGCTGGTTGGCTGTATCGCTGCGGCGCTCGTGTTCACGGTGCGCACCGAGTTGCTCGACAAGTTCGCGTTGCCGTTGCTTGGTCTTGCAGCGCTCGCACTCATTCTGGTTTTGATCCCGGGTATCGGTCACTCGGTCAACGGTGCCCGTCGCTGGATACGTATTGCAGGTATCAGCATTCAGGTGTCCGAAGTTGCACGTGTCATCGTGCTGACTTTCATCGCCAGTTATGCGGTACGGCGTGAAGCCGAGTTGCGCAGCAGCCTGCTCGGTTTGATCAAACCGCTCGCGGTCGTGGGTATCTTCTTCATCCTGCTGCTCGGTGAGCCAGACTTTGGCGCTGCCACGGTGTTGGCGGCCACGGCATTCGGCGTGCTTTTCATCGCCGGTGCCCGTTGGCGCGACGTGTTGGGTCTCGCGGTGCTCGGTGGCGCGTTGATCGCACTAGTCGCCGTATCTTCCGAGTATCGCCTGCGTCGCCTGACCTCGTTCCGCAACCCGTGGGAAGATCCGTTCGACAGCGGCTTCCAGTTGACGCAAAGCCTCATTGCGATTGGGCGTGGTGGTTGGACCGGCGTTGGTCTTGGCGAGAGCGTGCAGAAGTTGTTCTATCTGCCCGAGGCGCACACCGATTTCCTGTTTGCCGTACTAGCCGAAGAGCTCGGTCTCATCGGCATCATCGTGACGTTGCTGTTGTTCTTGGCATTGGCGTGGCGCGCACTGTTCATCGCCAAACTCGCGAGCGATGCGGGTTTGAAGTTCCCCGCATATCTCGCCGTCGGTTTCGGTATCTGGCTCGCCATCCAAGCCTTCATCAATATGGGCGTGAACATGGGCGCGTTGCCGACCAAGGGTTTGACGTTGCCCTTCATGAGTTACGGTCGCTCGAGTCTCATCGCTACGTTGGCCTGGGTCGGCATCTTGCTTCGCGTTTATCACGAGGCGGTGCAGGCGACGCGCGGACGCGCAGCGATTTCTTTGCGTGAAGGTGCTGAGCGCACCGCGCCACGTCGTCTGAGCGGTGAGGTGCAGGAAGCATGACGGCACCTTGCGTCATGATCATGGCGGGTGGAACGGGCGGTCACGTCTTTCCGGCGCTGTCGCTCGCCGACTGGCTGCGACAACGCGGCTTTCGCATCGTCTGGCTAGGTACCCACCGTGGTATCGAAGCACGCCTCGTGCCGGCAGCCGGCATCGACATCGAGTGGATCGATATCGGCGGCTTGCGCGGCAAGAATCTCGGCACGCTGCTCGCTGCGCCGTGGCGCTTGGCGCGAGCGCTGTGGCAGTCCTTGCGCGCCATTTGGCGCCATCGACCCGTCGTCGTTGTGGGTCTCGGCGGCTATGTCACCGGTCCCGGTGGTGTGGCCGCGCGTCTTGCTGGCAAGCCGCTCGTCATTCATGAGCAGAACGCGGTCGCTGGTTTCACCAATCGCATGCTCGCCAAGCTGGCCACGCGCGTACTTGAGGGATTCGAAGGTGGCTTTGCCGCCTCGGTAGGCGCTATCGCGGTCGGCAATCCGGTACGCGAGGCGTTTTTCGCGCTGCCAGTTCCCGCTGAGCGTTTCGCAGGGCGCGGCGCCGCCATTCGCGTGCTCGTGATCGGTGGTAGTCAAGGAGCGCAACGCCTGAATTCTTTGGTCCCGAGCGCGATTGCCCAGTTGAAGGGCGAGTTCGATATCGTCGTGCGTCACCAGAGCGGCGAGCGAGGCTTCGAACAAACTCGTACGGCGTATCGCGACGCTGCGCTCGATGCCGAGGTGACAGCCTTCATCGACGACGTTGCGGGTGCGTACGCATGGGCCGACGTCGTGATCTGTCGCGCGGGCGCACTGACGGTCGCGGAAGTGGCGGCCGCAGGGCTTGCCGCGATTTTCATCCCGCTGCCGTCGGCGGTCGATGATCACCAAACTCGCAATGCCGAGTTTCTCGTGACGCGCGGCGCGGCCATTCGGCTCGCAGAGCGCGGCCTCGATGCGACTCAGTTGGCTCGCGCTCTGCGCGAACTGGTGCGTGATCGGGGCGTGTTACTGGGAATGGCCGAAAAGGCGCGCGGTCTCGCGAGACCAGCGGCAACGCGTGAGCTCGGCGAATACTGCCTCGCCGCAGCGGGAGTCACGGCATGAATTCGATGGAGCGTATGCGGCGCATCAACACCATCCACTTCGTCGGCATCGGCGGCAGTGGCATGGGTGGCATCGCCGAGGTGTTATTGAACCTTGGTTATCGGGTGCAGGGCAGCGATCTCAAGAAGAGCGCAGTGACCCAGCGTCTCGAGGAGCTCGGTGCGCACATCACGCAGGGACACGCGGCCGAGAACGTCACGGGTGCGGACGTCGTCGTCGTATCGACAGCCGTCTCGCAAGAGAATCCCGAGGTTGCTCGTGCCTTGCAGCTGCGCTTGCCGGTCGTGCCGCGCGCGGAGATGCTCGGTGAGTTGATGCGTTTCCGCTCGGCTATCGCCGTCGCCGGTACGCATGGCAAGACGACGACCACCAGCCTGATTGCCTCGGTACTCGCCGAGGGTGGCGAGGATCCGACTTTCGTCATCGGCGGACGCCTCAAGAGCGCCGGTACGAATGCGCGACTCGGTGCCGGTCGTTACCTCGTTGCGGAAGCGGATGAGAGCGATGCGTCATTCTTGCATCTGCAGCCGCTGATCTCGGTCGTCACGAACATCGATAACGATCACCTCGGCACGCACGACGGTGACTTCAATCGCCTGCGTCAGAGCTTTGTCGACTTTCTGCATAACTTGCCGTTCTACGGGCTCGCCGTGTTGTGTGTCGACGACGCCGAGGTACGCGGCATCCTGCCGAAGGTCGGTCGACCGATCACCACGTACGGCTTCGAAGCGAACGCCGATATCCGCGCCGTCAACGTGCAGCGCCAAGGTTTGCAGACCTCATACGAGGTCATCCGTCCGGGGCAGACTAAGCCGCTTTCGATCACGGTGAATCTGCCGGGTCGGCACAATGTCTTGAATTCTTTGGCAGCGGTGGCCGTGGCCAGCGAGCTCGGCATCGACGATGCGGCGATCCAGCGAGCGCTCGTCAAGTTTCAAGGTGTCGATCGACGCTTGCAGTTCGTCGGCACCGTGCCCGCCGGACAAGGTGAGGCTGTCGTCATCGACGATTATGGTCACCATCCGACCGAGATTCGCGCGACGCTTGATGCCGTGCGCCAAGCCTATCCGGGCCGACGCGTGGTGCTCGCTTTCCAGCCGCATCGCTACACGCGTACCCGCGATCTGCTCGATGATTTCGCTGGCGTGCTTTCGAGTGCCGATGTCCTGCTCGTCAGCGAGGTCTACGCGGCTGGCGAGTCGCCGATTCCGGGCGCAGATGGTCGTGCGATCTGTCGTGCGGTGCGCAGCCGCGGCCATATCGAGCCAGTGTTTCTACCGCGCATCGAAGAATTGGGTGATGTGCTAGCTGAACTGCTTCGTGCCGACGACGTGGTGCTCGCGATGGGTGCAGGCACGGTGAGCGGCGTCGCACACGATCTGCCGCAGCGCTTGGGCGGTCGTGCTGCCGGGCGGGAGGAGTCCAAGTGAACGAGCTCGAAACTCGTTTCGCCGGTCGACTGCGTCGTCACGAGCCCATGTCGCGACACACGTCTTGGCATGTCGGTGGCCCCGCTGATTGGTTCTTCGAGCCGCGTGATCGTGAGGATCTCGCGAACTTTTTGCGAGCGATTCCAGCTGATCTGCCGTTGTGGTGGGTCGGTCTCGGCAGCAACTTGCTCGTGCGCGATGGCGGATTGCGTGGTGCGGTGATCCTCACCCACGGTGCGTTCTCCAAGCTCGAGCCACGCGCCGATGGGCTCATCTGGTGTGAGGCGGGTGTGCCGTGTGCGCGCATCGCTCGTCACTGCGTACGTTTGGGCTTGGGTCCAGCCGAATTCTTTGCGGGTATTCCGGGAACACTCGGTGGTGCTTTGGCGATGAACGCGGGCGCTTTCGGTGGCGAGACCTGGTCCCACGTACGAGAAGTCGAAGTGATCGATCGTGCCGGGAACATCCGTTGGCGTGCTGCGGGTGAGTATCGCGTCGCGTATCGTCACGTGACTGCGCACGTAGCTGGCGAGGCCTTTTTGGGTGCGACGCTCGCTTTCGAGTCGCGTCGGGCGAGCAACAACGACACGCTGCGTGATCTGCTGGTCGCGCGCAAAGCCAAGCAGCCGATCGGGGAGTGGAGCTGCGGCTCGGTTTTCACGAATCCAGCGGGTGATCATGCCGCACGCCTGATCGAAGCGGCGGGACTTAAGGGTCGTCGTATCGGCGGGGCCTGTGTTTCGCCCAAGCACGCGAACTTCATCATCAACGAAGGTGAAGCTTCTGCAGCGGACCTCGAGCAACTGATCGGCGAAGTTCGCAATGTGGTCGAGACCCGCTTCGGTGTGCGTTTGCAGACCGAAGTTCGGATCGTGGGAGAGGCTGCCTGATGCGCGCCGTCACAGACCCACGTGAGTTTGGCAAGGTCGCCGTCCTACTCGGTGGCTCGTCGACCGAGCGCGAAGTCTCGTTGCGCTCCGGTGCGGCCGTGCTCGCTGCTCTGCAACGTCGCGGCGTCGACGCCGTAGCGTTCGATCCGAAAGAGCGGTCACTGACGGCGTTGCTCGACGAGGGTATCGAACGTGCGTGGATCGCCTTGCACGGTCCGGGTGGTGAGGATGGCACCGTGCAAGGTGCGCTCGAGTATCTCGGTGTGCCTTACACCGGCAGTGGTGTGCTGGGCTCGGCCATCTGCATGGATAAATTGCGCACGAAGCGTCTCGTTGCTGCTGTTGGCATCGCAACGGCTGATAGCGTCGAGCTGCGCGGGCCCGAAGATTTTGAGCTTGCTGTGCAGCGTCTCGGTTTACCGATGATCGTGAAGCCAGCAACTCAGGGATCGTCCGTCGGTATGAGCAAGGTCGACAGCGCCGCGCAATTGCCAGCGGCTTTCGCCGCTGCCGTCGCCACGGACGCGCAGGTTTTCGCGGAGCCTTGGCTTACAGGTCCTGAGTACACGGTGGGAATTCTGCAGGGTGAGGCATTGCCCGCGATCCGCATCGAGACGCCCAACACCTTCTATGACTACGAAGCGAAGTATCTGCGTAACGACACGCAGTACCACTGCCCGGCGGGTCTTTCGCTCGAAGCGGAGCGCCATATGGCGGCGCTCGCCCGTGGTGCCTTTGCCGCTGCAGCCGGTGAGGGTTGGGGTCGCGTCGATTTCATGATGGACGTCACCGGGCGCCCGCTGCTGCTCGAAATCAACACGGTCCCGGGCATGACCGATCACAGTCTCGTACCGATGGCCGCCGCAGCCGCCGGTATCAATTTCGAAACCTTGGTTTGGCGCGTGCTCGAGACGAGCTTCACGCGTCGACGTGGCACTTGAGGAGGCGCTGAACATGTTCGGAGCCGGTAAACCCCGTAATCGTCGTCGTCAGGAAGAGGGCCGTTGGCAGTGGCCTGTCATCGACTGGCGTCGTTGGATCTACAGCTTCGCGGGCGTCGCCGTGATCGCAGCCTTCGGCGGCATGATCGTGATCGCACTCGATCAGCCGATCGATCGTGTCACGGTACAGGGTCGCTTCCAGCGCGTGTCACCGATGGACGTCGAACAGACCGTACGCGATCGCCTGCACGAGGCGGGTCTCGTCTCGGTGAACCTCGCGACGCTACAGCGCGCGATCGAAGAGTTGCCGTGGGTCGACACGGCGAGTGTCGCAAGGCAGTGGCCACGTGGCTTGACGGTCCAGATCACCGAGCAAGTGGCGGCGGCGCGTTGGGGTGCCAATGGTCTGCTCAATGCGCGCGGTGAGTTGTTCTTGAGCGAAGCGCGATTCATCCCGCCCGAACTGCCGCGACTGACGGGGCCGAACGGTGCAGAGGGTCTCGTCGCGCAGCGCTACTTCGCGATTCAGGGTCGATTGATCGAAGGCGGTGTGCGTATCGTCGCGCTTCGTCTCGATGCGCGCGGTGCTTGGGAAATCGACCTCGACAATGGCGTCAAGGTTCGTCTCGGTCGTCGGCAAGTCGACGAGCGCTTCGATCGTTTCGTCGCCGCTGCTCTGCGTCTCGTCGTGCAGCGTGGCGCCGAGATGGCTTACGTTGACATGCGTTACACGAATGGCTTCGCGGTCGGTTGGCGCGGTGGCACCAAGGTCGCGGCAGTCGACGAATTCGACGAAACCTCTGAAGGCTGATTACACGGAACGGCAGCGAATATGGCGAAGAAAACGGACAGACAGCTTATCGTCGGATTGGACATCGGCACCTCCAAGGTGGTGGCGTTGGTGGGCGAGATCGCTGCCGACAACAGCATCGAAATCATTGGTATCGGTTCGCAACCTTCGCGTGGCTTGAAGCGTGGTGTGGTCGTGAACATCGAGTCGACCGTCCAGTCGATCCAGCGCGCCGTTGAAGAGGCGGAGTTGATGGCCGGTTGCGAGATCCACTCGGTCTTCGCCGGTATTGCGGGCAGCCACGTTCGCAGTCTCAACTCACACGGTGTCGTCGCCATTCGCGATAAGGAAGTGCAGCAGGTCGACGTCGAACACGTGATCGATGCAGCCAAGGCGGTTGCGATCCCGGCAGATCAAAAAATCCTGCATGTGTTGCCACAGGAATTCATCATCGACGGCCAAGAGGGTATTCGCGATCCGGTCGGCATGTCCGGTGTGCGCCTCGAGGCCAAGGTCCATATCGTCACGGGTGCCGATAGTGCCGCCCAGAACATCGAGAAATGCATCCAACGCTGCGGCCTCGCGGTCGATGACATCGTGCTCGAGCAGTTGGCCTCGAGCTATGCGGTGCTGACCGAGGATGAGAAGGATCTCGGCGTCTGCATCGTCGACATCGGTGGTGGCACGACGGACATCGCCGTGTTCTCGCATGGTGCGATTCGACACACCGCCGTCATCCCCATTGCGGGCGATCAGGTGACGAACGACATCGCCGTCTCGATGCGTACGCCGACGCCGAGCGCAGAAGAGATCAAGCTTCGTTACGCCTGTGCGCTCTCGCAACTTGCCAATTCAGACGAGACGATCGAAGTGCCGAGTGTGGGTGACCGTCCGGCGCGACGTCTTGCTCGTCAGACTTTGGCTGAGGTGGTCGAGCCACGATACGAAGAGCTGTTCGCACTCATCCAAGAGGAGTTGCGTCGCAGTGGCTTCGAGGAAGTCATCGCAGCGGGCATCGTACTCACCGGCGGCAGCGCAAAGATGGAAGGCGCGATTGAGCTTGCCGAAGAGGTTTTCCATTTGCCGGTGCGCTTGGGTGTGCCAGCCGGTGTACGCGGCATAGCCGATGTCACGAGCAATCCGATTCACGCGACGGGCGTCGGCCTGTTGCTCTACGGCCGCGATCACACCGTGCCAGGTCAGCGTAGCCGCGCCATCGCAGGCGGCGCACGCAGCATGGTTGACCGCATGAAGAATTGGTTCCAGGGAAATTTTTGATCTTTCGACATTCACGACACAGGAGCGACTCAACATGTTCGAACTGATGGATGCTTACAGCCAGAGCGCGGTAATCAAGGTTCTCGGCGTCGGTGGCGGCGGCGGCAACGCGGTCTCCCACATGGTGCAATCGGGGATCGAAGGCGTGGACTTCATGTGCATCAACACCGATTCGCAGGCGTTGAAGAACTCCAACGTCAAGACGGCGCTGCAGATCGGCTCGAACATCACCAAGGGTCTTGGCGCCGGTGCCAATCCGGATGTGGGTCGTCAGGCTGCCATGGAAGATCGTGATCGCATCATCGAGTTGATCGAAGGTTGCGACATGCTGTTCATCACGGCCGGCATGGGTGGCGGTACCGGTACGGGCGCTGCGCCGGTCGTCGCGCAAATCGCTAAGGAGCTCGGCATTCTGACGGTCGCGGTCGTGACGCGCCCGTTCAACATGGAAGGCAACAAGCGTTCTGTCGTCGCCGACATGGGCATGAGCGAACTGGCCAAGCATGTCGATTCGCTCATCACCATTCCGAACCAGAAGCTTCTGACGGTACTCGGCCCGAAGACGACGCTGCTCGATGCATTCAAGAGCGCCAACGGCGTGTTGCAGGGTGCGGTGCAGGGCATCGCCGAACTCATCACCCGTCCGGGTCTCATCAACGTGGACTTCGCCGACGTGCGCACCGTGATGAGCGAGACCGGCATGGCGATGATGGGCTCAGGTCATGCGAGCGGTGAAGACCGCGCGCGAGTGGCCGCTGAAATGGCCGTCTCGTCGCCGCTGCTCGAAGACGTGAACTTGTCCGGTGCTCGCGGCATCCTCGTCAACGTCACTGCCGGTATGGATCTCGGTATCGGCGAGTTCGAGGAAGTCGGCAACATCGTCAAGGAATTTGCGTCCGAAGACGCGACCGTCGTCGTCGGCACCGTCATCGATCCGAACCTCAGCAACGAGCTGCGCGTGACGGTCGTCGCGACCGGCCTCGGTCGTCCGCAAGTGCAGGTGGCACCGGCGCCGGCGCCCACGGCTACCCGCGCGACGGGTGTTCGTGGTGAGGGCGTCGCTCGTCCGGTGCGTCGTCCGTTCGCCGTGAGCTCCGACTACGCCAAGCTGGAAGTGCCGGCGATCGAGCGTCTGAAAGCGGCGGCTGGCGATGGTCTCGTCCACAGCGCCGAGCCGGTTGAGGACATCCTCGACATTCCGGCGTTTTTGCGTCGTCAGGCCGACTGATCGCCTTTGAGATAAGATTCGCCTCCGTCGTGATCAGGCGGCGTACCGAACCTCGGTGCGCCGCCTGATTCGGAAGAAATCATGGTCGGTCAACGAACTCTCAAGAACATCATGCGGGCAAGCGGTGTCGGCTTGCATACCGGCAAGCGCATCCTGATGACGGTGCGACCGGCTGCTCCCGATACCGGCATCGTGTTCCGTCGGACCGATCTACCGGAGCCCGTCGATATCCCGGCTCGCGCCGAGAATGTCGGTGAGACCATGCTTGGCACCGTGCTCCACAAGGGCGATGTGAAGGTGTCGACCGTCGAGCATCTGTTGTCGGCCTTCGCAGGTCTCGGTATCGACAACGCGCTCGTCGAGGTGTCCGGGCCCGAAGTGCCGATCATGGATGGCAGCGCAGGGCCTTTCGTCTTTCTGCTGCAATCGGCGGGTATCGAAGAGCAGCGCGCGCCGAAGCGTTTCATCCGCATCAAGAAGAGCGTGCAGGTCGAAGACGGCGACAAATGGGCGCGTTTCGATCCGTTCGATGGTTTCAAGGTGAACTTCGAGATCGAGTTCAATCATCCGATTTTCAAGCGTCACGCCCAACGCGCGACCATGGATTTCTCCACGACCTCATTCCTCAAAGAAATCAGTCGTGCACGCACTTTCGGGTTCATGCGTGATCTCGAGTTCATGCGCTCGCGCAACCTCGCGCTCGGCGGCAACCTCGACAACGCCATTGTGCTCGATGATTCGAAAGTGCTGAACGAGGGTGGCTTGCGCTACGAGGACGAGTTCGTCAAACACAAGATCCTCGATGCGATCGGCGATCTGTATTTGCTCGGCTTTTCCTTGATCGGCGAATTCACGGCGTTCAAGTCGGGTCACGGTTTGAACAACCGCTTGCTGCGCACCGTGTTGGCCGATCCTGCCGCTTGGGAGGCGGTGGTTTTCGAGCGTCCCGAGGACGCGCCGATTTCTTACGTGCGACCGCCCGCGCTCGCGGCGGCTGGCTGAATTCGCACCAGCGATTTTTTCAACGAGGCGTCTCGCGCCACGATGGCTGCCCAGTGCTCGGCGAGCGCGTAACGCAAGCGGGCCGACCAGGCCGCGTTGGCGGCGTGCAGCGTGAGACAGCCTTCCCGGACGCTCACTTGCGTGACTGCGGCGGCAAGTTCGTCGCCCCAGAGCGTCGCCAGACAGTCCTTCCAGTCCTCGACGCGGTGCGCGGCCGCAGCAAGGCGCGGTTGACCGAGACCGACCTTGGTCAGCAAGTCTTTGATTTCCAAAGGCTTACTTCTCGGGCGAGTCGAGCCTGACGCCGTTTTGGCCGATTTTGGGTTGTTTCGCACAGTTGATTTGGGCATAGTCCCCGCCCTGTTCGGGCCGTCGACCCGTCTGACGAAGCGAGTATCGCATCGTGGGGGTCTGTCGGCGATCTTCTCTCCCGCCGCAATCGGGGGCTTGGCGTATGAGATTGATCGTATTTGCGCGCCGCGCGGCTGGCGCATCCCGCATCGACTTGTCCGGTCGTCTGGTCATTGCCACGGCCGTTGCGATCCTGTTTTCCGTCATGGCGGGCGCCTTTTACGCGGGCGTCCAGCTCGGTTCGGGTGCGATTTTCGATTCGACCACGCCGGGCGGCATCGCTCGCTCAGCGCTGCAGCAGAAGCGGGAACTCGAGGATTTGCGCGCGCGTGTGCAGGAGCGTATCGATGTGCTCTCGGCGCGTGTTGGTCAGGCGAATGCGCAACTCGTCAGACTCGACGAGCTCGGCAAGCGGCTGGTCGAGATGGCGAACATCGACTCACGCGAATTCGACTTCGGCTCGCCGGTCGCCCTAGGTGGTCCGGAATTGCCAGGTGAGCCTGTCGCCGCACCCGATCTGACCTCGATGATCGACGCGCTCGAGTCGCAACTGGCGTCGCGAGATGTGCAGTTGGGCGTGCTCGAAAGCCTGATTTTGCAGCGGGATTTACGTCGTCAGACGTTGCCCGATGGGCGTCCGGTGCGGCAGGGTTACCTCTCGTCGGGATTTGGTACGCGGCAAGATCCTTTCACTGGACACGGTACCTGGCACCTTGGGGTGGACTTCGCAGGTAACGAAGGGGATCCGGTGATTTCGGTCGGTGCCGGTGTCGTGACTTACGCGGGAGAGCGCAGTGGCTACGGACTCGTGGTCGATGTGTCCCACGGCGACGGATTCGTCACCCGCTACGCGCACAATCGTCATCTGAAGGTCCGGGTGGGTGATGCCGTCACGCGCGGACAACCCATCGCTGCCATGGGCTCGACGGGCCGTTCGACCGGGCCACACGTGCATTTCGAGGTTCTCCGCAACGGCCGCCACGTCAATCCGCTTGCCTACATCGACCGTTGACGTTCGCCGTTGAACCATTCGACCCGCCGGTCGTCAAACCGTAAAATGGCGGTTTTAGCCGCAAGGTCCATAACTCTGTGCTGAATTTCCTCACTCGTATTTTCGGCAGCCGCAACGAGCGACTGCTGAAGGCCATGTCTCGTGAAGTGCGCGCCGCGACCGCCTTCGAGCCCGCGTTGCAAGCGCTCAGCGACGAGGCCCTGAAGGCCAAGACCGAGGAGTTCCGTTCCCGTCTCGCTGCCGGCGCCACACTCGACCAGCTGCTGCCCGAAGCGTTTGCGGTCGTCCGCGAGGCATCGCGTCGCGTGCTCGGCATGCGGCACTTCGACGTGCAGTTGATCGGTGGCATGGCGCTACACCGCGGGCGCATCGCTGAGATGCGCACCGGTGAAGGCAAAACCTTGATGGCAACCCTGCCGGCCTACCTCAATGCGCTGCCAGCCGAGGGTGTGCACGTCGTCACGGTCAATGAATACCTCGCGCAGCGTGACGCCGAGTGGATGGGGCCGGTCTATCGCTTTCTCGGTTTGTCGGTCGGTGTCATTCGCAACTCCCAGAGTGCGGAAGAGAAGCGCGCCGCCTATCGCTGCGATATCACCTACGGCACCAACAACGAATTTGGTTTCGACTACCTACGCGACAACCTGGCTTTCCGACTAGACGACCGGGTGCAGCGTCAACTCGCGTTCGCGATCGTCGACGAAGTCGACTCGATCCTGATCGACGAGGCGCGTACGCCACTCATCATTTCTGGGCCGGCGGAAGAGGGTGTCGACACTTACGTCGCCATCAACAATCTCGTTCCACGTCTCGAGCGTGGCGAGACGATCGAGAAAGCGGCGACCTCAGCGTTTTCCGGCAGCGAAACCGACTCGACCGGTGATTACACCGTCGACGAAAAGCAGCGTCAGGTGCACTTGACCGAAGTCGGTCACGAGAAGGTCGAAGCCTTGATGATCGAGGCGGGTTTGCTGCGTGAGGGTGAGAGTCTTTACGACCCGGCGAACATTCGCTTGATGCATCACCTGAACGCGGCGCTGCGTGCGCATGCGCTTTACAAGCGTGATGTGGAATACATCGTGCGTGGCGGCGAGGTGATCATCGTCGACGAGTTCACCGGCCGAACCATGCCAGGGCGTCGCTGGTCCGATGGTCTGCATCAGGCCGTCGAAGCCAAAGAGGGTGTCCGCGTTCGCGAAGAGAACCAGACCATCGCGTCGATCACCTTCCAGAACTATTTCCGTCTCTACAAGAAGCTCTCGGGTATGACCGGCACGGCCGACACCGAGGCACCCGAGTTCATGCAGATCTACGGCCTCGAGGTGAACGTCATTCCGACGCACCGACCGATGGTTCGCAAGGATCACGCAGATCTCGTGCACCTGACTCAGGCCGATAAATTCAAGGCCATCGTCGAAGACATCCGTGATTGCGTGAGCCGCTCGCAGCCGGTGTTGGTGGGTACCACCTCCATCGAAACCTCAGAGTTGCTCTCGGGTGTCTTGAAGAAAGAGAACATCCCGCACGAAGTGCTCAACGCCAAGCAGCACGAGCGCGAAGCCCAAATCGTCGCGCAGGCGGGGCGACCAGGTGCAGTCACCATCGCTACCAACATGGCCGGTCGCGGAACCGACATCGTGTTGGGCGGTAGCCTCGAGGCCGAGCTGCATGCCCTGCCGGATACGGCGACCGAAGCCGATCGTGCACGCGTGAAGAGTGAGTGGCAAGCGCGACACGATCAGGCGCTTGCCGCCGGCGGCTTGCACATCATCGGCACCGAGCGACACGAGTCACGTCGCATCGACAACCAATTGCGCGGCCGCTCCGGCCGTCAAGGTGACCCGGGATCCTCGCGCTTCTATCTCTCGATGGAAGACAACCTGATGCGCATCTTCGGTGATCCGAACTTCACCAAGCGGCTGTTATCCGCCGCGGGTATGAAGGAAGGCGAGGTCATCGAAAGTCGCATGCTGAGCCGTCGTATCGAGATGGCACAGCGCAAGGTCGAGTCGCACAACTTCGATATCCGCAAGCAGCTGTTGTTGTTCGACGATGTCGCCAACGACCAGCGCAAGGTGATCTACCAGCAGCGCACCGAGATCATGGGTGCTGCTGATACGGCGACGGCCGTACGCGGTATCCAGGAAGATGTGCTCTCGCGTGTGCTCGACGAGGCGCTACCGCGCAACGTGCCGCACGAGGATTGGGATCTCGATGGTTTGCGCGACAGCATCCGCAAAGATTTCGCCACCGATGTCGATCCGAAGGGTTGGCTTGCAGCCGAGCCCGATCTCGACGAGCCGACGCTGCGCAAGCGTCTGCAAGATGCGGTCGCGGCCAACTACAACGCGAAAGCCGAGCGTTACGGCGCCGAGCTCATGCACCAGCTCGAAAAAGACATCATGCTGCGCACGCTCGATCAGCACTGGCGTGAGCACTTGGCTGCCATGGACTATCTGCGGCAGGGCATCCATCTGCGCAGCTACGCGCAGAAAGACTACCGCTACGAGTACAAGCGCGAGGCTTACGAGCTCTTCAGCAGCATGCTCGATCGCGTCAAGTTCGATACGGCATCGGTATTGATGCGCATCGAGATTCGCAGCGAAGCCGATCTGCAGCGCGAAGAAGAAGAGCGTCAGCGACGCTTGCTCGCCGCTTTGCAGGCGCAGCATGCGGAGGCGCAGTCGGCTCTGGCGGCACCGGAGCCGGGTGCGGCCGAGCAAGGACCGCCGCCCTCGGCGATCCCGCAGGTTCGCGCCGAGCGCAAGGTCGGCCGAAACGAACCCTGTCCCTGCGGCTCGGGTAAAAAGTACAAGAGCTGCCACGGCGTCCTGCAGGTCTGATCGAGTGCGCGTGGTCGCTGGAGCCCTGCTCGATTCGACGGGGCTCGTGCTGATCGCGCAGCGCCCGCCGGGCAAGGTTCTGGCGGGCCGCTGGGAGTTTCCGGGCGGCAAGCTTGCAGAGGGTGAAAGCCCGAGCGAGGCACTGCAGCGCGAATTGCGCGAGGAGCTCGGCATCGACTTGCGCAAGTTCGAGTGGATGCTCGACATCACGAATGCACCCGACGAGAAGCCACTGACCTTGCATTGCTTTGTGGTCACCGACTACGTCGGTGAGCCACAGCCACTCGATGGGCAGGCGCTCAAATGGGTGCCGATCGAACAGTTGCATCAGCAGGACATCCTCGAAGCGGACCAGCCTTTCATCGAGGCTTTGCAGCGTGGTGTTGGGCGCGCAAGATAGACGTCGGGTTTTGACGAACGATGGTGATTCGAAGTGGCTACCGGTGAACTGATCGAAGTACGCAATCCGCGCAGTGGCGAAATCGATTATCGATTCAATGCGCCGAGCGCCGAGGAATTGGCGACGACGCTCGATCGATTGCGCAGCGCGCAACGCGTCTGGGCGGCACGGCCTTTGGCCGAGCGCATCGAGATCCTGCGACGTTGGCGCGGCGAGTGGGTGGCGCGGCAAGGTGAAATCGCCCGTGCGCTTTCGATCGATACGGGTCGCTATCTCATCGCCACCAGCGAAGTGCAGTCCGTCACCGGCATGATCGATCGCTGGACTCAACTGGTCCCGACACTGGCCGCGGAAGAAGAACTGCGCTCGCCGACCTTGCCGACGATCAGCTACCGCTCACAGTACGTCCCCTTCGGTCTCGTCGGCATCATCAGTCCGTGGAATTTTCCGGTGTCGCTGTGTTTCATCGATGCCGTGCCAGCCCTGCTCGCGGGCTGTGCCGTGTTCGTCAAGCCGAGTGAGGTCACGCCACGTTTCGTGGTCCCGGCGATGCAGTCGATCGCAGCGGTCCCAGAACTCGCCGACGTATTTCACATCCAGCCGGGGGGTCGCGCCACCGGCGAGCAGTTGGTCGAGCGATCCGATGTCGTGTGCTTCACAGGCAGTGTGGCCACCGGTCGGCAGGTGGCGGCCAACGCGGCGCGTCATTTCATCCCGGCCTTTCTCGAGTTGGGCGGCAACGACCCGCTCATCGTCACCGCCTCGGCCGATCTCGAGCGAGCGACCGATGTCGCGCTGCGCGCGACGTGTCTGGCCACCGGCCAGGCTTGCCAGAGTCTCGAACGCGTCTACGTAGACCGTCGAATCTTTGATGCCTTCGTGAAGCGCCTCGTCGAGAAGGCGAGCGTGATATCGCCCAATTGGCCGGATATGCACTCGGGCACGATCGGGCCGTTTATTTTCGCCAAGCAAGCCGACACGGTGGCCGCTCAGTTGGCCGATGCCGTGGCCAAAGGAGCCAAGGTGCTCTGTGGTGGTCAGATCGAAGATCACGGCGGTAAGTGGCTGCGACCGACGGTGCTCGTCGATGTGCATCACGGCATGCAGATCATGAGCGAAGAGACTTTCGGCCCGGTGATTCCGGTGATGCCCTTCGATCGCATCGAGGAGGCTATCGAGCTCGCCAATGACGGAGTCTATGGTCTCTCGGCCGGCGTGATCGCGGGCAGTCTCGAGGAGGCTGAGGCCATCGGTCGTCAGATCGATGCCGGTGGTATCAGTCTCAACGACGGTTCACTCACGGCGATGTGCCACGAGATGGAAAAACATTCCTTCAAGCTCTCGGGCATGGGTGGATCGCGTATGGGGCCAGCCGGTTACCTGCGCTTCTTCCGCCGCAAAGTGCTCATCCGCCAGCACGGACAACCGGCTACCATGGCGAACATTGCCGAAGACAACATTAAGGGAACGCGATCATGAGCATGCAAGAACCCGGTCTGCCAGAGATCAAACTCGAAACCGAGAGCCTCTACCGCGAGGAAGTTTTCACCGATCGTCGTGCCGGTACGGTACGTCGTATGACGCCGGTGTTGCCCGATGGTTCGGCGGACGCCTCGCGTCCCGTGATCTACATGGGTCAGACTCAGTTGATGACCCCGGGCGGTGTGCTGCCGCTCGGATTCGAGATCGAAGCGCCCGATCTCGCCACGGCGATCGAGCGCTTTCCCGAAGCGGTCCGTCGCGCGCTCGAAGAGGCGATCGAAGAAGCGCAGCAAATGCGTCGCGAAGCGGCTTCGCGCATCGTCGTTCCCGAGGGTGGAGCGGCGCTCGGTCAGAGCCTCGGCAGCAAGATCAAGATGCCGTAAGGATCGAGTCGTCGCCGTCGGCAACACGCTGATAGACGACCTCGAATTCGCTCGCATTGCGCAGCGTGACCTTCAGGTCGCGCAGCAAGCCATCGTGTAGATCGTAGATCCAACCGTGGACCTGCAGCGGCTTGCCTGCGTCCCAAGCATTTTGGGCGATGGTCGTCTGGCCGACGTTCAGCACCTGTTCGATCACGTTGAGTTCGCACAACGCGCGTAGGCGCGCCTCTTCGGTCGGTAGCTTGTCTAGGCGGCTGCGATGTTTTTTCATCACGTCCTGGACGTGACGCAGCCAGTTGTCGATGAGGCCGAGGCGGATGTTCTTCCAGGCTGCCTGTACGCCGCCGCAGCCATAGTGCCCGCAGACGATCACGTGCTCGACCTGTAGTGCATCGACGGCGTACTGCAGCACCGACAGGCAATTGAGATCGGTGTGGACGACGACGTTGGCCACGTTGCGATGCACGAAGAGCTCGCCCGGAAGCAAACCGACGATTTCATTGGCCGGTACGCGACTGTCGGCGCAGCCGATCCAGAGAAAATCGGGCGACTGTTGACCGACGAGCTTCTCGAAGAAATGAGGATCTTCCGTCGTCATGCGCTCGGCCCAACGACGATTGCTCCGCAGGAGCGGACTCAAGGGCGGCATGGGGTGTTCTCCTGCAGCGTGCGCGCGAAGAATCGAGCGACGGTGTCGTAACCGTGTGGTCCCGTGTTCGGGAAGCGCATCAAGGCGTGCTTGCTACCAGGATAGGGCATGACCTCAAAGGGTTTGCGCAGATCTTGCAAGCTCTTGAAGAGTGCCGTGCTATGCGTGAAGAGCACGTTGTCGTCAGCCATGCCATGCATTACCAGTAAGCAGCCGCGCAGCTGCTTAGCGTGCGTCATGACCATGCCGTCACGGTAACCGTCTGCGTTGTCCGACGGCGTGCTCATGAAGCGCTCCGTGTAGTGCGTGTCATAGAGTCGCCAGTCGGTGACGGGTGCTCCAGCGATGCCGGCGGTGAAATAATCCGGCGCGCGTACCATCGCCATCAACGCCATGTAACCACCGTAGCTCCAACCGAAAACGCCGACGCGTCGCGCATCGACGTAGGGCAGGCTGCGCAGGAACTCGACGCCCCTAACTTGATCCGCGATCTCGATGCTGCCCATGCGGCGGTACAGTGCGCCTTCGAAGGCGGTGCCGCGGAAGCCGCTGCCGCGGTTGTCGAGCGTGAACACCACGTAGCCTTGCTGCGCGAGGTATTGACGGAAGAAGCCTTCGTTACCGCGCGGGAATCCGCCCCAGGCATTGCGCACGCGTTGATTGCCCGGGCCACCATACACATCGATGATCACCGGATAGCGCTTGGCTGGATCGAAATCGATTGGCTTGATCAGCTGGTAATACAGTGTCTGGCCATCATCCGCTTGCAGCGTGCCGAATTCCGTACGCTGATGTGCCGCACGAAATGGTGCGTAGGGGTGCGACGCGTCCAGCGTGTTCGGCACCAACACATCGATCACGCGTCCGTCGGTACGTCGTAGCGTGAGTGAGGGAGGCGTGTCGGGGTTCGAGTAGGTATCGAGCCAAAGTTGGCCGTTGCTAGAGAGCACGCTCGAGTGCCAGCCCGCCGTCGTGCTCAAGCGTCGAACACGTTTATCCAGCTCGATCGGGTCGCTGCTGCCATCGAGTGGCGCGCTGTAGAGGTGTCGCTCGAGAGGTGTATCCCGATTGGCAGTGAAATAGACGAGACCGCGCTTCTCGTCGACGGCTTCCACGGCGCGCTCGCCAGCATCTCCAACGACCATCCAATTTCCCGACGTCAACGGACGGATCAACCGACCGTCGAGGTCATAGAGATAGAGATGCTTGTATCCCGATCGTGCCGATGCCCAGATGAACGCCGGTCGCGACTTGAGGAAGGTCAATTCCTCGTAGAGATCGACCCAAGTCTGGCTGCGCTCTTCGAGCAGACGCTGGGCCGCGCCCGTTTCGATATCGATACGTAACAGTTCGAGAGACTGCTGGTCGCGCGCCTGGCGCTGCACCGCGAGCGATCGCGAGTCGGGCAACCAGTTGACGCGTGCGAGGTAACCATAGCCTGCTGCCGCTGCGGGTAACTCGCGCGCTTCGGCGCCACGATTCGTCAAGGTTGCGACGAAAAGATCCACCTTGGCGTTGGCTCTGCCAGCGGCTGGATATCTTTGACGAATCACCTTGACCGTCTCGGCATAAATTTCGAAACGTTCGACTTCATCGACGGGCGACTCATCGACGCGCGTATAGGCGATCTTCGTCTCGTCGGGAGACCACCAGTAGCCCGTGCTGCGATCCATCTCCTCCTGGGCGATGAACTCGGCCATGCCAAACGAGATGACGCCGGCGCCACCTTGCGTGATGGCACGTTCCTCGCCAGAGGCGAGATCGATGACGTAGAGGTTCTGGTCGCGTACGAAACTCACGTACCGCCCGCGCGGTGAGAAACGCGCATCGGTTTCGGCGGCTGCCGTCTCGGTCAAGCGACGCACGGCGCGATCGGCAGCGACGGTGAGATCGTAGAGATAGAGATCACCATTGAGCGGAATCAGCAGACGACGCGAGTCCGCAGAGAAATCGTATTCGACGATCCCTGAGAGTGAGGAGGTGCGTGCTCGCTCGCGACGCGCTTCCTCTTCGGGCGAAAGCGCCGCTTCTTGGGGCACGAGAGCGGCCGAATCGACCAGCAAACGATTTTCGCGACGGATCGTGTCGTAGGCCCAGATATCCAGACGATCCTTGTTGGTGGCTTTGCCTTGCAGATACGTGACGAGCTTGCCGTCGGGCGAGAATCGCGCGCCGCGCAGCGAAGCACCCGAGAGGTCCGGCGCGGCGAAAATGCGCTCGATCGTCAGTGATTCTGCAGCGACGGAGCTGAGCGGCAGCAATGCTGCCAGGAGCGCCCAAAGCGAGCGCCCAGCGCGAGTGGTGGGCATGAACAACCAGCCTCCAGTAACATCGGCAACCCCGGCTCGCAGTTTAAGAGAGGAACATGCTGCATCGCCACTTCATCGGCCTCGCGGCCACTTTCGGGATCGTCTTCATGTCTGGCAATGTCACGTTAGCTAAGGATCTCGCTTACCCCGTCGTGGAACGCGGTGATGTCATCGACACCTACCATGGTGTGCGTATCGCCGATCCGTATCGTTGGTTGGAGAACCCGGAGTCGCCTGCCACGCGTGATTTCGTACAACGGCAGAACGCCTTTGCGGAGCCACTGCTTGAGGCCTTACCGCAGCGACCGTGGATCCGCTCGCGCCTCGAAGCGCTCTGGAATTACGAGCGAGTGGGCGTGCCGCGCAAGAAAGGCAGCCACTATTTTTTCCTGCGCAACGACGGTCGTCAGAATCAGAGCGTGTTGTACGTCGCCGATGCACTCGATGCTACGCCGCGCGTGCTGTTCGACCCGAATGCGACGCGCGATGACGCGACGGTTGCCCTCGCGCGTTTTGAGCCCTCTCCCGATGGCAAACTGCTTGCGTATTCACTCTCCGATGGCGGCACGGATTGGGAGATCTGGAAGTTTCGGCGCGTCGCCGATGGCGTCGATCTACCCGATGAACTACGTCAGACGAAATTTTGGGAATTGAGTTGGGCCGCCGACGGCTCCGGCGTCTACTACAGCCGTTATCCAGCGCGGGCAGATGATCCGGCTCGCGGTGACGACCAAGGTCAGCCATCGGTGTATTTCCATCGGCTCGGTGCTACCCAAGCCGAAGATAAACTCGTCTATCGCGTCACCGATCATCCGACGCGAGCGCCGTCGGCGTCGTTATCCGATGATGGGAACTGGCTGTTCGTGTCGCTATTCGATGGTTATCGCGCCAACGGCATCGAGGCGATCGACCAACGCGTCGCGGGCGCCAAGCCGAAGACGATTTTTGGTGCCTGGGATGCCCGTTACACGATTCTCGGTAACGAGGGCGACACACTCTTCGTTCAGACGACCAATGCGGCGCCGCGCGGTCGCATCATTGCAGTCGACATCAACAACCCCGCGCCCGCTGCCTGGCGTGAGCTCGTACCGCAGTCGGATCTCGCGATGGACGAGGCGAGTTATGTCGGTGGTCATTTGATCGTTCGCTACGTGCGAGATGCACACGGCGTCGCCAAGCTTTTTGATCGCGATGGCAAAGCCAAGGGTGAGGTGGACGTGCCAGGCATGGGCACGCTCGCCGGCTTTGCGGGTAATGCGAAAGACGATGAAACCTTTTTCGCCTACGCCGATTATTTGAGTGCGGGGCAGGTGATGCGCCTCGATCTGAAAACGCTCAAGACTTCGGTGTTCCGCGAACCGAAGATCGCTGCCGACACGACGCCCTATGAAACTCGGCAGGTGTTCTACCGCAGCAAGGACGGTACCCGGGTGCCGATGTACATCACGCAGCGCAAGGATGCACCGCGCGATGGCAAGGCGCCGACGTTGCTGTATGGATACGGTGGTTTCAACGTGTCGATCACGCCAGCGTTTCGCCCTTCCGTGATCGCGTGGCTCGAAATGGGCGGCACTTACGTCGAGGCTAATTTGCGTGGCGGCGGTGAGTATGGCGACGCCTGGCACGAAGCGGGCACGAAAACGCGCAAGCAGAACGTTTTCGATGATTTCATCGCAGCGGCGGAATATCTCATTGCCGAGAAGATCACCTCGCCGGCGCACCTTGCGATCTCTGGGCGCAGCAACGGGGGGTTGTTGGTCGGAGCCACGTTGCTGCAGCGACCGGATTTGTTTGCCGCTGCACTGCCAGCGGTCGGTGTTCTCGACATGCTGCGTTATCACACGGCGAGCGCGAATGCGCGGCAATGGTCCTCCGACTACGGGCTCTCTGAGAACGCAGAGGAGTTCGCTGCGCTGCGCGCCTATTCGCCGGTGCACAACGTGAAAGCGGGAGTCTGTTATCCCGCCACGCTCGTCACGACAGCCGATCGGGACGATCGTGTCGTCCCGTGGCACAGCTACAAGTTCGCGGCCGAGTTGCAGCGTGCGCAGGCCTGCCGCAAGCCCGTGTTGCTGCGCGTTGAGACACGTGCTGGTCACGGCGCCGGCAAGCCGATATGGATGCAGATTGACGACTTTGCTGATCAGTGGGCGTTCATCTCGGCGGCCATCGGTCTGGAGACGCCGAAGCCCTGAAGTGATGACGCCAAGTTGGAGGCGTCGCGAGCCTCGTCGAACCGTCAGCGCCGCGTCAGGCGGTAGACGCGTTCGGCGAGTGCCGTGACGCCGCGCTCGATCATGCGCGGATAGTCCGCGAGCACTTCGATGCGCTCGAGAGTTTCGATCTCGTGATGCGATCCATAGAGCGACTGAACTTCGCTCTCGAGCACCGCGTGAGGCGGTCCCTTCATCTGGCTCTGATCGTATTCCATGGTCACGAGCAGGGTTTGTGTTCCCGGCTTTGACAGCGCCGAAATGTGTGCGACGTAGTCGCGACGCATCGCAGGCGGTAGAGCAACGAGTGAGGCGCGATCGAAAATGGCATCGACCGGGCCTAGTGTGTCCGGCGTTAGGTCAAAGAAATCGCCGCAGCGCAGGTCGATAGCACTTTCGCCCGGATGCTCCACCCGAAACTCATCAACCGCGACCGGCGATAGTTCGATGCCGACGACCTGGTGGCCGGCGCGCGCGAGCCACACGAGGTCGAGGCTCTTGCCCGCCAAGGGCACGAAGACGCGACTACCTGCGGCGAGGTTCAGCGAACTCCAGTAGCGCTCGAGTGCCGCGTGAGGCTTTGGCATGTGGAAGCCGATTTCATGCTTCGCCCAGCGTTCGTGCCAGAAAGGTGCTTCCATCGGCGATCGTCAGATCACGCTTTGGCACTGGGTCTAGCGGCGATTGCCGCGTGCCACCGTCGCAAATGATCTTGGCCTTCCTGCAGGCGAATCCCCGAGGGCTTGCCGAACTCGAGCGTGGTGTAGCCGACGATATCGGCGAAACTGAAGCGATCGCCTGCCAGGAACTCACGGTTCGCCAATTCGCGATCGAGTCGTTGCCATTCGGTGAGTACGTTCTCTCGCGCGAGAGCACCGTACTCTGGGATTTGCACGACGCGCCCGGCCCAGAATTTGTGGGTGTGGCGGAAGGCGTGTGTCGTCGGTACGTAAACGCGAAACATCAGTTGCAGCACGATCGACTCGATCTCGGCGCGCTCGCGATCGTTGCGACCGAGTAGGGCGGGCTCAGGCTGCATCGATTCGAGATAGCGACAGATGGCGAGCGATTCGCGTAGCCGTGTGCCATCGTCGAGCTCCAACACCGGCAATTCGCCGAGTGGATTCACCGCCAGAAAATCCGCTGAGCTAGTCTCACCGGCCGCGATATCGACTGAAACGGTTTCGAACGGTAGTCCCTTCTCGGCGAGGAACATGCGCACGCGACGCGGGCTCGGCGCGAAGGCGTTATCGTAGAGCTTCAACATCAGCGCGCCTCGTCAACCGCAGCAGACGAGTTCGAACGGAACTTCACTCTCGACTTGGCGCGCTCGCTCGTTCTGGCCCTGCCACGATACGAAGCGCACGCTGGCGCGATAGTGGCTGCCACTGATTTCGGGGTAGATGCCGAGCGACGGATCGACCGCGACCCGCAGCAACTGCACCGGGTTGTTACGCTCGAACGTCACGTGAAACACACCGTTGACCGCTGTTTCAATGCGGGCACGGCCGCCCTGACGCGTCAGCCACAGCAGTTCGGCGATGGCGTCGCACAAGGGGCGCAACAGAGCGAGCCACTCCGAGAGGGTGCGTTCGCGCACCTCGCTCGATTGGTTCAGCCAGTAAAAGAAATCCGGCAGATCGAAGTCGCAGGTGCCGCCCGGAATCGTGCTGCGATGCCGCACGGCGGCGAGGAACGGTGAGTCGCGCAGCGGTTGCAAGTAGGCAGAGCCCGCACCGAGCAGCTCGGTACGCAGTCGCTGCAGATTGGCGACGAGCGTTTGCAGTCGCTCGACATCGACGCCCGGTCGGCGCTGGAACTCGGTCAGCAGACCGATCTGTCGCTCGAGTTCTTTGAGTACATCGGCACGCGTATCGGCGCGCGTGATGATCGCGAGAATATCGAGCATGCTGCCGATGGCGGCTCGGCTGCCCCACTGGCTCTTGGAGTTGGCGTGATAGACGGCCTGGTTATAGAGGAAGTCGATGCGCAAATAGGCGCGCATCCGCTCGCTGAGCGGTTGTTCGAACACCAACGGCTCCGCCGCACCCAAAGGTGGCAACGGCGCCGCTCCCTCCGCGGCCTGCTCGGTCATCAGCCTATTGTGACCGAGCCGCTTTGGCCGCGTAAACCGAAAGTTGCAGATATCGCTGGTGCAGGGCGTCGACGTCGTGGGACAGCTTGTCCCGGTCGCCATCGTTCACGATGACATCATCGGCGATGGCGAGTCGTGCGGCGCGCGAGGCTTGCGCAGCGAGAATGTTGCGGGCCGAGTTCGCATCCACCCCGTCGCGTTGCATGACGCGCTGGATTTGCAGCTCTTCCGGGCAATCCACGACGAGCACTCGATCGAAATCGCGGCGGCCGCCGCTCTCAACGAGCAACGGAATCATATGGATCTGGTAGGGACCCGTCACGGACTGCGACCACTCCTGCATTCGGGCTCGGATCGCCGGATGCGTGATGGCCTCGAGATCACGCCGAGCGACCGGGTCCGCGAAGACTTGCTCGCGAAGGGCTCGCCGATCGAGCGTGCCGTCGCCTTGCAGAATGCCTTCACCGAAACGCCGCCGAATGGCCTCGAGTGCGGGACTGCCGGGCGCGACGATCTCGCGCGCGATGGCATCGCTGTCGACCACCGGAACGCCTCGCGCTTCGAACAACGCAGCGACGGCCGATTTGCCGCTCGCGATACCGCCGGTGAGTGCGACTCGGATCACGTCAGCGCCTCACCGCAGATAGTCGCCAAACAGCAGGGCGAGCCAGCCGGCCATCGCCAGATAGGGTCCAAAGGCGATGGGCTGATGACGCGAGTGTCTGAAGACCAGAATCAACACGATTCCCACAATCGAACCTGCGACCGAGGCTGCGAGCACGATCGGCAGCAGCATGGAGGTGCCGAGCCAGGCGCCGAGCGCTGCGAGCAATTTGAAATCGCCGTAGCCCATGCCTTCCTTGCGGGTGAGTAACTTGAACAGCCAGTAGACGCTCCACAGTGCGAGGTAACCGAGAGCCGCGCCCACGATGGCATCGGCGGGGTCGGCGGCGAAGCGCGCATCGAGATCACCGAGCGGCACGAGACTCGCGAGCAGGCCGAGCCACATCAAAGGCAGAGTCAATTGGTCGGGCAGATAGTGCGTATCGAAATCGATGAGCGCGAGCGCCAACAGGCAGGCGGTGATCACGAGCGCGGCGAGCAGTGGCCAACCGGGTCCGAAGCGCCAGGCGACGATCGCAAAGGCCAGCGCGGTGAGCAATTCGGTTGCAGGATAGCGCCACGGAATCGCACTACCGCAATCGGCGCAGCGCCCCCGTAGCCATAGCCACGACAGCACGGGGACCAGGTGGTGGATGCGAATCGGCGCTTGGCAGGCCGGACAATGCGATGCCGGGCTCGCCAAATCGAAACGCGGCTGCTCTGCGGGCGCTCGCCCTGCCAGCTCTTCGCACTGCGCTTGCCAGTCGCGCTCGAGCATTTTCGGCAATCGGTGGATGACAGTATTGAGGAAACTGCCGATCAGCAGGCCGCCAAGCGCGGCGACCACGATGGTCTCCGTCAGGCCGTAGCGGCTCCAGTCGATCAGCATTTCGATCATCGCGACATTTCTCCCTCGGAAGGTTCCCTCGGGCACCCGTTTCCGTGAAAATGCGAGTTTAGTCCAGTGCCAGAGGGGGGTCCCGGTGAATCTGCACGAATATCAGGCCAAGGAAGTTTTTTCTGCTTACGGCATACCCGTTCCAGCGGGTCGCATCGCCTCGACGCCCGATGAGGCGGTGGCGGCAGCCGAGGCGCTCGGTGGTTCGATCTGGGTGGTCAAAGCTCAGGTTCACGCGGGCGGACGCGGCAAGGCCGGTGGCGTGAAACTCGCCAAGGACACCGCCTCGGTTCGTGCAGCGGCGGCAGCGATGCTCGGCACGCGTCTGGCAACCAAGCAGACCGGTCCCGAAGGCTTGCCGGTCGGCAAGGTCTACGTCGAAACGGGCTCGGCGATCGAGCGCGAGATCTATCTCTCACTGACGCTCAACCGTGAGAAAGGTCACATCGCCATGGTGGGCTCGGCCGCTGGCGGCATGGACATCGAAGAAGTCGCGGCGCACTCGCCCGAGAAGATCACGACGGTCAACATTCACCCGGCTGCGGGCTTGCAGCCGAACCAGTGCCGTCGCATGGCGTTCGCCCTCGGTTTCAAAGGCGATCAGATCGCCCAGTTCCAGAAAATCGCGATGGCGCTCTATCAGCTCTATCTCGAAAAAGACGCAGCCCTCGTCGAAGTGAACCCGCTGATCGTCACGAAGAGCGGTGATCTGCTGGCGCTCGACGCCAAGATCAACATCGATGCCAATGCCGTATATCGCCAGAAGGCGATCGCGGCGATGCGCGATGAGTCGCAGGAAGATCCGATGGAGCTGCAAGCCAGCCAGCACGATCTGAACTACGTCTCGCTCGATGGCGACATCGCCTGCATGGTCAACGGTGCGGGTCTCGCGATGGCCACCATGGATCTCATCAAGTTGCACGGCGGATCGCCGGCCAACTTCCTCGATGTGGGTGGTGGTGCCACGGCCGAGCGCGTCACCGTAGCGTTCAAGCTCATTCTGTCGAACCCTAAAGTGAAGGCGATTCTCGTCAATATCTTTGGTGGCATCGTGCGCTGTGATCTGATCGCAGAGGGTGTGATCACGGCGGTGAAAAACGTCGGCGTGAAGGTGCCGGTGGTGGTGCGCCTCGAAGGCACCAATGCCGAGAAAGCCCGCGAGATGTTGGCGACGAGTGGCCTCAAGGTCATCGCTGCTGCCGATCTCACCGACGCTGCACAGAAGGTCGTCGCGGCTGCCCGCTG
>JACCDL011020741.1_pt1 | contig 32752 bp, 33 predicted proteins | sample 7441931 | NCBI WGS metagenome assembly JACCDL01 (sample SAMN15323437, study PRJNA562643) | freshwater metagenome | isolation source: river surface water | place: USA:Blue River Watershed | collected 2017-08-16 | reverse complement strand
GAGCTATTGGGATCTTTGGGGTAGCTAATAAATGGCAATTGATCAAAGATGGCAGCTGTATTTTTGAGCTTCTTATTCTGTAAATAGTTTTTGGGTAATGCAGCAATCAGGGGGTCGTCGAATAGATGTGTGTAGGTCAAATCTACTTCTTTGGAATAGTCGCCAATAAAACGTGAGATTCCTATGTGAATCAGCCCTTTGTTCAAATATTCAATTTGATGTTCAGAAAGAATCTCTATGAGGTCTAACTGAATGTCAGGGTATTGCTCCCTAAATTTCTGAATCGCTCTGGGTAGGATCGAGTAAATAGTCGATCTAGTAAATCCAATACTTAGCCAGCCTTTTTTGCCGGACGCAATGCCTTTAGCTTCATCAACGAGTTTGGCTGAGTTAGCCAAAATTTCTTTAGCTTTAGGGTAAAAAAACTTGCCAAGAGAGGTGAGCTGCATGGGGCGGCTTTTCCGATCAAACAGCAAATCTCCTAAATGCATTTCTAAATCAGAAATCTGCATGCTGATGGCTGTAGGAGCAATGTGTAATTTCTCGGCAGCCTTCTTTGCGCTACCTTCCTCGACTACTTCACAAAAGTACTTTATTTGTTTTAAGTTCATTTTTATTGATTTTAAGTTCAATTTAAAGATATTGATATATATAAAACTTTACTAGAAACTAAGGGACTTCTTAATATTTATTAAAAAAATGACATCTTTAAGAGATCAAGCCTGGGTTAAAAGTGCCAAAGAGCTATCAACAGCTGAGCTGTCTGATGCTTTGGATTATTTCAAGTTGCCAGGTAGTGTTCTTGGTATCCAGCCGATAGCTGGTCCGAAAAAAATATTTGGTTTTGCGTTCACCATGCGATTTGTTCCGATTGATAAAACTAATCCAGGAACAGTTGGTGATTTTATTGACACCATGTTGCCTGGAGATGTCGCTGTTCTAGATAACGGCGGTCGTGTTGACTGCACCGTTTGGGGTGGCATTCTTAGCCAAATAGCAGCTCATCGAAAAATAGCTGGAACAGTTATTTATGGTGTTTGTCGAGATACAGCTGAAGCTGATATAGCGGGCTATCCGCTGTATGCATCCGGTCGGTTTATGAGAACAGGAAAAGATCGCGTTCAAGTTCAATCCTACGGTGAGGTCGTTAGCTTGGGGGATGTGCGAGTAGCCCAAGGCGATCTAATTGTTGCTGATCATGATGGCGTGGTTGTTATTCCAGCAGCCCATGCACAAGCTGTGGTTGAGAGAGCCTTAATGACTCGTGAGATAGAGGACAAAATTCTTCAGGCAGCCTTGGCTGGCGAAAAGTTATCAGATGCAAGAAAGAAATACGGTTACCACGTACTACAAAGATCACCAGATCAACTTAATTTGGAGAAGTGAAATGTTGAAACATGTTCCGAAGAAATATTCAAAGTTACTTTTAGCTGTTCTTATTAGTTCGACATCTGCTTTGGTATCAGCTCAAGCACAATATCCTTGTCCGACAGTCAAAATCATTTCTCCTTATCCGCCAGGTGGAACAACAGACATTCTTTCTCGAATGATTGCTCCTGGAATGGCTCAGGGTTTAGGAGTCAATGTGATCGTTGAAAACAAAGCGGGTGCAAGTAGCAATATTGGTACTGAGTACGTTTCAAGCTCAGCGCCTGATGGATGCACGATTTTGCTTGGAAACAATACAGGTATTGTTATTAATCGTAATTTATATAAATTACGTATTGATCCAACAAAAGGACTGAAGCCTGTGGGTGCTGTTGCTTCTGTGCCTCTTGTTTTATATGTCAATGCATCTGTTCCAGCCAATGACATCAACCAGTTAGTTGATTTGATTCAGAAGAATCCGGGTAAATATAGTTATGCATCAGGTGGTAGTGGTAGCCCACAACATCTATTGGGTGAGTTATTAAAGCTCGAGAAGAAGCTAGATATGATTCACGTTCCTTATAAGGGTCAGGGCCCAGCCTTGGCTGATGTCTTAGCAGGTCAAGTGCCAATCGCCTTTGAAACAACCACTGCTATTGCGCCTCACTTAAGCTCTGGCCGAATTAAAGTCTTAGCAACAACTAGCTCTTCACGGATAAAAACGATGGCAGATAAGCCAACCATGAAAGAAGCCGGCTATCCTAACTTTGTAATTGAAAACTGGTATGGTTTGTTTGTCACAGCAAAGACCCCCGCTAATTTGGTAGAGCGTCTTAATCTAGAACTAAATAAAGTTCTTAAGTCGACAGAAGTTGTTGGTCGTTTGGATAAGATGGGTTCAACTGATGTAAGTAGTACAGTGAGTTCCTATGGCAAATTTATTGAAAAAGAAATGCCATATTGGGAATCATTGGTTAAACGTTCAGGTGCGCAAGTAGATTAAAGGGTATTTATGACTTCGGGTATTGAGATTCATCCAAGAAAGAATCTGGCTGCACCACACATCAAAGCATTGGCTGGTTTGCCAACGTCGGTGGTGAGTGATGTTGTGGGAAGATTGCTAGGCACAACGGGGCTTCGCCCCGTTAACAGATCGGCTGTTACTGTTTGTGGAAATGCCGTTACTGTCAAAGTGAGAGCTGGTGATAATTTACTCATTCACAAAGCCTTGCAAATTCTGGAGCCTGGTGATGTTTTGGTTGTTGATGGTGAAGGAGATATCAGCCGCGCCTTAGTTGGTGAAATCATGATGACCGTTGCCAAAACAAATGGCGCAGTTGGTTTTGTCATTGATGGTGCTGTGAGGGATGTCGAAGCTTTTGAGGAGCACCAATTTCCCTGCTGGGCACGTGGCGTGAATCTCAGAGGGCCTTATAAAGATGGTCCAGGTACTATCAATACAGCAATCACGGTTGGTGGTATGTTGGTTAATCCCGGCGATATTATTTTGGGAGACTCTGATGGTGTTGTTGCAATCACACCGTCATTGGCGCAAGAAATTGCTGTATTAGCAAAAAATAAAGTTCAACAAGAACACGAGATGATTCAATCTATTTTGAATCGCTCTTACAACGACAGCTGGGTGGATGAGACATTAAAAATAAAAGGAGTTAAAAATGCGTCAAATTAAGTTTTTATTGCTTTTGGCAGTTCAGGCTATTTTTTGCAGCTCATTAGCAGTAGCTGCCTATCCTGATAAACCTATCAAATTTGTTGTGCCATGGCCTCCAGGTGGAGCAACAGATCAAGTCGCAAGAGCCTTGGCTCAGCCTTTATCTCAAGCCTTGGGTGTTTCTGTCTTTATCGAAAATAAAGGTGGTGCTGGTGGCAATATCGGCACGGCAGCTTTTGTTAAAGATAAAGCGGATGGTTATTCAATCATCATGGCGACAAGTTCTACAAATGCTGCGGGCGTTCATTTATATGCCAATCAAGGATTTGATCCTATTAAGGATTTCACACCTGTAATTTTGATTTGCAATATTCCAAACGTCATGGTGGTTCCAGCAACATCTAAGTGGAACAATTTGCGTGATTTGCTCTCAGACATCAATAAGAACCCAGGCAAGCATACATATGGTTCTGCTGGTATTGGATCGTCTCAACATTTGGCAGGAGCTCAATTCAAAGTTGCCACAGGTGCCAATATCAATCACGTTCCTTATAAGGGTAGTGGTCCTGCAGCCATTGATCTTATGGCCGGTCACATTGACATGATGATTGATACTGGTTCAATGGCCAATATCAAAGGCGGTAAGTTGAAGGCTTTGGCAGTTGCTTCTAAAAAGCGTTTAACTGGATTGCCTGATGTTCCGACCATGGAAGAGTTAAAAGTGCCGATGTTGGCATCAGCATGGTATGGCGTGATGTTGCCAGCAAATGCCCCTGCAGATGTTGTGGCTCGTTTAAATACTGAGTTTGCAAAGATTTTAAATACACCTGAGATGCGTCAACGTCTTCAAGCTATTGGCGCTGAAGTCGGTGGTGGATCGTCTCAAGAATTTAAAACTTTTGTTGCTACTGAAATTAATCGATATGAGAGCTTAGTCAAGCTCTCAGGTGCACCAAAAGAATAAATCGAAGGTTCTATTAAAAAAGCCCACTGATGTGGGCTTTTTTATTTGGGTGCTACTAACGCATCCCTAACTTAAACTTAATTTGATCCATTTGTTTGAGAGTCGCTTCTTCGCCAGCTAGTATCGCTGCATTTCTGGATCTGAAATCGGTGCCACGCATGGAGTTCAATTCTGGGCGAATCACAATTTGCGCATGCTCTAGTTCTAATTGATTAATGCTTTGCCCCATGATGGATGTGGTCTGTAATAAAACTCCAAAAGTGCCGCTACTATCTTGCGTACTTGGCTCTGTAGAAATATTGACTGCAATCACAAAGTCAGCACCCATTTGTTTGGCATATCGCACGGGCACCGGTGAAACCAAGCCCCCATCAACATACTCACGACCATTGATGATGGTTGGCTGAAAAATACTTGGTACGCTACAAGAGGCTCTGACGGCTTGCCCCATGTCACCTCTTTGAAATAAAACACCTTGGCCAGTCTTTAAGTCCGTTGCAACAATACCTAAAGGAATAGAAGTATTTTCTATAGATTGATTCTTCACTAGGCGATTCATCATTTGTTGAAGGGCATCACCTTTAATCATTCCACCAAATTTCCCGGAAAACGGCAAAGCCCAGTCTGCGATGGCTGCTTCATCTAAGGAGAGGGCTATCCGATTGAGCTCAGTCCCTTTGTTGCCAGCAGCATATAGTCCTGCAATCACGCTACCTGCGCTTGTACCAACAACTAGATTCGGTTTGATGCCATGAGCTTCTAACGCTTTGATCACGCCAATGTGTGCAAAACCTCTTGCTGCGCCACCGCCCAGAGCTAAACCAATCACCGGTTTTCTTGATCCAAAGGTGCTGCATGCAGATAAACCAGTCAAACTTAATGAACCTACGCTGATTAAGGTCAAGAAGTTCCTTCTTGAAGTGTGGTAATCTACATGAGAATTATTCTCAATAACACTTAATTTGTCTTTTGAAGTGTTATACGCAGGTTTATCTTTATTGGAGTGTTTGTTCATGTTTTTAACTAAAAAATCCTTGTTGGTAGCTCTTACAACAATAGGTGTCGCTACATCGATGCCTGCATTATCTCAGTCTTCTCAAGTTTTGAATTTGTATTCTGCAAGACATTATCAGACTGATGAGGCGCTTTATTCTGAATTTACAAAGCAAACCGGTATCAAAATCAACCGAATTGAGGCTGATGACAACGCATTGTTTGAACGTTTAAAGAGTGAGGGTAAGAATAGTCCAGCCGATGTGATCTTAATGGTGGATGCTGCGAGACTATGGCGTGCTGAAATTGAAGGCCTGTTCCAGCCCATTAAATCTAAGACCTTAGAGACAAGAATCCCTAAAAACTTGAGATCGAATGATCAAGGCGAGGGTAGTCAGTGGTTTGGCTTTTCAACACGTGCTCGCATGATTGTTTATAACAAAGCCAGTATGAAATTGGAGAACATTGACACTTATGAAAAATTAGCCGACCCCGCTAATAAAGGCAAAGTATGTACACGTTCTGGTTCGCACCCTTATATGTTGTCTTTGATAGGTGCCATGTATGAGCGTCAAGGTGAGGTAAAGACAGAAGCTTGGGCTAAAGGGATGGTAGCTAATATGGCTAGATCTCCTAAAGGTGGAGATACAGATCAAATTAAAGGTGTGGCCTCAGGGGAGTGCGGCGTTGCTCTAACCAATTCCTATTATTTGGCGCGTTTGATGAGATCTACAAAACCAGAAGATCAAGCCATCATTGCCAAGATTTCTTGGGTTTGGCCTAACCAGGCAAGTTCTGGAACTCATATGAACGTCGCTGGCGGTGCTGTTGCTAAGAACGCACCTAATAAAGCTGCTGCCATTAAGTTTTTGGAATATTTAGCTAGCAACCAAGCCCAACAATATTTTGCTGATGGTAATAATGAGTGGCCGGCTGTGAAATCTGTAAAAACCACTAATCCTGCATTAAATCAGTGGGGAAGCTTCAAACAGGAGAATATTTCTATCGGTGCAATTGGTAAAAATCAAATTTATGCACAAAAAATCTTAGATAGAGTTTCCTATCGTTAAAAAGAAAGCCTAGAATCTCAGGCTTAGATGAATTCAAAGCCTGTGACCCCTCTAGATACCAGTGGTAATTGTTACCACTGCGGTGGCGACCTGATACCGGATAGCTTTTATCAAGCTGACTTGGCAGGGTCGTCACGCTCATTCTGTTGTGCTGGTTGTATGGCGATTGCCCAAACAATACATGGGCAGGGTTTAGAGTCTTTTTACGCCCGCAGAATTCCTTTGGGTGGGAAGCCTGAAAATATTTCAGGAATCAGCGACCAAATTCCTGATCATTTGTTAGCTTATGACGATCCTGTTCTATTGGAGCGATTTACAAGAGCTTCCATCAACGCAGGAGATTTAGAAACAACATTACGCCTAGAAAAAATTCGATGCGCTGCTTGTGTTTGGCTGAATGAACAACACTTGCGCCGTTTACCTGGCGTTCAAGATGTTCAGATTAATTATGTCACCCAACGAGCAACGGTGCGCTTTAATCCACAGTTAGTTCACTTATCGGGTTTACTGCATGCGGTTGAGCAAATAGGCTACGCCGCCTGGCCATTCGAACCATCTGCAGCAGCTGACATTTCTAAACGTGAGCGTCGTCAATTATTAATGCGTTTAGGCGTTGCCATACTGGGCATGATGCAAGTCATGATGTATGCCTGGCCAACATACACAGGCGCTGAAGATTTATTAGCAGAGCATGCTTTATTACTAGGTTGGACTAGCTGGGCTTTAACAGTACCCGTTGTTTTTTATTCTGCGGGTCCGATGTTCTTAGCAGCATGGCATAGCATTCGATTGTTTTCAAAAACCAAAACACTGGGTATGGATGTTCCAGTGACTCTGGCCATCGCTTTAGCCTTTGTGGCAGGCACTATTAGTTTGGTAACAGGTATTGGCCAAAGTTATTTTGACTCCATCACTATGTTTGTGGCTTTTCTTTTAGGCGCTCGTTACGTGGAGTTGTTAGCTAGGCAAGATGCGCAAGGTGGTGCGGAGGCCTTAGCAAAGCAATTGCCAGCCACTTGTGAAAGATTGGAAAATTATCCCAATACGGATCAATCAAAATCTGTTCCAGTGGTGCGATGTGTTCCTGGGGATGTGTTACGTATTTCACCAGGAGAAATCATTCCTGTTGACGGCATTTTGCTAGCAGGAGATAGCAGCTTAGATGAATCTTTGCTTTCTGGTGAATCTAGACCTATTGCTAAAAAAATAGGTGATCACTTATACGCAGGTAGTCACAATATTGTGAGTCCAATCTTGATGCGTGTGCAGGCTGTTGGTCAAGGGACTCGAATTGCTGGGATTGCATCTTTATTAGATCAAGCATTGCAAGCGAAGCCACAGGTTGTAGGTTTGGCTGAAAAGTGGGCTGGTTATTTTGTTGTGTTCTTGATGACAGCTGCTGCTCTAACAGCTGTCACATGGTTTTATCTTGATGCCAATCGCGCTTGGGAGGTTGCTGTCGCCGTCTTGGTAGCTAGTTGCCCTTGTGCTCTATCTTTAGCGACACCTGCTGCTATGGCAGCAGCCCAAGGCGCAGTGACAAAGTTAGGTCTCTTGGTTGTGCGCGGTCACGTTATGGAAACTTTAGCAAAAGCTACTGATCTTGTTTTAGATAAAACCGGCACCTTAACAACTGGTCGACCAGAACTTCAAGACATCATCCACATACGTGAAGACTACTCCCGAGAAAAAGTCCTTTCCATTGCAATGGCGATGGAGTTAGGGCAAAAACATCCTCTGGCCATAGCTATTATTGAAGCCGGGCAAGCTCAATCGATAACGCCCGCTCAATTGGCAAATGAATGTATCGGAGAGTTGGGTCGTGGCTTACGCTCAGGAACCTTACGTTTAGGTAGTCGTCAATGGCTAGGTTTAACAGACCATCAACTATCTAAAGAGCAACAGCAGGTCTATCAGCAATCGAGCTTGGTTTATCTAAGTGATGAAAAAGGTTTAATTGCTATTTTTGCTTTATTAGATACCCCGCGTGAGGGTGCACAAGATTTCATTCGTGCAGCGCAAAAGCGTGGTGTAAAAGTACATTTGCTTTCTGGTGATGACCCTCAAACAGTAGCTTGGTGGGCGCATTACTTTGGCATTCAGGATTATTTAGGCGGCGCATTGCCAGAGGATAAATATCGTTTTAGCCAAGAGCTTCAGGCGCAGGGTAAAACTATTTGGGCAGTTGGTGATGGGGTTAACGATGCTCCATTCTTAGCCCAAGCAGATGTGTCCGTTGCTGTTGGAAGTGGTGCGCCACTCGCCCAAGCAGGAGCTGATGCTGTATTAACAGCTGAATCTTTGAAGCCATTGATGCAAGCCTTAGCCCTTGCGGATAAAACTCAGCTCATCATGAAGCAGAATTTAATCTGGGCATTCGTTTACAACATTGTTGCTATTCCAGTAGCGATGATGGGGTGGGTTAATCCATGGATTGCCGGAATAGGGATGTCTTTATCGTCCTTAGCGGTCACTCTGAACGCATGGCGTTTAAGAAAATCGGATTGATGCGCTAGACTATCGACATGGAAAGTCTTTATCTTCTCATTCCCATGTCACTCGTTGTAGTGGGTTTCATTGTCTTTATTCTTTACTGGTCTGTCCGTAATGGCCAGTTCGAAGATTTAGAGGGACCTGGTCATGCCATTTTGATGGACGATGACAATCCAAAGCCTCAGTCTGTTCTAGACAAATCAAAACAAGAGTTAAATCAAAGCACAAAGCCCTAATTAAACTCATTTTTTTCTCAGATCTTGCGTGAAACTTGACCTACATCAAGTTCGCTTACTTAGCCAAGTTTGATAATCGAGCTGGGATAAATCGGCCTAAAGGCTAGTAAGGAGAAACCATGGGACTAACCGTGGGTAACACGCAAGACAACTTTAACTACAAAGTTGTTCGCCAATTTGCTTTAGTAACGGTGCTTTGGGGCATTGTGGGCATGTTGGTAGGGGTGATTTTGGCAGCTCAATTGATTTGGCCAGACATCACATTCAATATTCCATTTTTGAGCTATGGCCGTCTACGCCCATTGCACACAAATGCGGTTATTTTTGCTTTTGGTGGTAGCGCGTTGTTTGCCACTTCTTACTACATCGTTCAGCGTACCTGTCAGGTTCGTTTGTTCTGCGATAAGTTGGCCGCTTTCACCTTTTGGGGTTGGCAGGCGATCATCGTGGCTGCAGCGGTAACTTTGCCTTTGGGTATTACTACTTCAAAAGAATATGCTGAACTAGAGTGGCCCATCGATATTTTGATTACTTTGGTTTGGGTTGCTTACGCTGTGGTGTTCTTCGGAACTGTGATCAAGCGTAAGACAAAACATATTTATGTATCTAACTGGTTCTTCGGTGCTTACATTTTGACGATTGCTATGTTGCACATCGTTAATAACCTTGAGATGCCTGCTAGCTTATTTAAATCATATTCAGCTTATGCTGGTGCACAAGATGCGATGATTCAGTGGTGGTATGGTCACAATGCAGTAGGTTTCTTCTTAACTACTAGCTTCTTAGGCATGATGTACTACTTCATTCCTAAACAAGCTGAGCGTCCAATCTATTCTTATCGTTTATCGATTGTTCACTTCTGGGCTTTGAACTTCACATATATGTGGGCAGGCCCTCACCACTTGCAACATACAGCTCTGCCAGACTGGACTCAGTCTTTAGGTATGGTTTTCTCATTGATCTTATTGGCGCCATCATGGGGCGGTATGATCAACGGCATCATGACTTTGTCAGGCGCATGGCATAAATTGCGTCGTGATCCAATCTTGAAGTTCTTGATTACAGCTTTGTCTTTCTACGGTATGTCTACCTTCGAAGGTTCAATGATGTCGATTAAGACGGTCAATAGCTTATCTCACTACACAGACTGGACAATTGGTCACGTTCACTCAGGTGCTTTGGGTTGGGTGGCGATGATCACGATTGGTTCTATGTACTACTTGATCCCACGCTTGGTTGGTGAAAAAGAAATGTACAGCACCAAGTTAATCGAATTGCACTTCTGGATTTCTACAATTGGTGTAGTTCTTTACATTGCTGCAATGTGGATTGCTGGTGTGATGCAAGGTTTGATGTGGAGAGCGTTCCAACCAGACGGCACATTGACATATAGCTTTGTTGAATCAGTAAAAGCAACTTATCCGTTCTATGCCATTCGTTTACTTGGTGGCTTGTGCTACTTGAGCGGTATGTTTGTGATGGCCTATAACGTATACAAAACTGTGCAACAGAAGAAGTTTGTAGACGCACCGATTCCAACATTACAAGCTGCTCACTAAGCTAAGGAGAGAAAACATGTCTGATAACAATAAATTCTTCTCCCACGCAACGCTTGAGCGTAATGTGGGGTGGTTGATAGTGACAACAATTTTTGTTGTTGCTATTGCAGGTTTGGTACAAATCGTGCCATTGTTTTTCCAACACTCAACAACTAAGCCAGCTGAAGGTGTTACACCATATTCAGCATTGCGTTTGGCAGGTCGTGATGTGTATCAACGTGAAGGTTGCTTAGGCTGCCACTCACAGCACATCCGTACATTACGTTCAGAAACTGAGCGTTATGGTCCTTACTCAACTGCTGGTGAGTCTGTATTTGATCATCCATTCTTGTGGGGTTCAAAGCGTACAGGTCCAGACTTGGCCCGTGTAGGTGAGCGTTATTCTGATGATTGGCACCGTACACATTTACGTAATCCACGTGATGTGGTGCCTGAGTCAAACATGCCTGGATATCCATGGTTGCAAGCAAAACCAGCTAGCAACGTGGGTGATATCTCTGCTCACATGACTGCATTGCGCCGTTTGGGTGTGCCTTATACCGATGAGCAAATTGCTAATGGCCCTAAAGAGTTAGAAGGTAAAACTGAAGAAGATGCGTTGATTGCCTATTTGCAAGGTTTAGGTACTAACCGTCGCGCAGTTGAACCAGCTAAGACTGTTAGCAAATAACTAAAAGCAAAGATCTTATGGAAAATATTGCAGCCTATCTCTCAGCAACATCAACCATCTTGGGTTTGGTGTTCTTTGTTGGCATCGTTTTGTGGGCATGGTCTGCTCATCGTAAAACGGCTAATGATGAATCAGCTAATTTGCCATTTGATCTTCCTGACGAATATAAGAAGGACTAATCATGAGTGACTTTTTCAGTAATGGTTGGGGCATATATATTGCCTTGGTAACCGGTGTAGGTATCGTATGGTGTCTATATCTGTTGTTTTCTCAACGTAAAACAAACGTGACTTATAAGCCTGACGGTTCAGTGGATGATACCGGTCACGTTTGGGATGATGATTTGCGTGAGTTGAATAACCCGCTACCACGTTGGTGGATGTGGATGTTCTTGTTGTCATGTGTTTTTGCGATTGTTTACCTTGTTTTATATCCAGGTATGGGTACTTATCAAGGCACATTGGGATACACAACAACAGGTGCACATGAGGCTTCTGTTGCTCAAGCTAATCAAGAGTTAAAGCCTGTTTACGCCAAGTATATGGAGCAAGATGTTAAAGCAGTTGCTGCTGATCCAAAAGCTCGTGAAATGGGTCAGCGTCTATTCTTAAACTATTGCGCTCAATGCCATGGTTCAGATGCTGGTGGTGCTAAAGGTTATCCAAACTTAGCTGACCAAGATTGGTTATACGGTGGTGAGCCAGAAAACATCAAGACAACACTGATTGCAGGTCGTGCTGGTGTGATGCCTGCATTTGCTCACTTAGAGGGTGGTCAAATTTCTGATGTAGCGAACTATGTACGTGGTTTATCTGGCTTAGCAGCTGACCAACTAAAATCTGCTCGTGGCGCTGAAGTATTTAAAGCCAACTGCGCAGCATGCCATGGTCCTGACGGTAAAGGTATGCAGGCAATGGGTGCGCCTAACCTCACAGATAAGGTTTGGTTATATGGTGGTTCTGAGGCTGCAATCGTTGAGACAGTTAGCAAAGGTCGTAACGGCAAAATGCCTGCTCACGAATCAATTTTGACCCCAGAAAAAATTCATTTATTGACAGCTTATGTTTGGAGCTTGTCGAACGTTAAAGATAAAGCTAAGTAATGCCAAATGAAATAAAAGAAGAGGGCAGTTCTCAAGAAACTGTAGAGCTGTCTCTCTATGAAGTAAGGCGCAAAATATACCCCCGCTCAGTGAGTGGGGTTTTTGCCAAGTGGCGCGTGGTTTTAATTTTGGCCACTCAAATATTGTTTTATGGATTGCCTTGGGTTCAGTGGAATGATCGTCAGGCTGTTCTATTTGACTTGGTTTCTCGTAAGTTCTATATCTTTGGCTTGGTTTTATGGCCGCAAGATATTATTTATTTAACACTGTTGTTGATCCTGTCAGCTTTGGCACTGTTCTTGTTCACAGCAGTCGCTGGTCGTTTATTTTGCGGTTACGCCTGTCCGCAAACTGTCTATACAGAAATCTTCATGTGGATCGAGCGAAAAATTGAAGGTGATCGTTTCGCTCGAATTCGTTTAGATGGTCAGGAGTGGCCTTGGAGTTTGACTAAGTGGCGCATTAAGCTCACGAAGCATGCTCTTTGGATTGCGGTGGCTTTGTGGACTGGTTTTACATTCGTCGGTTATTTCACGCCAATCAAAGTATTAAGTGCTGAATTACTAGCAGTAACTTTGGGACCATGGCAAACATTCTGGTTGCTCTTTTACAGCTTTGCAACATGGGGTAACGCTGGCTTCATGCGTGAGCAAGTATGTAAATACATGTGCCCGTATGCACGGTTCCAAAGCGTGATGGTTGATAAAGATACTTTTGTTGTTACTTATGACAAAACTAGAGGTGAGACTAGAGGAAGCCGATCAAAGTCTGACGATCATAAAGCTTTAGGTTTGGGCGATTGTGTTGATTGCAGCATTTGCGTTCAGGTTTGTCCGACGGGTATTGATATTCGTGATGGTTTGCAATACATGTGTATTGGTTGTGGTGCCTGTATCGATGCCTGTGATCAGGTGATGGATAAAGTTGGCTACGACAAAGGTTTGATTCGTTACACATCTGAGCGAGCGATGCTTGAGCATATGGATAACAAGAGTGCCCGCCATTACATCTTCAGGCCACGGGTGATGATCTACATTGGCATCATGTCGGTTTTAATGACTGCATTTGTGGTGTCATTATTTATGCGTAATCCTTTGCGTATGGATGTGATGCGAGACCGAGGTGCATTGGCTCGAGAGGTCGAAGGCACTAAGATTGAAAACATCTATCGTTTACAAATCATGAATTCATCTGAAAATCCGATGAGAGTCAAGATTCAGGCGACTGGTTTACCTGATATGCATGTATTGAATTCGCAAGGGAAAGAAGTGGGTGAGTTAATTTTAAATCCATCTAGCAATCTACTCATTCCGGTAAAGGTGCGTGTTTTAATAGAAGATGTTAAAACAGGTAATCACCCCATCCACTTTGAGATTGAAGGTCAAGAAGAGGGTCCTTTTGCTTCTGGTAAGTTAAGAGGTCGTGATGAAAAATCTAGCTTTATTGTTCCCCGCTAAATGGTGGAAATGAAACAGGAGACAGATGATGTCAAATGAAGTGAATAACAAACCTTGGTGGAAACAATTGTGGCCATGGTTAATCATTAGTGGCCCAGCGATTGGTGCCATTGGAGCGGCTATCACTATCTATTTGGCTTTCACAAAAGACGTTGATCAGCCCATTAGAGATGGTGTTTCTAAGCAAGGTTTGAAAGTAGAGCAGGTGACAAAATGAGATGTCGTATTTGGATGTGGGTTTTGTGGCCTTCTTTTTTAGTGGCTGGCATTGCCGAAGCGCTTTTCTTCACAGTTGTCCACCCAGAAGATTTAATTTTCTTTGATCAGCCGGTAGCGGCATCAGCAGAGGCCATATATACAGTAGGATTCTTTTCCTTTTGGCTGTTGTGTGCTTTATCAAGCGCTTTGACCATCTATATCTTGCCTGGTTCAATATGTGAACTCAATGAGAAGGCGGATGGCGGATTAATTTAATTCGGCTAAGCAAGAAAAAAGCAGCCTCTGAGGCTGCTTTTTTATATCTGATTTATTTTAAAAGAATCAGCATCTTGTTTTTCACCTGAGGCTTATGCCTTAACACCTGCACTTGAGCAGTGAATCGCACTAGATTTTCCTGCCAACTCTAGTAAGCCATCCATATCAACCAGTTTGATGTGGCGTTGTTTGATTTGGATAAGTCCTGATTCAGTAAAGCGTGAGAATAAGCGGCTCACTGTTTCTAATTGAATACCAAGGTAGCTGCCAATTTCTTCGCGACTCATGCGCAAATGATATTCATTTGGTGAGTAACCGCGAGCAGCTAATCGATCTGATAAATTTAGAAGAAAGCTAGCGAGACGCTCTTCAGCACGAAGGCTGCCCAAAGATAAAAGATGTCTTTGATCTTGAGTCAGTTCGCGACTTAAAATTCTATGGAACTGATGTTGTAGAGATGGAATCTGTCTTGCAAGACTTTCAAAATCATTAAATCTAACAACACAAGCTTCACTGTCCTCTAATGCAATAGCATTAGATTGATAATGATTTTCGCCAATGCCATCAAGACCCAGCATCTCACCCGGCAAATGAAAGCCAGTAATTTGCTCACGTCCGTCAGGCAGGGCATATTCAGTTTTGAGTGTGCCAAACTTGATGCCGTAAACTGCAGTCAGTTCTTCACCTTGGCGATAGAGTGCATCACCTTTTTTAAGGCGAACTCTTTCTGTCACTAGAGTGTCAATCTTATTGATATCATCAGAGCTGAGGCCGACCGGCAGACAGAATTGTCCCAAAACGCAAGTTGAGCATTTGTTGGGGGATTCTAAGTTGCTGATGCGATTCATTCTGTTGAGTTTGCTTTGTATCAATATAGAGACTTGAATATTTCCATTTTAAGGCCTACTTGTCGATATTGCCAAAATTTTGATATGAATCAACATGATCACTAGCACTTTATTACTAACTGTTTTTGTCGGAGCTCTAGTCAGTGGTTGGCATTGTGCTTTGATGTGCGGTGGCATTGCAGCTGCAGTTGAGAGAAGTGGCGCTGGAACCATTCAAACCCTCCAAAAAGTTTCTAAACTTAATTTAGCCTATCAACAGCTTGTCATGCATGCTGGTCGAATTTCTACTTATATGTTTTTGGGTGGTTTTGCGGGGCTATTGGGGGTACCCGTCTGGCAACAAAACTGGCTACCTATTCAGCGTGGACTATTTGTCTTGGCCGCTCTTATTTTTATCTTCCAAGCCTATCGTATTCTGCTCAAAAACAAAGCTAAAACAAGTGCCTGGGAAGCCTGGTTGAACTCTAAAACTAGTGTTCTATGGTCAAAAGTATCCAAGAGCGTTGTTCATTCCGATGGCTCAAGAGGTTATTGGGGTCGTTTTTTAAGTGGTTTGATCTGGGGTTTGGTCCCATGCGGACTGATTTATGGTGTTTTGCCCTTAGCTTTTCTATCCGGGGATCCAGTTTCGGGGGCACTTTTCATGTTGGCCTTTGGTTTGGGAACTTTGCCAAATTTGTTACTTATTTCAGGATTTTCTGCTCGAATTGCTGCCTGGGGTCACCAGGCTTGGGCGCGATACTTGGCTGCCGCCCTCATGTTGGGTACCGGGCTGATGGGCTTATACCGGGCATTGACTCTTCCAGACGCTCTTTTAAAAGGAGGTTTTTGCATTGCCTCCAGTTTGAATTACAATGCTTACCTAGTCGGTTAATAAAAATTACATAAATGTCCGGTGTCTATGTGCCGGTCGTCCTTAACCCTAATATAAATCGTTTCCCTTTTTTAATTTATGAATCCTGAACAGCTCAAGCTTGTGCTTGAAACTGCACTTTTATGTGCAGATGAGCCTATGACTATTAACGACTTACGTCGTCTATTCATGGAAGAAATCCCCAACGAAGATATTAAAAATGCTCTAGTAGAAGTTCAGGCTGATTGGTCTGAAAAGGGTATGGAGCTACTTGAGTTAGCAACCGGCTGGCGTTTTCAGAGCCGCTTATCCATGCGTGAGTTCTTAGATCGTTTAACTCCTGAAAAGCCACCAAAGTACTCTCGTGCAGTTATGGAGACTTTGGCAATTATTGCTTACCGTCAGCCAGTGACGCGTGGGGAGATTGAAGAGATTCGTGGCGTTACAGTGAGCTCTAACGTTGTTAAGCAACTAGAGGATCGCGGATGGATTGAAGTTGTTGGACATAAAGAAACTGTGGGTCGTCCAGGTTTATATGCAACAACTAGACAGTTCTTGAATGATTTAAGTTTGACGACTTTGCAAGATTTGCCAATGTTGGATGATGCAGATGCTCAAGCTGAATCATTGGCACAAAAAGTCATTGAATTTGAAGGTGAGCACCCTGAGCTTAAAGATGGTGAGACATCCACTGATCAAGAAGTAATTGATGTGGTTGATACGTCTGAAGCTGTAGATATTGATGCCGAAAAAACTGAAGATGATTCTTCAGTTGATAACCAGAATAACGATAAAGCCTAATGACTACTCCTGAATTTGAATCTGATAAGCCAGCTCAAGCTGACACTCAAGCTGAGGCTGGACAAGCAGAAGGCGGCGAGCGTCGCAAGAGAGTTAGTCGTAGCCCTTACAACAAAAGTCGGGGCAAACCTCGCGCTGAAAAATCTGCCGTAAGTGAGTCTGAAGCATCTGCTGGATTAGCTGATGTTGCTGCAACTGGTTCATCTGATCAAGCTGTTGAGGGTGGTGTTCAGGCTGAGGGTGAAGGAAGTTCTCATTCTGGTCGACCTCCAAGACAGGGCCAAGGTCGTAATGGCCCAAGAGCTCAGCGCGGCAAACCACAACGTGGTGATCGCCGAGATCGAGGTGAGCGCCAAGATCGCCCACAAGGTGGATCTCAAGAACAGAAGGCGCCTAAGGTAAATCCTTTATTGGCAGAAGAAAGCCAAGCTTTATTTGCTTCCGTGGTTTCAGGAGAGTTTGACGCAAGTTTGGATGCTCCAGAAGCTGAAGCAGAAGTCACGCATGACATGGTCGCACAAACCTTGGCTGACATCGCTGCTGAGGATCATGCAGTTGAAGAGGGTGCTGATAAAGAGCCAAGCGCTGAAGAAGACATGATGCCTGGTCTCCAGTTCTCTAGCGTAGATGAATTGCCATTAAGTTTGCGTGATGAAGTCTGGTCAGATTTAGATGATGTTGAAGATGACTTTGACGAAGACACAGTTAAGTTACACAAAGTTTTAGCGGATGCCGGCATGGGCTCTCGCAGAGACATGGAAGATCTGATTATTCAGGGTCGTGTTTCTGTGAATGGTATGCCTGCACACATTGGTCAGCGTGTTGGTCCAACAGATCAAGTGCGTATCAATGGCAAGATGGTTCATCGCAAGATTCAAACCAAGCCGCCTCGCGTCATCATGTATCACAAGCCGGCTGGAGAGATTGTTAGCCAGTCAGATCCTGAAGGTCGCCCAACAGTATTTGATCGTTTACCTAAAGCCAAGCAAGGTCGTTGGATTGCTGTGGGTCGTCTAGATTTCAATACAGAAGGCTTATTGCTTTTCACAACCTCAGGTGAATTAGCCAACCGTTTGATGCATCCGCGTTATGGTGTTGAGCGTGAATATGCTGCTCGTATTTTGGGTGACTTAGATGCTGAGCAAGAGAAGCTATTAAAAACAGGCGTACAGCTTGATGATGGCGTTGCTCGCTTTTTAAGATTAGTCAATGGCGGTGGTGAAGGTGCAAATCACTGGTATCACGTAGCCCTAACTGAAGGACGTAACCGAGAGGTTCGTCGTATGTTTGAGGCTGTTGGTCATATTGTTTCTCGATTGATTCGTACGCGTTACGGATTATTTGTTTTGCCTCCAAGACTGCGTCGCGGTCGTTGGGAAGAGGTGCCTTCAGATCAAATCGTTCAATTGATGAAGATGGCTGGCTTAAAAGTTCCTCAAGGTATGGGTGAAAAGCCTAGACGTGATCCTCGCGAAGGCGGTGGTCAGCGCGCTAACACTGGTGGCCAACCTGATCCAATGCAAACTTCTGTTTCCTATTGGGGTTCAAAAGATGCCTTGCGCCAAGCCTCTCATTCAACCCGTGGCTTTACTCAAGGTCATGCTGATGAGCGCGGAAGCAAATACAAAGGTAAGGGCGGTGGGCGTTCTGGTGGTCATGGTGGCAGTGGGCAAGGTGGTCCGAGAGGTGGACAGGGTCAAAATGGCCGAAATGGTGGTTTTGGCCATCGTCGCGATGATGATAGCCAAGCTGGCGTGCACCACGGTAGTGCATTTGGTGCGGGTATGGGTGGCGATAAACCTCGGTCAGGCCAAAAATTTGGCAAAAAAGGCCCCGGTCAAGGTGGTCCAAGAGGTGCGCAGGGTCAAAATAGAGGCTCTGGTGGTAAACCTGGTGCCAAATATGGCAAAAAATTTACAAAAAGCTAATTAAATAGGCGGATTACCAAGGGGAATCCCTTGGCAGTCAAGGAAACTTCCTATATAATTCAAATCTTTAGTAGTTCCGGCTGAAGTTGCGTTCAACGTAAGTCGGGCATGTTCTCTTTGTTTAGGAATATGGGCTATATGCCCATTTTTTTTTGGTGAAATGAAACGTAATAGCTTATGGCGAACGAACAGGTTCTGATTGCTGATGCGCTGAAAAGTTTGGGTTACCTCCTCGTGGATATTGAGCGAGAAGGTCGTGGACTATTGCGCGTAACAATTGAGAATGTTGATTATGAGCGTCCTATTGATATTACTGATTGTGAAAAAGTAAGTCGTCATCTGAATTACAGCTTGCCTGTTGATAACGTGAACTATGAGCGATTAGAGGTTTCTTCACCAGGCTTGGACCGTCCAGTTAAAACTGTGGCTGACCATATCCGTTTTGCAGGATTGGAAGCGAACGTTAAATTGCGTGTGGCCCATGCAGGCAGAAAGAACTATGTAGGTGTTTTGCAAGGCTTAATCAGTGGTGACGCTGATTCAGTTGATGCCAAATTGGGTTTGTTGATTAAAAACCCAGATGGTAGCGAAGCCATGTTTGAATTTACTCTGGCCGAGGTTGATAAAACTCGGTTGGTTCCCGTCGTTGATTTCAAAGGAAGAAAATCATGAGTCGTGAAGTCCTCATGCTAGCTGACGCTTTAGCACGTGAAAAGAACGTTGATAGAGATATCGTATTTGAAGCGCTTGAGATGGCCTTGGCCTCTGCAAGTAAAAAACGCTATGAAGAAGATGTTGATATGCGTGTTGCAATTGATCGCGATACTGGCGAATATGAAACATTCCGCCGTTGGTTAGTGGTACCTGACGAAGCTGGTTTGCAAGAGCCGGATAAAGAAATTCTTTCTTTTGAAGCTAAAGAACAGATCTCTGATATTGAAGTCGGTGACTACATCGAGGAGCAAGTTGAGTCTGTTGCATTTGGTCGTATCGGTGCACAAACTGCGAAGCAAGTGATCTTGCAGCGTATTCGTGACGCTGAGCGCGAGCAAATTTTGAATGATTACCTAGAGCGTGGCGAAAACGTCATGACAGGTACGGTGAAGCGTGCTGATAAGAATGGTTTGATTGTTGAATCTGGCCGTGTTGAGGCGCTTTTACGTCGCGATCAAATGATTCCAAAAGAAAATCTTCGTAGCGGTGACCGTGTACGTGGTTTTATTTTGAAAGTAGATCGTGAAGCACGCGGTCCGCAAATTGAATTATCAAGAACAGCTCCTGATTTCTTGATCAAGTTGTTTGAGAATGAAGTTCCAGAAATGGAGCAGGGTTTATTAGAGATCAAGGGCGCCGCTCGAGATCCTGGTATCCGTGCAAAGATTGCTGTTGTGGCTCATGACAAGCGTATTGATCCAATCGGTACTTGTGTGGGTGTTCGTGGCACACGCGTTACAGCGGTACGTAACGAAGTTGCTGGCGAAGCAGTTGACATTGTGTTGTGGTCAGAAGATCCAGCGCAATTTGTGATTGGCGCATTGGCTCCAGCTCAAGTTCAGTCAATCGTTGTTGACGAAGAAAAGCATGCCATGGATGTGGTTGTTGATGAAGAGAACTTAGCTATTGCGATTGGTCGCAGTGGTCAAAACGTTCGCTTAGCTAGTGAATTAACTGGTTGGCACATCAACATCATGACTCCAGAAGAGTCTGCTCAAAAAACAGAAGAAGAATCTGAAAAGATTCGCGCTGTATTCATGGATAAATTAGACGTTGACCAAGAGGTTGCGGATATTTTGATTGAAGAAGGCTTTAATAGCTTAGAAGAAGTTGCGTACGTACCTTTGTCAGAGATGTTGCAGATCGATGCATTTGATGAAGATACCGTCAATGAATTGCGTACTCGAGCACGTGATTCTTTGCTAACGATGGAGTTGGAAAAAGAAGAGCTTGTTGAAGAAGTATCGCAAGACTTGCGCAGCTTGGATGGTATGACAACTAGCCTTGTTGCAAAGTTAGCAGAAGGTAATGTCCATACCCGTGATGACCTAGCGGAATTGGCTGTTGATGAGTTAGTCGAAATGACTGGCATTAACGAAGAAGACGCAAAAGCTCTCATTATGAAAGCTCGTGCTCACTGGTTTAACTGATTCATAAGGGGTTCGCATGGCGACCACGACCGTAGAAGATTTAGCAAAAGAACTGAAGCGCACTCCAGCAGCATTGTTGGAGCAGCTTCAGGCTGCAGGTATTAATAAAACTGCCGCAGAAGATAAGCTAACAGAAAAAGATAAAACGAAGTTATTGGAACATTTGCAAGTTGCACATGGTACAGATGCTGGTGCACGTAAAAAAATCACTTTGACTAAGCGTGAAACAACTGAAATTCGTCAAGCGGATTCTGCTGGCAAGACTCGTACAGTTCAAGTTGAAGTTCGCAAAAAGCGCGTGCTAGTTAAGCGCGATGAATCTGCTTCAGATGAAGTTGAAGCACCAGTTGCTAAGGTTGAACAACCAGTTGCGGTGGAGTCAACAGCTAACACTAATATTTTGGATGATGCAGAGTTGGCTAAGCGTGAAGCAGAAGCCAAACGTCAAGCTGAGTTATTAGCCCGTCAAGAAGCTGATATGAAAGCTGAGATGGATCGCAAAAATCGCGAAGAGGCTGATAAAGCTGCTGCAAAAGCTGAAGCCGAAAAAGTTGTTAAAAAAGAAGTTGAAGCAAGTGCTGAAGAAGTTCAAGAAAAAGCAAACATTGCTAAAAAAGAAAAAGAAGATAGCGCTGCTGCTGCCAAAGTACGTGATGATGAATTAGAAAACATTCGTGTACGTCGTGCTAAGGCTGAAGCTGAGGCTTTGGCTATTCGCGAAATGATGAGCGCTCCAGCGCGTGTGATGAAGGCTGCTAAGCCGCCTGAAGAAGAGAAAAAAGGAACTCTGCACAAACCAGTTAAGGCTGAAGGTGCAGATGATAAAAAGAAAGATAAACCAGGTGTTGTTAAGCCAGGTACAAAAACAATCAAATCATCAGAATCATCATCAACATGGAATGAAGATGGTAAGAAGCGCCCTGGTGGCCTAAAGACTCGTGGAGATACAACCGGTGGGTCTGGTAACTGGCGCTCTGGTGGTGGTAAAAAACGTCATCAACAACAAGCTAGTGATGTGCCAACAAACTTTGTGGCACCTACTGAGCCGGTTATTCGTGATGTCCATATTCCAGAAACTATTACTGTTTCTGAATTGGCGCACAAGATGTCAGTTAAGGCCGCTGAGGTTATCAAGTTGTTAATGGGTATGGGCCAAATGGTCACCATTAACCAAGTGCTTGATCAAGACACAGCCATGATCATTGTTGAAGAAATGGGTCATAAAGCATTTGCTGCTAAGTTAGATGATCCAGATACAGATTTGACAACTGATGATCATGATGCTGAGTTGTTAGCTAGACCTCCAGTTGTTACTGTGATGGGTCACGTTGACCACGGTAAGACATCATTATTAGATTCGATTCGTCGTGCAAAAGTGGCATCAGGTGAGGCGGGTGGCATTACCCAGCACATTGGTGCTTATCACGTTGAAACTCCACGTGGCATGATCACTTTCCTAGATACTCCAGGTCACGAAGCTTTTACAGCGATGCGTGCCCGCGGTGCTCAGGCAACTGACATTGTTATTTTGGTGGTGGCAGCTGACGACGGCGTGATGCCACAAACTAAAGAGGCGATTGCTCATGCGAAAGCAGCAGGCGTACCTTTGGTTGTTGCAATCAATAAAATTGACAAACCAGAAGCAAACCCAGAGCGCGTTAAGCAAGAGTTAGTCGCTGAAGGCGTTGTACCTGAGGAGTACGGTGGCGATGCGCCATTTATTCCAGTATCAGCGAAGGCTGGCACAGGTATTGATGAGCTTTTGGAAAACGTTCTATTGCAAGCAGAAGTTCTTGAGTTAAAGGCTCCAAGAGAGGCTGCTGCTAAGGGCTTGGTAATTGAAGCTCGTTTGGATAAAGGTAAGGGTCCGGTTGCAACGATTCTTGTTCAATCAGGTACTTTGCGTCGTGGCGACATGATTTTGGCTGGTTCATCATTTGGTCGCGTTCGTGCGATGTTGGATGAGAACGGTAAGCCATGTAATGAAGCAGGCCCATCTATTCCAGTTGAGATTCAAGGTTTATCAGAAGTTCCTGCAGCCGGTGAAGATGTTATTGCCGTGGCAGATGAGCGTAAAGCACGTGAAATTGCCTTATTCCGTCAAGGTAAGTTCCGTGACGTGAAGTTGGCTAAACAACAAGCCGTCAAACTTGAAAATATGTTTGAGAGCATGGGTGAGGGTAGTGTTGAAGCAAGATATTTGCCGATCATTATTAAAGCTGACGTACAGGGATCACAAGAAGCTTTGGCTCAATCATTGTTGAAGTTATCTACTCCAGAAGTGAAGGTTCAAATCGTTCATGCTGCTGTGGGTGGCATCAGTGAAACAGACATTAACTTGGCAGTAGCCTCAAAAGCAGTTGTGATTGGCTTTAACTCACGCGCTGATGCATTGGCTCGCAAATTGGCTGAAGCTAACGGCGTAGATATTCGTTACTACAACATCATCTACGATGCTGTTGATGAAGTGAAAGCTGCGATGAGTGGCATGTTGACGCCAGAGAAGAAAGAAGAAATCACTGGTCTAGTTGAGATTCGTCAAGTGATCCAAGTTTCTAAAGTCGGTTCTATTGCTGGTTGTATGGTTCTTGAAGGCATCGTTAAACGTACATCACGTGCACGCTTATTGCGTAATAACGTGGTTGTTTGGACTGGCGAGTTAGATTCATTGAAGCGCTACAAAGACGACGTTAAAGAAGTGAAGGGTGGATTTGAGTGCGGTTTATCACTTAAAAACTACAACGACATTTTCGAAGGCGATCAGTTAGAGATCTTTGAAGTGACTGAAGTGGCAAGAACACTTTAATTACTTGCTTTAATAAAGTTAAAAGACATGCCAGTAAAGAATCATCGCAATCAACGTGTGGCCGACCAGATCCAAAGGGATCTGGCTGAGCTTATTCCTCGTGAAGTGCGTGATCCCAAAGCAGGTTTAATTACTCTGCAGGCGGTTGAATTAACAACGGATATGGCTCACGCTAAAGTCTTCTTCACGGTTTTGGGTGCTGAACCAGAATATGCTTTAGCTGCTCTGAGAGAAAAAGCAGGGTACTTGCACTCTTTGTTATTTAAGAGATTACATATCCACACAGTTCCAACATTGCATTTTCATCATGACGAGTCTGTGGCTCGTGGTGTTGAGATGTCAAGGTTGATTGATCAAGCACTTCAAGATAGTGACAAGGCTTAAGTGATGCCCCAAGGTGTTCATGGGGTGATTCTTCTGGATAAACCAGAGGGAATTAGCTCACAAACGGCTGTGACTATTGTGAAAAGAGTATTCCATGCTGAGAAAGCAGGGCATACAGGAACATTAGATCCTATGGCGACTGGTTTATTACCTGTTTGTCTAGGAGAAGCAACAAAGTATTCGCAGGATTTGTTGGATCCAGATACGACTTATTTAGCAACCCTCAACTTTGGGGAAAAGACCACGACCGGCGATGCTGAAGGTGAAGTGATTGAAACAAGAGGCGCTAACTTTGATGTCGCTGATAAAGTTCAGTTAGAAGCAAAGTTGGCTGAAGTCTTGAAGAGGTTTACAGGCGCAATTGAGCAAGTGCCACCGATGTATTCAGCTTTAAAGCGCGACGGTAAGCCTCTTTATGAGTATGCGCGCGCAGGTGAAACTTTAGAGCGTGAAGCTCGTCAGGTCACTATTTATTCGCTGAAGTGGGTCTCGGTTGAATGGCCGATAGCCCAGCTGGAAGTGGCTTGTAGTAAAGGTACTTATGTCAGAACTCTGGCAGAAGATATTGGGGAATATTTGGCTTGCGGTGCACACTTGATTGGTTTGCGTCGTGAAAAAGTAGGACATTTAACTCTAAATAAAGGCGTGACCTTAGATAGAGTGAAAGAAGAAGCTAATAACGAAGCAGCGCAGGCAGTTTATTTATTGCCAGTAGATGCTTTGGTGCAAGAGCTTAATTCATTAGAGCTATCCAATGAAGAGGCTGATCGTTTGCGCTTGGGTCAAAGAGTGCCGGTGAGCAAGCAGGGTAGCGATGAGGAATTGATGAGGATTTATCGTGGCTCGATAGAGTCATGTAATTTTATGGGCACAGCTGATTGGCGTAAGGGTGTATTGCATCCACGTCGTTTGATGGCTCAAGTAGTAGCAGTAACGAATTTAACTAATTGATAAAAGTGAAAGCAGAACTATGAGTAATATTCGCGCGTTAAGAAATATCGCCATCATTGCCCACGTTGACCACGGTAAGACTACTTTGGTTGACCAACTATTACGTCAGTCAGGCACATTCCGTGACAACCAACAGGTTGCTGAGCGCGTGATGGACTCGAATGATATTGAAAAAGAACGTGGTATCACGATCTTGTCCAAAAACTGTGCAGTTGAATATGAAGGTACACATATCAACATCGTGGACACCCCAGGACACGCCGACTTCGGTGGTGAAGTGGAGCGCGTGCTATCGATGGTTGACGGCGTATTGTTGTTAGTTGATGCGGTTGAAGGCCCAATGCCTCAAACACGTTTCGTTACTAAAAAAGCTTTGGCGCTTGGTTTGAAGCCAATCGTGGTGGTTAACAAAGTAGACCGTCCAGGTGCACGTATTGATTATGTTGTTAATGCAACATTTGAACTTTTTGACAAATTAGGTGCTACAGAAGAGCAGCTAGACTTCCCAGTTGTTTACGCATCAGGTTTGAGTGGTTATGCTGGTTTAACGCCTGAAGTTCGTGAAGGAACAATGGCGCCATTGTTCGAAACAGTATTGAAATATGTTCCGATTCGTGACGAAGATCCAGACGGTCCTTTGCAGTTCCAAATTTCATCAATTGACTACAACAGCTATGTAGGAAAAATTGGTGTAGGCCGTATTAGCCGCGGTACTGTTAAAGCAGGTCAATCAGTCATTTGTCAAAATGGTCCTGATGGCACACCATTCAACGGTCGTGTTAACCAAGTATTGAAATTCCAAGGTTTAGAGCGTGTTCAGGTTGACCAAGCTGCTTCAGGCGATATCGTTTTGATTAACGGTATTGAAGATTTAGCGATTGGCACAACCGTATGTTCAACAGATAAAGTTGATCCATTGCCAATGTTAAAAGTGGATGAGCCAACTTTGACAATGAACTTCATGGTGAACACTAGCCCATTAGCTGGACGCGAAGGTAAGTTCATTACAAGCCGTCAGATTCGTGATCGCTTGCATCGTGAATTAAAGTCAAATATGGCTTTGCGTGTTAACGACACGGATGATGACACTGTATTTGAAGTGTCAGGCCGTGGTGAATTGCATTTAACTATCTTGATTGAGAATATGCGACGTGAAGGTTACGAATTAGCTGTTTCTCGTCCACGCGTTGTTTTCCATGAAGAGAACGGCGTGAAGATGGAGCCATTTGAGAACTTAACGGTTGACGTTGAAGATACAACTCAAGGTGGTGTGATGGAAGAGTTGGGTAAACGTAAGGGTGAGTTGCAAGACATGGTTTCTGACGGTAAGGGCCGTACACGTCTTGAGTACAGAATCCCTGCTCGTGGCTTGATTGGTTTCCAAGGCGACTTCTTAACGATGACTCGCGGAACTGGTTTGATGAGTCATACGTTTGATACTTACGGTCCAATGAAAGAGGGTATGGTTGGTGAGCGTCATAACGGCGTATTAATTTCTCAAGATGATGGCGAAGCGGTAGCTTACGCATTATGGAAATTGCAAGATCGCGGCCGTATGTTTGTGGTTCCTGGCGATGCCTTGTATGAAGGTATGGTGATTGGTATCCATAGTCGTGACAATGACCTTATTGTTAACCCGATTAAAGGTAAGCAATTAACAAACGTTCGTGCCTCAGGTACTGATGAAGCTGTACGTCTTGTCCCAGCAATCCAAATGTCTTTGGAATATGCGGTTGAATTTATTGCTGAAGATGAATTGGTTGAAGTAACGCCGAAGAGCATTCGTATTCGTAAGCGCTATTTGAAAGAGCATGAGCGTAAGAAGGCAAGTCGTGAGACTGCTGCTTAATTACTCATAATCAAGCAAACCCTATAAAGCCGCTACTTCATCGTTGCGGCTTTATAGTTTTATGAGCTTTGAATACTGCTTACAATCAATGCATATGGATATCAAGAACGGCATCAGTCCCAGTAGAGTATTTTTAGGAAATACTGATAAGACCTATGTCTACGTCATTGATTTTCTGGCAGATCGCTTTCCTAGTGTTTCTAAAGAAGAATGGCTTGCACGCATAGAGCAGTCTTTGGTTTTGGACCAAGATGGTGTGCCTTTGCCCTCTGATGCCCCTTATTCTTCAAACACCTATATTTACTATTACAGACAGGTTGATCATGAGGAGCCTATTCCTTTTGAAGAAACTATCATTTATCAAGATGATCATTTATTGATTGCTGATAAGCCTCATTTTTTGCCTGTCACTCCGGGTGGACATTATTTACAAGAAACACTTTTGGTGCGATTGAAAAATAAGACAGGACTTCAAAATTTAAGTCCAATTCATCGGATCGATAGAGAAACAGCAGGCTTGGTTGCCTTTTCCAAGAACGCTCTTGATAGAAATTTATATCAAGCCTTATTTCGAGAGCGCGCAGTTGAAAAGGAATACGAAGCTATTGCTCCCTATCGAGATGATTTGAGTCATCAATTTCCAATTCATTATCAAAGCAGGCTCGAAGAATCTGAGGTCTTTATTCAAATGCATGAAGTATCTGGGGAAGCCAACTCTGACACCGTTATTCATTTAATGGAAATGAAAGGCTTATGGGCCAAGTATCAATTGCAGCTGAGGAGTGGAAAAAAGCATCAATTAAGGGTGCATATGAGTGCCTTAGGTATACCCATTAAAAATGACCTCATTTATCCTGAGTTGCAAGCTCATATGAAGACTGGTCATGATTTCAGTCAGCCATTACAGTTGTTGGCCAAAGAGTTGAGATTCAAAGACCCTATAACTGGCCTTGAACATTATTTTTCTAGCCAACAAGCACTTCATCTATAAAATTGCACCATGCCAGTAAATATTAAGCGCCTCGCTGTTGCACCGATGATGGATTGGACGGATCGTCAGTGCAGGACATTTCATCGCAGCCTGACAAAAAAAACCGTTCTCTACAGTGAGATGGTGACAACAGGCGCATTGATACATGGTGATGTTCCGCGCCATTTAGATTTTGATGAAGTCCAACATCCCGTTGTTCTTCAGCTGGGTGGAAGTGAGCCGCAAGACTTGGCAAGTTCTGCTAAGTTGGCCAAACAATGGGGTTACGATGAAATTGATTTGAACTGTGGTTGCCCCTCTGAACGAGTTCAGAGAGGTTCCTTTGGTGCATGCTTAATGGCTGAACCTGATTTGGTTGCTGATTGCGTGAAGGCTATGGTGGATGCTGTTGATATCCCAGTTTCTGTCAAACATCGTATTGGATTGAACGAAATGGATGTTCAGGGTAATCAACAAGATTATCAATTCACCTTAGATTTTATTTGTAAGGTTGCTGAAGCTGGAGCCAGTCAAGTCACAATTCACGCGCGCAATGCAATTTTAAAAGGCCTCTCACCCAAAGAAAATAGAACCATTCCTCCATTGCAATACGAGGTAGCCAAACAACTTCGTTTAGATGCTAAAAAGCATTTTCCCAAGCTTCAGGTTCTCCTTAATGGTGGCTTAGAAACTAATGGCGATATTGCAAGGTATTGGAATGACTTTGATGGTTTCATGATTGGTCGTGCCGCATACCATACGCCAGGCATCATGCTTGATTGGGATGAAATGCTGGAGACTAATGGCCAAGCATTTGGACATTTTTTTGGCGTTGACCAATGGAATCGCATCACCGAAGATTTAATTCTGCAATGCATCCAATGGCTAAAAACATGTGAGTCCAAAAATGAACCTTTTCATTTGGCAGCCATTACCCGACATATTCTTGGTCTGGCGCATGGTAAGGGCGGGTCGAAGCATTGGCGAAGAAAGTTATCTGATTACCGTCAATTAGGGGCAGTCAAGACAGAAGGGGATGTAAGAGCCTTTTTTGAAGATGCCAATAAAGAATTACGGATGTATGTTGAACAAGACCCCTCAGACGAGTTATAATCTTTTTCTCTACGGTGGCTGTAGCTCAGTTGGTAGAGTCCAGGATTGTGATTCCTGTTGTCGTGGGTTCGAGCCCCATCAGCCACCCCAAAATTAAAAGGCCTCTTCAAATTGAAGAGGCCTTTTTCTTTTCTATTATGGATTCTGGTGAAAATAAATCATCAAACTTATTAATATCATCCCAATCGATATTTGGCTCAACATTGATCTATAGGTTAATTTATGAACAATACGGTTTTCAAGATTTTCCATATCTCGAGCGATATCTTTTCTGAGATCTCTAAAGCTGTCCCATAGATTGTTAATCTGGGTTCTTAGATCTTTAATTTCACCCCTTACATCCTTAATTTCTCCTCTTACATCCTTAATTTCTTCTCTCACTTCTTTGATATCGTTTTTTAACTCATTGCGTACTTGGTGCAACTCATCTTTTGTTGCGAGATCTTTTTGTTCTTTTGATACATTATTCATTGCGTGACTGAGACTACTTGCCTGCGTGTTACTAAAGCCATTCACCTCAAAAGTTTCTTTCATTTTTAGAGTGTCGATCATGGGGTCTCCCTGGTTGCTAATGCAGTAGCTTATATTTTTTATAAGTAAATGACAAATCAACAAAAATGATGGTGAGTAAATTGTGAGGTTATTAAAAGCCGAATAGTTTTGTGTTCATGAGAAAATCTAGTTTGTGAAAAAAATCATTAATCTTCTGGCACATGGCTTTTTGTGGTTCTTAGCCGTTATCCCATATTCATGGGTGATTAAGATCGGCTATGGAATTGCAGCGATTGCTCCAAGATTTTCTAAATCTCGCGTCAAAATAATTAATGCCAATCTCAAGGCTTGCTTTCCAGATCTTAGCCGGCAAGAGCGTGATGCGATTGCCACAGAAAATTGGCGCTTGATGGGAAGAAGTTTTGCTGAGCGTGGTCGCTTGTGGTTGGGTTCTGCTCAAGCCATCAATGAATTTGTAACCGTTTATCCAGAAGTGGATATGAATGACGGTAAGCCTCGTATCTATGTCAGCATGCACCTCATGGGTATTGAAGCTGGTTTGATTGCTATCACGATGCATCTTAAAAAAATCAAAGCAGCACCGGGTATTACTCTGTACGTGTTTATGAAGAACGAACATTTTGAGCCACGCATCAAGAAATGGCGTGAGCGCTTTGGCGCCAAGATGTTGTTACGAGAGCATCATGGACGAGAACTTTTACGTGAAGCTCGTAAAGGTACTTTTGTTTGTATTTCACCAGACATGGATTTGGGTAGAAAAGATTCTGAGTTTGTGCCGTTTTTTGGTGTAGCAACGAATACAGTTTTATCTGTTTCTAAAATGGCCAAGGTTGCCGGAGCAGAGGTATGCCCAATATATACAGTGCTCAGAGAAGATGGTTCAGGCTACGATTGTCATGTTGGTAAACCTTGGCCGAACTTCCCAAGCGATGACCCTGTGGCTGATACAGCTCGAATGAATCAATATTTTGAAGAGATTATTAAGCCTCGTAAAGCTGAGTACTACTGGGTCCACAAACGATTTAAAAATCGCCCTGAAGGACAGGCTTCAATTTATTAGAGGCCGCCTGGTCTAATTAAGCCAACAGCGAGACCTTCAATCGTGATTTCATCACGACGTGGGTCAACAATAATATTTTCAAAGTCAGGGTTCTCTGCAATCAATTCAATCTTGATGCCGTGAGGACCTTTTTGTTGAGACCAGCGCTTAACAGTGACTTCATCGTCTAAGCGTGCCACCACAATTTCACCATTGCGGGCTTCAGTTGTTTTCTTAACCGCAAGATAGTCGCCATCCAGGATACCTGCGTCACGCATACTCATACCGCGTACTTTTAATAAATAATCCGCACCTTTATCGAATAAAGATGGATCACAAGGTACTTGTTTTTGAATATGCTCAACAGCCAAAATAGGCGAGCCTGCAGCCACTCGACCAATCAGCGGCAAAGTGAGTTGTTGTAGCGCTGGAATAGGTAGGGTGAGTTGTTTTGATAACTTAATGCCTCTTGAGGTGCCAGGCGTTAATTCCACATAACCTTTTCGAGCTAAAGCACGTAAATGTTCTTCTGCGGCATTCGCTGAAGCAAAACCTAAGCGGGTGGCGATTTCTGCTCGAGTCGGAGGTAAACCACTTCGAGAGATGGCATCCGTAATAAGCCCTAGAATCTCTTCTTGGCGAGCCGTTAACTTCGGTTTTGCTGTATTTGTATCCATGCTGTGATTCTATACAGTGATTTCGCAAGATGCAATACCCATTGATAATGTTTTTTATGAATTCTGGAAATTTATTACTTTTAGGTATGGGCGGCACTATCGCTGGTTTGGCCGGTGACCCTAAAAAGCCAATGGCTTATCAGGCAGGCCAAATTCCAACCCAAGCATTACTCGAGGGGTTGGGGCTAGAGCCTGATTTTGGTGAGATCGAAGTGCATCAGATTGCCAATATCGATAGTCGCCACATGAGTGAAGAGCTGCTCATGCAATTAGCTTGGGCTGTTAAAGCCGGCCTAGAGCGCGATGATATTTCTGGGATTGTGATTACCCATGGAACTGACACCATGGAAGAAACAGGTGTGTTCCTGCACGCAACACTAGGCAAATTGGCGAGCCATTTCCGTAAAGCCGTTGTTCTAACGGGCGCTATGTTGCCCGCCAATGCTGAACATGCCGATGGCCCAAGTAACTTAAGGGCTGCTCTATATATGGCTAAGGAAGCCAGAGAAACACAACAATACGGTATCTTGGCTGTTATGGCCGGTAAGCCGTGTTTGGCAAGAGACCTTTCTAAACAACACACTCACGCCTTAGATGCTTTGGTTGTTAATGCGCGTGAGTTAGATGGCCCGATTCATAAGCGCCAGGCAGACTTAAATCTCCCTACTCAGATGGTTTGGCCTTGGATTGAAATTGTGACGAGCCATGGGGGGGCTAGTGGCCGCTTGGTGGATATGTTGACGAGTCAGGGTGTTGAGGGAATCGTGATTGCTGGTACAGGTCAGGGTAGTGTTCACCAAGCTTTGGCCCAACACCTAGTTTTGGCGGCTGAAGCCGGTATTGCGGTGGTGAGATCCTCAAGAACTGGTGCCGGGGCTGTATTTTCAGAGATCCCGGAGCCGGATAGTGCCTGGAACTGGCTGTCAGCAAGGGATTTAACCCCTGCAAAAGCCAGAATAGCCCTGCAATTAGCACTTTTAGAGGCAAATTCCAGGAAAACTGAGGATTGGCAGAGTATTTTTGCTACAATCTAAGGCTGTAGTTTTTTTACCTTGTCACACTGGTCAATGAGCTAAATCCAGTTCATTGAGACGCCCAGGTGACTTTTATCCATAAGGAGTAATTAATGCGTCATTACGAAATCGTTTTTATCGTCCATCCGGACCAAAGCGAGCAAGTACCTGCCATGGTTGAAAAGTACAAAAGTACTATTACAACTCAAGGTGGCAAAGTTCACCGCGTTGAAGATTGGGGCCGTCGTCAAATGGCTTACATGATCGACAAACTTGCTAAAGCTCACTACGTTTGCATGAACATTGAGTGTGGCCAAGCTACTCTTGATGAACTAGAGCACGGCTTTAAGTTCAACGATGCTGTATTGCGTCACTTGGTTATCAAGACAAAGAAAGCTGAAGTAGAGCCTTCAATCATGATGAAGCAAGTTGAACGTGAAGAAGCTCGTAAAGCTCTTCAAGCAACGGAGGCGCCTGCTGCCTAATAGGCACTGAGCGGGTTTGGGTTGAATCATTTCATCCTAACTGCCGCCCTAGTCGCTAAGGAAGCTCTTCGATATACCCCTGCAGGAATTCCTGTCATTGAATGCCAACTAGAACATAGTGGCGAAGTTCAAGAAGCAGGTAGTGCAAGGAAAGTCAGAATGAGTGTCGAAGCGATTGCTATCGGATCAGTTCACAAGCAACTTGATCAGATGGAGTTGGGGAGGTTAGCTAGATATGAAGGATTTTTAACTCATAAAAGCCTGCGCAGTCAGCGACTCGTCTTTCATATCACGCATATTGAATTGTAAAAAGGAACCAT
>JACCDL010146426.1_pt1 | contig 32841 bp, 59 predicted proteins | sample 7441931 | NCBI WGS metagenome assembly JACCDL01 (sample SAMN15323437, study PRJNA562643) | freshwater metagenome | isolation source: river surface water | place: USA:Blue River Watershed | collected 2017-08-16 | reverse complement strand
ATAAGGCAGGGCAAAGAGAAACCCCCCGCCGATTGGCGGGGGGCTTGCTTAGGTGTTGGGTTACTTGGCGTTCTTGTTGGCTACTGCGTCCCGTAGCGCATACTCGGCTACCTGCGCCTCTAGGGTTGCTAGACGCTTCAGGATTGCTAGGGCAGGGTTGGTAACGATTGTGTCCATAACGCCTCTGTGCTCGCCGTAGGTGACTGCCTTGCCGTAGCGTGGCGCGTCCGTGATGATGTCGGCAAGCAATTCGCAAGCCTCTAGCATTGTGAAACTATCAGCCTTACTCATTCGGGCAAGATAGCCCGCGCGGTCTTCTCGTTCTTGGTCTTCCTTGAACATTGGGCTTAGGTCTAGGTTGATTACTTTGGTCATTTCGATATCCCTTCGAGTGTTCGGCGGTGTTGCCGTAGGCACTAGCCTAGTCACCCCAATAGCGCCGTGTCAAGTTGAAACCCCCTAGTTTTGATAACGATATTGTTATCTAATTTTTTACTAATTCGCTTGCGTTCTTTAGGGCGATATGGTAAGTGAACCTTTTAGACACTTGTTCAGGTGTTAGCCGTTCAGGGATAAGAAACGGCTACACTTTGCGAAACATTACGACATAAACGGCAGACAAGCCCAAGAGCAAGAAGGCGGGGTCTGTAATCGCCGTGTTGCCCCAAAAGGTAATGATTACTAGGGCAGAGAGTAGCCCCGTTAGATAGGCGGTCTTCATTCGTTCGCCTCACCCTCTAGTAGTTCCCGAACATAAGACATAACAGTATCGGGGTAATCGGCGTAGGCGGTCAAGGCTTCGCCTAACATTCCCGCTTCAAGATAGCCAATAGCGGGCATAATGTCACGGCATAGGCGTTCCCCTAGTTCGTCTTCGCTATATCCCGTAATGTCAAGAAATAGCGTGGCGGGTGTCGGGTAGTTGTAGTTTTCACTCCAAGTCCACAAGCGGGCGATAGGCTCGCAATTAGCGGGCGGGGTTTCTAGTAGTTGGTAGTAAGTCATTTGTTATCCCTTCTAGTTCTCGCAAGCGTGGCAGGTTGCCTCGGCTTCGGTGTCAAATTCGGCAGGGCAGTAGTAGCAAATAAAATAAGTGTCCGTTACGACACCCGCCCTTGTAGGTGTAACCCTTGTTCGTCTTCCGTAGTTCATTCGATATCCCTTCGTGTGGTTTCTTAGTAGCCGTAAGCCCAAGCCAACAAGCTTAGAACGGCCGTAGCGGTGGCGATTACTAGAGCAACTGCCCCAGCGACTTTTAGAGTTTCTAGCATTTCTTATCCCTTCGTTTGTTTCTGGCGGTCTGCCATTACCTAAAGTTTACGGGCTAGGCGGTGAGGATGTCAAGTTTATTTGGTAACAATATCGTTATCTAAATTCGCTTGACATTCCCCCGCTTAGGTGCTAGGCGTTTACCAGCGTTGCAAACTGTTGCAAGATTGCTTCGCTCTGGTAACTGTTCTCTTTGATATGGTCTAGTAGTGCTTCCTCACTAAACGGCACGCCGTCTTTCTGTGAAATATAGCGGGCTTCAGTAATCAAGTAGCCGACAAGGTTTAGGCGGGTTGCCATTTCTTTCGATTGGGTTTCTAGGTTTAGGCGTTCGGCGGTGTCTCTAGGCAACTGCCAAGCCTTATTGTCTGCCCGTGTAATTCGGTGCTTCAGACTTCTCTGTTCTTTCTCAAGAACGGCGATAAAGTTGCTCTTTGCCTTCTCAAACTCACGGCGGGGGCGTTCGGCTTCCGCCTCAATTGCCTTGTAATATTCCCGCTCTGACTGTTCATAAGCGGTAACGGCTAGGCGAATGGTCTCGCCAAAGGTTTCTAACGCTTGTGCTTGTGCTTCGATAACATCCAAGTTTCGGCGGGTGGTCTTTATTGCTATGGCGTTCTGTTCAAGGATGTTGAACCCGCCCCAACTGTCTAGCCGTTCGGCTCTAAACTCGCTAACAACTTGCTTGTAGACTTCCCAGCGGGTTAGAAACTCTGCAACTTCTTTAGGCTTGTTCGGTTTCGTAATGCCCAAGCGGTCTGCGATTTCTTTCTCTTGTGCTTCGTTTGTAACTGTTCTCATTTTGTATCCCTTCAAATGTCGGCGGTGTTGCCGTGTCCCTAATCTATGCCCTGCCGATTGTAAAAGTCAAGTCTATTTCGGCAATTTTGATAACGAAATGATAACGAAAAGTGACCTCGTAGAACGCCCGTAGCGGGCATTTCAGCCCTAGCCGTGATAGATAACCCATTTTAGGGGGGTAAAGCCGTTTACGGGGCTTACAAGGCGTTTCAGGGCTATATGCCATTTTTAGACATTGTTACCCAATCGTTACCTAAACCCCTTGACAATCACCCGACAATATGCCTCAAAAATCGTTCGTATCCAAACAATTATAACCCTATCGCCCTAGCCTATCCACGCTAAAAAGTCAAGCATTTTTTTATAACAATATTGTTATCTTTTTTAGCCCCGCTTGGCTTGCGTTTCGGGCGTGTCTATGCTTTGCTTTAGCCCGTCTACTATCTGGAAGGGTGAACCTATGGCGTGAAATTGGCAACGGGCAAGGCGTTAGCCCTGCCCTGCCCCCTGCCTTGTTACGGGCTAGGGGTTGCCTACAATCTGACCAGATTATATGACCAGATTTTTTTTGACCAGATTTTCCGACCAGATTTTCCGACCAGATTTTCTGACCAGATTTTTTCTGACTGGATTTTTTGACCAGATTACGACCAGATTTCGTTATTCACCCAATCGCAAGCCTCACAAGTAAACACTTCGCCATTCACTATCGGTAAGGCAAACGCTTCAAGGCAATTCTCACAAGCGTATTGAACAGGGTAACAAGCCTCGCAAGTTTCTAAACCGCAACCATACGGGCTTCTAGTCAGTTCTATTTCCTTTAGGCGTGTAATCGTTACAGGCATTACTTCCCCCTAGCGAAACTCAATAGTGAGCCTAGAGCAGCCAATATGACCGCTCCAAGCATTTCAAGCACGAAAACGGCAGCATCTTTTTCTTTATTCATTTGTTTCTCTTTTCAATTAGTCAGTAAGTTTGTTGAAACCATTAGTCAAAATCTCTATTGCGTCAGGATACAACTCGTTGCTTCCACTTTCGAGAAACCAACCAATCCAACCGCTTAGTGTTTCAACTTCAATCGGGTCTAGTTCAATATTCATTAGTAAGCCCCCTCTAGGCTAAAAGGTGTAACAGAGTAAGTAACAGGCATTTTTTCGACATAATCGCTTTCTACCCATTGTTCGCCCAAGCAATTTGGGCAGTATAGTTTGCCGTCAATCGTTAGTGACTGTTCGCCGTAAAAATGACCACAATTCACACAATCAAAAACATAAACAAAATTAGTCATCTACTTCTGCCCAATCGTCAATAGAGATAAGGGTAAAATCGCCGTATCGGTTGTTCTGGGCAACCATAGCGACAATCTGTTCAGGGCTATCCGCATAGTAGAAAATGTTTTCATCCCTAACACCACTAGCCGTTACCTCAGTAACGCCGTCATAATCTTCCAAACTAAAATAGCAACCGCTAACCTCGTCACCCGTATCATTCCAACGGATAGTGCAATAAGCCCCGATTTTGTTAGCCATTTAGCAACCTCGCAAACAAGGCATAACGCCGTTCGGCACTCATAGTATTAGCGTCATTCAAAACATCAGGCAAAATACCTGCTACCTGTTGTAACGCTTCCATAAAGCCCGTGTCTCTACCTTTTTCAAAGGCAAGCGAGCAGTTTTGGCAATACCCGTTCCAATCAAGGTCATCTTGACTTTCAACCTCGTATTGGCAATTGAAACAATTTGTATATTCGTTCATCAGTTTTTCCCTTCAATCAGTTTTCTAAATTCGCTAACTGTGATTACCAACAATTCGTCATCATCGGCTATGTAATCTTCCGCTTCATCACACCAAGTATTACTAGGTGGCATAAACAACTTAGTAATCCATTCCGTAGTGCCGTCATCATCATAAGAAAACGATTTAGTGGCGTGGTCATAAGCGACAACAATATGCGTGATTTTACTCATTTGCGTCAACTTCCGTAACCTCAACATCAGTAAGGCGTGCTTCCCTAAAATAATCCCAATCCAAATACTCATAAATCGCTTCAAGGATTAGGCGTTCACCCCTAGAAGTGTTGTAATCAACACTCTCATCTAAATCAACCTCAAACCCTAAAGTTAGAGTTCCCTCATACTTAATCATTTTATTTTCCCTTCAATTCGCTTACTATCTCAACATCTATGTCTTGTTGGATTTCGCCACCATAAATGTCTTGTGCATAATACTCGCCTGCCCAAAATTGTTCTTGCGCTTCCTCTGGCGAATTAGCATCTACTAGGCAAGTAACCCATTGTTCATCGGTATAAGTAATTTTGTAAATAGCCATTACATCACCGAAATAATCTTGAAATGGTCATTCATAAAGTTGCGAGCCTTCTCACGCTCTACCCGTTCTTCATCTTCACGGGCTTTCAACCATTCCTCAAACCATTCAACAACATCAGTCATAGATAGTTGTGGAAATTCCTCAACAACGGCTTGGTAGCGTTCCTGTATTGCTTCTGTGCCTTCACAGTTTTGGATACTTTCCCGTAGTTCTTGAAAAAGAATTTCTAGCGTTCCTGTTGCGCTCATTTTTATTTCCCTTCAGTCTTTCCTGTTAGCCCGTTCAACTTTGCTAATTCATCTAGCAAATCTTCTGCGCCGTCTACACCCTCAAGCAAGACAGAAATGGCTTCAAATGTTACTTCTTTGCTCATTAGTTAGCCTCTCTAACTTCAGAAACAACAGACCAATCAGTTGTGCCATTCTTGTAGAAAGTTTCAACATTAGGCAAATCTTCAACACTCATAACGCTTTCCATGAGGTCAATGGCTTCCTGTTCATCTACCGCTTCAAAAATGACAACTTTTTGTATTTCCTCAGTTTCAATAAATTGAAATTTAGGCATTTTGTATTTCCCTTCATTTAGTTTCGTTAGCGTCTGCTAACAGTTCTAGTATCGCTAACCCATTTAGGCAAGTCAAGCCCATTAGGTAACGAATTGGTAACAGTTTTAGCCCCCGCAAATTCCGTAGGCGTGGTCACAGTTAGAGTGTCGCCAACCTTCAGGATTAGTGGCCATGCCCTTTTCACGGGCTTCAATGTAGTCATTTCGCAACTTATCCCTATACGCTTCCATAGTTGGAAACTCTGGCGGAAAGGCGTTGCCATTCCTATCCATAAACCAACCATAAGAAGTAACTCGTAATTCATTCATTTCGTTTTCCCTTCATTTGTGTAGCGTTACTGCCACCTGACCATTATGGCTTGCCAGAAACAAAAGGCGCAACTTATTTTGGTAACAATTTGATAACGCCTACAACGGCATAGGGGATAGCCCGCAACTAGGGCAACTGACCCGCTTCAGGTTCAACCAGATTTTTTAACCAGATTTTTTCTAACTGGATTTTTGAACCAGATTTTTTAACCAGATTTTCTGCAACTGGATTTTTACAACGGCTTATTGCCACGCTTCGCATTACAGGAACGGTGAGCAGCCCGCAAATCGGCAGTATCACCGTGACTAGCAGGGTCAATGTGGTCAGCAACCCACGGGTCAGTAGCACGAAAGCCGTCACCGCAAATGTGGCAAACAAGAGCAGTCTCACGAACCTGCTTCGCCCTTCTCTGATACGAACCAGAATATTGACCAGATTCTCGCTTTATTTGCGCCCGTTTAGCATCATGCAACCGTTCAACCAGATTTTTATGCTCAAGACACCGATTACCAAGCGTAGTCAAACGCCCACAATCAAGACACGGCTTAGGAAACTTACCCACGGTTAAACCAACGAACCAGATTTAGAGTCCGTTCCCAACCAGAAACCTCTAAACAGAAAACACCAGTAGACAAAACAGGAAAATCGTTACCAGCATTACTGAACGAATCACCCACATAAACAGTTTCATACGACTCCACTCCAACCAGATTTAACACACGCAACATTCCATACGCTTTGTCACGGCCAACAGGCGTAACATCAATACTTGTACTACCGCCGATACGAAACTCGTACTCTGGCGCAAGCGGGCGCAACCTATCAACCATACGTTGACGTTTCGCCTTATCCACATCCCAACCAGATTTAGCCTCAGGTGACGCTTCCTGCCCTAACGCACTAAACGTAACCTGCGACAACCTATCCTCAATAATGTCACCCACAGGGTTCTCACACCAGTAACCAAATTCGATAGCAACTTTTTCGACCAGATTTTTTAGATGCGCTCGTGTAGCAGAAGGAATCATGTCCGTAGTGAGAGTGCCGTTAGCGGTCTTGTACTGTGACCCTGAGCAACCAAATCCGTGCATACGGGCAGCGACAGTCAAAGGCAACTGATTGAACACTTGCTTCACTATCTGCTTATACTGACCGCCAGTGAGTACAGCGATTTGATACTTTTGCGACAAGATAACAAGTTCGTGCGCTAACTCTTTAGGCATCGCCTGTTTAGACGGTGCAAGAGTGTCGTCAAGGTCAAAAACGAACAGTTTAGTTTCGCCCATAATCATCCTGAATCCTGAAGATGTCATCCTCGTCATACTTGCCATACATCAACTCAATCAGTTGAATAGGTGCATCTGTCGGGTTCTCAATACGGTGTTCGACACCACGACCAACAAACATTCGTTGCATCACACCAAGTTCATGCACGTTACCGTCAACGTGAGCGTACAGGCCAGGTTGTAACGCTAACCAGATTTCGTCACGATGCTCATGTGATTGTAGCGATAGGCGACTGTTGCCGTTCACTGTTATTAGTTTGACGCAAACTGGATTTTCGCCCAAGACTTTGTATTCGCCCCACGGTCTTTTCATTTCTTTCCCTTATCTGTTGTGTAAAATCCTGAACCATTGAACTTGATGTTTGGTGCGCTATAAACACGTTTCATGTCTTTACCGCAGTCACACACGGCACGAAAATCTTCCTCTTTAATGCTGACTGTTTGAGTACGAGTTTTACCACACTCACATTTGTAGTCATACACAGGCATTAGCGACCCTCTTTCCGCAGTTTCTTTATGCCATCTAACGTTGCTAACTTTACGCCTGTACGGTACGAGATGTCAAACTGTTCCAACGTGAGCAAACACGGGTCACAAAATGTTTCAGCAATAGCCTGCTTACAGCAAAGGCACATACATTTCCCTTCTACAAGTAAGACAGTCCTCAACGAATGAGAGAAAAATAATTTCGCCCCCTTGTGGGTAAAGAGAACCGTCTGGTGGGTTGCCAGGAATCGAACCTGACCAGGAGAGAAGGGATAGCCCCTGACTAACCAGTAACCCGATTGGTGGTACAAATGAAGGAAAAACCACCAACAACTAAAGTCTAAATGAACCGAACCAGAAAAGTCAAGCCCATTTGCAAACTTTTTTTAAAATCTTTTTACAGTGCCAGCGAACGGAACATCCCGTTCCAACTCAAACGCTGTAATACCTGTTTGTGAATCACCAGAACCGCCAGCGAGACGATACCAGTCAGAACCGTTATCCATAGTGCTACCCTGCACCCAGAAACGTGAACCGCCATTATGTGCAGGCCCAAGTTCCTCAATGCGGGTGTGGTGGAAATGTCCCGAACAGAACACGGTAAAGCCAGCCAAAGGTTGACGACCAAATGATTGTTTCTCTAGCCAGCGTTGCATACCGTCAGGTCTGCTCACCTGATGACCGTGTGCTAGGCCGAGAATGTGAAAACCGTCATCGAACACGTCAACAGTCAGTGACTCGTCATGCGGTTGCGGAATGTAATACGTCACATCCAACCCAACCTCAGTAGAGAGCCTGCGGAGTTGTTGCAAAATAACAATGCCCCAGTCATCCACACCAGGCTTACCAACAGCCTGCTTAGATACACGCCACTGGCAGTGGTTAGAACCGACAGACGCATACGACACGGGCGCATACTTAGTAGTCAGTTTCAGTAAGTCCCACATTAGGGCAGCAGCAAGGTCAACCTGTTGCATCGGAGACAAATCATTCGACTGCAACTGAGCCATGTTCGCAGCGTTCTCAATACCCTCAACAATGTCACCACCGTCAAGCACAACGATACGTTCATACTTGTTCTTTTTCAGATGCGCTTCGATACGGTTGTAGGCTGCCTGAATACGGGCGACCAGATTTTCTGTACCGCCACGAGACGCAACCTTACCAACCTGAAAGTCAGCAGTCAGGATAACGAACGCTTTGCCCTGCACAGGTTTAGGAGTAACAGGTTTAGTGCGTTTCGCTTGAGCATAAAGCGTAGGTAAGTCAATGTCTTTGTTCTTGAGACGAAAGTTGAACCTGTAACTGGTCAACCATGAACCGTCATAACGTTGCCAACGGCTCGTGCGAGGATTACCCACAACTTCATACTCGTCAGGTGAATAACCTGCATCAATCAGGAAGTCACGGAAATCTGCACCGTCAGGCATCCCAGGAGTAGTCGCTACACCCTCAACACCGTCAAACTCTACCGACACAGCCCCGAAAGGTGACGGCGGATTGACAGGGGCAGGAGTTAGTTTTTCCAGCATGAACAGGCTCTCGTTCGGTGACGTTTAATCGTTGATGCTGATAACTGAATACCCAAATCCCGTAGAGAGTTCTCCAAAGTGAGCAACTGCCATTCAGGGTTCATAACTGCATCGGTCAGAATCTTTTTATCTTTGTCATCCAACGTTTCTAGGATAGTCGCTACACGGCAACTGAACGTTCTAGGTGGTGGTTTCAGGTTTTCTAACATTATTCCCCTTTGGTTAGTTTTTGTACCAGATTTTGTAACGTTGGTTCAAGCATTTTCTTAGCCCCAACCGAAAGGTAACGGTCAATGCTGATAAGCAACTGGCCCAAGTCCTCACGGATAGCCTCAAAGTCTGCATCCCAAACCAGATTATCGTCAAGTAGCAGGTTTGCAGCGTTATCTATGGTTGGTTTGCAGCAGGCGCACTTTTTGCCGTCATAGGTTGGGTTAGTGAACTCTCTCATGCGTTCTCTCCATTGATTAGCGGAATAATGTCACGCTTAGAATCACAATGCTTACACGGGCAAGCCGTCACAATGTTCTCAGCAATCAAAGTAATAATGCGTTCACGTTCCTCTTGAGCAGCCTTAGCCTTGTAATCCTCAAGCAACGCACGACTCATAACAAACGTTTCCGAGTTAGCAAACTCTCTAAAAATAATCTCAAAGTTCTTACCCACGATTCCACCTTTCCAAAATAGTTGACGAACTGTTCAACTTGTCATCCCCACCAACACCAAACGCAAACTCTACACGGTAATCATCCACCGCCATCTCAGGAATGTTCTGCTCAGTTCTGTCACCACCATTAGCAAACACTACCCGTGAATCAGGGAACTCGTCAAGGAACTTGCGAATAAAAGCAGACGCAGAGCCGTCAGAATCATCGAAGTCCCAAACCTCGTCAACCATCCATAGCGCATCCAGCACAGCCTTACGGTCTTCAAAGTCCATGAAGTGTTTGCCCTTTTTACGTTGCAACCAAGCATCACTGTTCAAACCAACAATCAGGCCGTCACCCAGTCTGAAAGCAGCCTCAAGGTAAGCGATGTGACCCTTATGTAGCGGGTCAAACCCGCCAGTAACCAAAACAAACTTAGGCATTAAAACTCCCCAATCATAATCAATAGTTGCAAAACCAGAATAATGACCTGGTTAAACAACAGAATCCATTTAAACATTTGTATCTCCTTCTTGTTACGTTTGCGTTCCTCAACAACGCCTAATTTGCGACCAATCTCTTTACCAGCCTCACGCCAGTTATTTAGTTGTTCTTCCAAGTGAACCAATCCTGTCTCAAGCAAGCCCACTCCTCTTTCACTGTTACCCAAGTGTTGAACAGCCGATGCTTCCAAGCGAACAAACATTGACGCACCGAACGGCGACTGTACTTAGCCCTGTGCTTCGCCACGAGACAATCCCCAAATGATGCACCTACGCCCAAACACTGTCTTACCGAAACCGACACCCTCAACAAGCCCATCAGTGACAAGTTCCGAACGTCTGGCACGAACACCAGATTCAGAAGCCATAGGTGCTTTGTTTGATAGAACCAGTTTTTGATACTCGTTATAGATGGCAGTGTCAACCATGTCGCCCTTAGACAACACAGCCAGAATTGCTTTCTTAGTTTCGCTCAGGTTCTTGACCTGTTCGCCCGCTTCATGTGAAGTAATCGGATGTGATTTTCTTGCTCTCATTTTCGCCCCTTTCATTTGGCTTACATACAGCCTATAAACAAGTAACGGTAAAAGTCAAGCACCGTTATCAAATTGTTACAATGTGAATCCAAGCACCCGCAGGTCTGTCAACAGCCCACATTTTGTCAATCTCCAACGACACAACCAAAGCATCATCCTCAATCACGCCACCAATCTTGAGAGCGTCAGCAATTCCACGAGCCAACTTATCCACGTCAGGCATAACCCCAGGCGCAGACTCAAACTTTGGTTTCTTAGGTTTATCTAAAAACACGACCACACGCAAACGACACGGAGTAGCGATAGGTTCACCCGAATACGCTAAACGGGCTGCCGAAACAACAGCAGCCCGCCAAGCAGGAAGATACTTCGATGCTTCAACAAACCTGCCGTTACCAACGCTCTTTTTAGAACCCTGCGGGGCAGGTCTGCCCACAACATCAAAACTAACGGCGACCAAAAAGTTTCGTCACCACAGTTTGAATAATCGAAACAGTGAACAGCACAGACAAAGCCCAAGCCGTAAACTTCAACACATCGTTAGTCGCAGAAATAGACAGCAACATTAGCACCGTCACATTCACTGCAATAATCAGCGTAGCCAACATTAGAACGGTGCGTTCTGACCAGTCACAACTGCATTGTTGACGTGCAACTCTGCAACAACCTTGTGCTGACCCTGCTTATCCGTGTACTCAGAAATACGAGCAGACGGTTCACCAATAACAGTGACCTTCTCACCCTCAGCAACGCTAGTGTTCGACCAAACCTTTACATAAGTTTTGCCGTCACCACCGTCACGCTTCTTGAACACGTCAACGACAGTGAAACCGCCCTTGTGTGTGCGAACAACCTCAACGTTAGCGAAACGAACTTCACCAGACATTTCATACCCCTTTCAAGTAGGTAATACCACTATGCCACAATATGTTTCGGATTGCAACAATCCTTGTGACCACAAACCCGTTGCCCTGGCAGAAACGGGATTCCATCCAACATTGGTGTAGTGCCATCATCACCGAACGCACCACTCCACGGTAAACAACGCAAAGACCCATACTGGATGACGATAGACGGCTTCGCACGACACGAAGCGCACTGCAAGTCAGTCCTGTGACGTTTCTCTTGATTAACCGCCCAAGACGACCCACAACGCTCACAAATAATCTTGTTGTCATCCACATACTAAGACTACCTAAACTTTGCCCGCTTTGATGCACGGCATACAGGCAGCAATAATACGCCCATGCTCACAACGAGGTGCGCTCGCATTTTGACGAGCCAACCTATCGGCCTCACGCAACTCCTCAGCGTGTCTACGGTCAAGTTCACGCCTACGAGCAATCGCAGCAAGTTCTTTAGCCTCACGTTCCTCAGGCGACAACTTACGCTCAGGCAAAGGTTCATCATCCCAACTACCACGATTCAACCAAGTAGCAGGATACGGCAAAAACTGTTTGTCGGCAGGAAGATTCGGGTCGTTAGCGTAACGCAACGCACCAGCAAGCAAAGTATCAAAGTCAACAATGTCTAACGCTTTACGAAATGCCTTCTTAGCATCCTGCTTACCCATCTTGCGAGGATAGACTCTGTAAAAATCTTCAAACATTTGAGCATAATTAGGTAATGGTTCAGTAATGGTTCTAGTAATGGTTAACACGCCACCTGCTGTCACCTCATCAACCTCATTTGTCACCTCTTGAGCCTCATTTGTCACCTCTTGAACCTCATCTGTCACCTCATCAAAAAGGTGTCTCACAGACGGCAAATTGACCCAATAAAGGTTCGCTTTGTAACGACTACGGGTAGGTGCTTGTCTCCAAAGTACGACAAGTTCACCCATTTCGTGTAGTTCTTGAATGTCACGTTGCACAGAACGCTCAGAAGCGTTCACCATTGTTGCAATAGTTTCGATTGACGGCCATGCGCCAATTTCGCCTTGATGGTCTGCGATAGCCAAAAGAACTAGCCTGGCTCGCCCAGTAGCCTTTGACTCTTGCCAAACGGCTTGCATTACTTGTATTGACATAGTGTTGCCTTTCCCTCGGCAACTACCCTAGAATAGTAAATGCCGATAGTCTGTTTATCGGTTCTGCGGGTCAGGAGTGTACGCTTCTGGCCCGCTCTTATTTTATCAAACAAAAATTACAAGCCCTGATTGCTTGCACGCCACTGAGACGGGCTATGCGCTTCCTCAACAGCCCGCTTAGTCTCAACACTGTCATACAAGCGAATAATCGGAATACAAGGGTCAGACTCCTCAAACTCCAAAGCCTCAGCCTCGCTCATAGGCACTCCATCATGCGTCTCACACACATCAGGCCCACACCAACCCTTGTTGTAGCCGTAACGCAACCATTCATCAAAACTTTCGAACATTAATCTCAAACCCTTTCACATCAAACCATTTATTAGATACTGCATTATAGACAGGAACATTAGCAGGTATCTGCCACGATTCCAACTTCCAACCAAATTCACGAGCCATCTGAGCCACAATAGGGTCAGACTCCATCAGTCCGTTAATCTTAGAACACATCACAATCACGTTAGAAGCCTCGTCACGGGCTTTTGAGCCACCCATGCCACGGTTTACCCTGTGATGCGGTACAGCGGTCTCAGCATCCCCACAATGCCAACAACCACCATCACGGTCAAGGAACTTACGAAACTGTTTCGGGGTCATGCGTGCTTCCAAGTCAACTCAAGTTGCTTTGCCATAACAGCCGTCAAAGTACCAGAATCCGACAACTGCCGAATCTTAGTCTTCACACGGTTCACCTGCGCTTTAGCCACATCAACCTCAAAGCGTAACTCAGCCGTTTGTAAACGAGCCACAGCCTGACGGTCAGCAACCGTACCACCAGCCTCAATGAACTTCTGCTGATACGCCGTATCCAGTTTCATCTCCAACTCAGCCAGATTCACCTCAGCATTGTAGAGAGCGTCAGCACCCTTAGCAGACTCGTCAATAATGGTCTTCAAACGACCAATGATTGCATCAGGACTTTCCAGCGACATTAGCCCAACCCTCAATCGCTTTCAACACGTCAGCGTTCGCACCAGCAGTGCGAGCCTCAGCATACAACGCACGCAAAGCATCAATGTTGTAAGCCAACGCTAACTGTTCAGCCTCAGACTCCCACGCACGAGCAGGCTTAGGCGTAACACCAGTAGCAACCTTAGCCATCTCAGTTTGGCTAGGGCCTTTCGAACCACCCAAAGCCCAACGAAGCGCACGACCCAAAGCCGAAGTGCTTGCGTTCTCAAGCGCACTTGTCTTGTTAGCCATACCCTGACCATCAACCTCAAACGCCCAATCCGTAGCCTTAGGCAAATCCGCTTCCTGGTCAGCAGCATCCAAATAGACACGAGCCTCAACAACCCACACACCAGACGCTCTATCCTGAGCAGTCGTGTGATTGATAGTCACACAACGCAAATCAGGATGCAACGCTAACGCCCTAGCGTGACGTTCCTCAACAGTTTCATAATCGTTCAAATTGAACTGAGCCACTCTATTTCTCCTTTTACTTTTTGACCGTCAAATAAGGCAAACCGCCACCACGAGCAGACCTCGTAGCAACCGTAAACCCATCAACAGTTCCCGTTTTCGCAGACCCCATAGCATCCAAAGTCCGAGACTTCAACTCTCTCAAAAAAGTATCTGCCTTGTCAAACTCAGTCTGAGCCAACGACAACTCTACACCTAACTGCCCCAACTCAACAGAAGCATCAGGGTCAATGTCAGGATGCAAATAACGCACCATCTCATAAGTAGACGTAGAACCATCCCACTCAGGCTGACGTTCCTCAAGCACACAATCCCACCAACGCTTCACCAACATCACGTTAGTTTCAGCCTCAAACTCAGACCACTCAATGTCAAACGTTTGAATGTCATTACCACCAAACAAAGCCACCAACTTAGCCTTGTGAATACCAAGAATGTTCATGTACCACAACACTTGCGCCCGATAATGAGCAGGCACAACATCCCACGGATAACGAGACATCTTCACCTCAAGAATGTGCAACTCGCCATTCTCATCAACCATGATGCCGTCAGGGTTAGCGTGACACCACTCAAAACCAGGCTTAGACGACTGCCAAGTACCAGTCTCGTAAATAGTCCAACCAGGGTTCTCAGACAGCCAAGCCTGCTTAATCACAGGTTCAAACAAGTTACCCAAACGCATAGCCAAAGACGACTCTTTAGGTTCAAACGCACCAACAGCCCTAGCCCATGCACTAAACGCAGACTCCCACGGATTCAAGCCAAGACAAGTACCAACCTGCGAACCGCCCACACCCTGAGAACGCAACTCATGCCACTCCTCAGAGCCATTCTCAAAATCACCAATCAGCCTTGCTGACGGCAACTCAGTAATTTCCCATTTATTCATAATCACTCCCGATTTGCATTTACCAAACATTTGTTTGTAAAGTAAGTGTATGACAACCCTACGACAAAGTGCAAGAGTGCAAGCAGCACAACGACTACTAAATGAAGGAATCCAGAAACACGGTGCGCCCTGTGACGGATACACCGAAGAATTCTATGCAGAACCAGACAACAGGCTCTCACTCAAAATGGCAAAGTTCATTTGCGACACCTGCCCCCTAGTAAGAGACTGCCTAGACTATGCACTACTAGCAGAAGAAGAATACGGCGTATGGGGCGGAATGACCGCAGAAGAACGCCGATGGATACTAGACACCGAAAAGCGAGCAAGACGCAGACAGAAATACCACCAAGAAAAAGAAAACCCCCGCAACTAGCAGGGGCAATCTTTACTTCTTAGCCTGTTCCTCAACAGAGTCAGACGCTTTAATAAACGCTCGCTGAATGTCCTCAAGCATAATCTTCATACGGCGAATCATAGTGCGACCAAGTTCACCAAACACGAGCAGCATCGCACCACCAAACATGACAACAACACCATTCAACCAGTTACCAGTCACAGCACCCACCGCAGCACCCGCAGAAACAGTTACAAGCAGCAAAGCGACAGTGAACCAAACAAACCAGCCCACCAGTTTCAGAATCGCTTTCAAACGGTACATTATTTCTTTCCAAACAGGGTCAGAGGGTCAATGAGGTCACTGTAAGCAGCCAAATGGCCGTTAACCTTCTTAGAGACCTGCATATGTAGATGTGCGCCAGTAGAAGCAGAACCAGACTTCGTGTTCTTACCGCCACCAACCTTGCCAATGACCTGACCAAGTTTCACCATGTCACCCTTTTTGACAGCAACAGTATCAGGCGCAACGTGAGCATACTGCACGAAAATCTTTTCTTCCTGCACCCACAACTCAATAACCCAACCAAGCACATCAGTCCAAAACACATTGTGAACCTTAGCGTCACAAATAGCAGGCAGCGGGGCTAACTCCTTAGGAGACCAGTCCTGACCACGATGCGGGCGACCATTACGGTACGGGGCAAGATTGCCAAACTCGTCACCACGAAGGCTCTTAGGGAACGGCTCTTTAAAAACGGTCATACAAACACTCTCACAATCAAATAAACAACAGCAGAAGCAATAGCAGACGACAAGATAGAAGTAATCCAAGCCGACTGATAACGGGCCTTCTCCAACTCACGCAACCTATCCTCATGGTCAGCAAGTTGGTCAATCTTAGACTCAATCACAGTCAACCTACTCTCAATGCGTAGCAGAAGTGCCTGGTTAGTTGGATGTCTCTCATCACTCATCAGCCGACTCCTCAACAGGAGTCAACATGACGTGACAACCGCCACACTCACACGAGGCAGGATTATCGTCACCAAAATCGTAAACAACATCATTGTTAGGGCAGTCATCACCAAAACACACAAACTTAGCCATTACACACTCTCATAACTAAAACCAACGTTAATAACATCAGCAGAACCCCAAGTAAACGGAATAGTTGCGCTCGTGTTGACCGCAGTTGTGTAAGTACCAGAAGCGTTAGTCGCAAGAACCGTTGCAGTTGACGTACCCACACGAACAACACCCTGATAAAAAGTCGTACCTGAGTCATTCAAAATACAGCCAGACTGCCAAAACTGGTCAGACAAAACACCATTCACAGGCAGAGTAAAAGTTGCTACACCAGTCAAAGCACCGCCAGTACCAAGAGTGATACGGCCACGCACATTTACTTGCTTACCAACAACTTGATAATAGAACGCTGACGTTCCGCCAGAGCCAAGCGTAATGTTAGTTAGGGTCGGAGTGTAAGCAAACCAAGCAGCACCAAATAAAAGATTCTGCCAACCAGAACCATCGTGATAGGTGTACGAATCACTTGAAGTGATGTAAGCAAGTTGCCCCTCAGTAGGTGAAGTAATAGCCGAGTTTCTAGCCCCAGCAGACGAAAAAGTAGAAACCGTCTGATTCCCCAAATAAGTATTAACATCAGATGAGGTGAGTTTCTCACCAACTGACCAAGACTTGAACGGCATAAATAAACTCCTAGAAACCCAATACGTTATAGTCTAGCAAACCAAAGATATCGCTATCCAAAGTGAAAATCTCGTTCTCAATCGTTGCCAACTTGAACGTGACAGTATGCCCATCAATATCCATCTTTTCAGACACACCAATAACACGCACATACTTTGTAATCGCAGAACCAATACTGTTAGGTGTGAATGACACTTGCAAGATTTGAGCCAAATCAATGCCCAATACACGTTGCTGGTCAGCGTTAGATAACGGATTCAAAAACACTGTCACTGAATCAAAACGATACTCAGGAGTTGAATACTTTACAGCCAAATCTTCCGCAGCAGCCAACGTAGCCGTATCATCCACATACAGCAACCCATCATCCTCATACACAGAGTTACCATAAGCAGCAATAGACACAGGCTTACTGACAGTTTGCTTTGCCCCACCCAAACGAGTCAAACTAATAGTGTTATACAACAGTTCAGAGCCGTAAATAATCTCAACGCCCTGATACGGAATGTCGCTACCATCATCCGTAAACACAACATCATTCTGTAAGTCATAACCGTTCTTTTGGAACTCTATAACCCCCGACTGATTAACAAAGAAAAAGCCGTTCTCGGTGCGTTCAACCAACTGAGCATACTCAAGAATGTTAGTACCAGCATCAATCGTGTGAGACTGCACCAAAGAAGTACCAGTAGTATCTAAACTCCAGTTAGGGCCACCATAAGGCCACTCAACATCAGGCTGACCCAAAACATAGCCAATACGGTTACCAGCCGTCTGCTCGGCAGGAGACAACGCTGACGAAGTAGTTTGCTGCGCCAAGAACGAGAACGCATCAGCACCAGTAGCCACAGCCGTAGACTCGCCACTAACGTCATACATCAAGTTCCAGTCCTTGATAAAACCGTAAATACGCCCTACGCCTTCAGTAGTGATTTGCACACCAACATTAGGCACAATCAAACCATAAAAAGGTGTAGCATACTCAAGCAAAGTAGACGTAGAAGCCTCAGCCGTGCCAGTCCAAGAAAAAGTTTGATAGTTATTGTCAACATCATCGCCACTAAAGTATGTGCCAATAGTAGATGCTTGCTCTACAAGGGCTTTGCGCCAAGTCATAGTAGAACCCAAAGTTCGTATCACCGAACCAGTAGTAGCACCAGCATAAATACGCATAGACACAGCATTAGCGGGGGCAGTATAAGTGCCAGTAAAACGCATCTCAATACCAGCAGTCATAGACTGTGCAACACCAACAGTTACATCACCCAAAGATGAACCACCAGCATCATAAAATGTTGCAGCCAGACGGCGAACATCATTAATGCTGGAAGTGGCATAAAAAGAAATAGCGTAAGTTTGCCCAGCCGTGACAGCGATACGTTGTGCCGTGCTTCCACCAGTCAAACCAAACGAGTAAGCCGTTGTGCTTGCAGCGGTAGTAACAACATCAACCGCACCACCAGAACCGATAGTAGTAGTACCAGCACCGCCAGTTCCACGGTTCAACAACTGCCAAGACTCCTGTGGCGATACGGCAGGCCCAGGAAAATCAGGAACAGGGTTCTTTACAAGGTTAGTGCGAGTAGTCGAATCCGTGTATTGCGGGTCAAAATAACGCAAACGGTTCTCAAAAGCAATACTGAACGTACCAGCCTCAAACTTATCCAGTTCACGGCTACGCCCACGGTCAACCGAAATAGACTTCACATAAGAAGTCACATCATAAGTAGAAAACCCATCAACACTGATTAAAAGAACTTCAGTTGAAGGAACAGCCATTAGTACGCCCTTGCATAGACCTTGCCAGAAGTACGCTCATACTTCTGAATCAAGTCTACAATTTCTTTACCGACAGCAGCACCGTTAGCACCAACACCAGCGTTCACAGTGACGTTGAACACCATAGGTGTAGACGCAGAAGCCCTAGAGCCAGCAATCGCACTAGCAGCATAGTTAGCATCAACCTTAGGCGCAACAAACTTACTCGTCACACTCTTACCAGTAATCGTCTTATCAAACGTTTCACGGAACGACTTAGCCAACGTCTCAGCAGCCTTACGCAACTTCTCATCAGCAGACAACAAACCAGCAATCAAACCATCAGACAAGTCAATACCAGCACCATACATAACCTGTGCAGCCTGCTCACCCAACTTGCCACCCTCAGCAGCAAGTTCACCAAACAAACCATTCAACTCATCAACCGAAGCCTTACCGCCCTTAACAAGCGCATCAGCAATAGCAGCACCCTGCTCAAGACCACCAGCAAGAATCTGAGAATACAACTCCTCAGAAATGCCCAAAGCCTTCAACTTAGTCAAGTTATCAGCAAACGCACGAGTCTGACCAAGAATGTCCTTGTACTTACTAATAATCGTCTCAGCATTAGCCAACGACTTCACAGTTTCAGTAGTCGTAATCATAAACTCGCCAACCATGTAAGACGTGGTGCGAGTAACATCCTCACCCACGTTAGACATGATGCTCGCCAAGTTAGCAAACTCAATAACAGCGTTCTTAGTATCAGCAATCAAAGCCTTACCAAGTTGGAACTTGTTAGCCAACTTGTCACGCTCAGACGCAATTTTTGACAACTGATTCTTGACCAGGTTTGCGTAATCCTTTAGAGCCTTACCAGCACTCTTAGTAATAAGTTTGTCAGCAATACCCTCATTGACCTGCTTAGTAATAGCGTCAAAAGCATCAACAACAGCCTTCTCAAAAGCACCCAACTGACGAGTAACCAAACCAGCAGGCACAGTAGCAGCCAACAACTCAGTCATCTTCTGCTTGAACGCTGCAAGTTTCTTCAACAATTCCTCAAGAGCATCAGCCTGTTCTTGAGCAATCCTAGTTTCTTCAGCCTTCTTAACATCCTTAGCCTTGCCACGCAAAATGGCTCGCATACGGTACTCAGCATTAACTTGCTTCAAGAACCTAAGTTCTTTATCCAGAACCTCTAGTTGCTGATTACCACCCTGCAAACTAAATACGTTGTTGCCAGAACCCTCACCAAACAAAACCTCAGATGCAACCTTGCCATAATCTTTCAGCGCATTAGTAGCATCCTCAAACTTTTGAATCTGACCAGGAAGTTCAAGACCAATTTGTACAAGACCAGCAACAATAAGGCTAAGGCCCAAAGTTGCAGCAGCAACCTTAACCTTTGCAAGGTCAGCAGCGTAACCAAGCGCAACCATAGCCCCTTCAGAAGCATAAGTAGCAGCAACAAAAATAGGTTGCAACGCAACCCAAGCCTTCATAATAAATTGAGCAGCCTTAAAACCAGCCACAGTGTAGAAAATAGCCTTACCGTATTTCAATAAGAAAACAGCACCCTCTTTAGCCAGATTGAAAATTGTTCCCAACAATTCAACAATTTGTCCAATGTCATCTTTGTTCTTGATAAGTGCCTCAATGAACTCTCCAGCAAATTTAGCCAAATCCTCAAAAATCTTGACAAGAGCCTGTTGGTTAGATGTAACAAGGTCAGACAAAACACCCATAAGTTTTGCAAGAGGCGGAATAACGGCCTGAGCAATAATGGCCTGAAAGTTTTTATACGCAACATTCAAGTTCTGCTGCTCAACGAACAATGTACCCTGACCCTTAGCAAATGCACCCTGAGCATCAGCAGAACGTTGCATGAGCAAGTCAAGACGGGCAACTTGTTGTGCATACAACTTAGCCTGACCAGTCAACTTCTCTTGACCACGAGAAGCCACCAAAGCGTTCACTTCAACCTGCTTCATGGCGACACCGAACTTTTCAATCGGGTCATACTCACCACGGAACAAAGCCGTCATACCAGTCAACGCTTCTTGAACGTCATAACCATAAACAGTAGCCAAGTCAGACGCAAGACCAACAAGGTTCTGAGTGTTGCCAATAACATCTTCCATTGGCATACCAGATTGCTTTAGAACCGAACCCAAGAAGGTAGACGCTTTAGCAGCCTCAGAAGTCGAAAGACCAATACCAGAAGCGTTCTTAGCAAACTCCTGCATCTGAGGCGCAGACGCACCAAAAATAGTTTCGAGAGCCTTCAACTCACGCTCATAGTTACGAGCCTCAGTAATAGCACTCTTAAAGAACGAGAAAGCACCAGCACCAACAGCACCAACAGACAGGCTACGAGCCAAACCGCCACCAAGAGTGCTAGTGGCCTTAATCTTGCCACCCAGTTTGTCCAACTGCCCAACAGCATCCTTGATGCCCTGCGACTGGAACGCTGTAACAATCGGAATAAGAATTCTTCCAGCCACGTTAACTCCTCAACTTAGTATTGACCTGATTAAACCCATTTTGAAGAACTTGCTCGGCTGCCAACCTTACCGCAGGCAAAGACCCCTCAGCAGCAGGATAAACATAACGTGACCGCTTCTTTGCGCCCAACGCTCTAATCATCGCTTTACCCTGACCATTTATTTTATGTTGACGCATCGTAATCAACTGAGCAGTAGTACCAAATTTACCAGTTTGCGCACCACCCCTGCTATACAAATAAGGTCTAGTAACAGTACGCCTAACCTTATTCACCGTGCCAGCCATGTCAGCCATAACAACAGCAGCGTTCTCAACCTGTACACGAGCAATAGAAGTCTCAGTAACACCCTTACGCAGTTTGGCCCGCACACGAGGAGTCTTAACCAAAACCGAATCAACACGCTGCTTACGGTTTTGCTGATTAGCACCCCAAGTCAAACGACCAGGCACAACACGAGGATTGAAACCAGACGGCGTATTCTGAGGGCGACTAATGTGAATACCCTTAGTAGGTGGCTGTTTAGGGATACCCGACTTAATGCTTTTCACCATTGGCTTTGATACTTTACGGAAACCCCTTCTCATTTCCAAAAGAAGCGCAGGCTCAACCTCACGCATAGTTTTCACTAAATCACGGTAGTCGGTAACTGAAACACCGCTACGCCCTTTAGAGTAAATGAACTGAGCCATAACAACCATTCTACCCAATGAGAAAAACCCCCTACCTTTCGGCAGAGGGCTTCTCTACATTGATTGCTTCTGATTACGCCAGACAAGATACCGACCTAAAGTCCATAACATTCTGTCGTCTAGCATCATCAACTCACGAGGACTGATGCCAGTCTCACAAGCAAGCGAGGCGATGTACCAATGAGCAGATTCATCGCCCAGACCCCTTATTTTGGGTCTTTGTCACTCGTTCCAACTGATGAAATTGTTTCCATCCAAGCATCGAAGTCTAGGTCAGTAGCCTTAGTGCGAGCCTCAGAACTGTAAGCCAAGAAGCACAGGTAAGTGTACTTCAGGCCAGATTCCAAAGTTGCGATACTGATGTCGAACTTCGATTCGAACTTTACAAGGTCAGCAGCAGAACAAACAACTTCTTTGCTCTCACCACTGAGGAACTCAATGCGTAGGTTGATTTTCAATTTTTGTCCTTAGTTATTAGGCTGTGGCACGAGATACAGTACCGTTAGTCATCCAAGTAACCGACATGGTGGCGATGTCGCCAACAGACGAAGCGAATGGCTGGTACTGCGAAACCAAGCATACAGCAGTGTAGGCAGGGTTAGTTGCCGATACTGCGGTGCTGGTCGGGGTGATTACAACAGTAGCGTATGAACCACCGCTGTAAAGAGGGTAAAGGGTTGCATCAACAGCACCCGCAGCAAAGTCCTGGAAGAAGTTTAGGGTTACAGAACCCGACTTCAAGCCAGCAACACGAGTGCGCCATCCGCCACCGAAAGCAGTGGTTTCAAGTTCGTCTGATGATAGGTCAAGGCTTACCGACTGAAGAACGTTTGAGAGGTTCGTTCCGTTAACGGTAATCTTGTGGTCTGTGGCTGCATAAACTGCCAATTTGACTCCTTAAGTAGATTGAACAGCACAGGTGAACTCTGCTGCCAAATAGGTTGTTTCTCCAATGGTTGTTGAGCCGTAGTTTCTCATTTCAGACACCATCACGTCAAATGCTTTACCTGCTAGTGTCTTATCTGATTCTATCGCACTCTTAATACTTGACGCACCAGAAGGTGAGCAGTAAGCATCAAGGGTGTTCTGTGCAGAACGTGAATCAGCCTGTCCGACTACAACAGTAATCGTAAAATTGTAAGTGTTGAACCCGTTATGAAATGCACGGTGATAGTCAATGCCGTCAGGGCTAATCACAGCGTAAGGCGGGTTGACCTGCCCAGGGATAACACCAGAGGTGCGAAGCCCAGTAATGGTGGCAAGGTTAGTGGCAATACCGTCACGGATTTCCGACAAAGTTGCCATTAGTAATACTGCCTCATAGTTCTGTAAGGGTCAATCAGCATAGCCACGTCAGGGTCAACCTTAGTGCCTACACGGATAAAGCCGAGGTCAGGGCTAGAGAGAACACCTAGAGGTGACTCGTCACGCTTAAAGAAACGTGCAGCCTGATAAATGGTTGCCTTCTTGATAGCCATAGGTACAGCCGACCAGCCCCAAGTGCCTGTAATACGCACACAAGCCTCTTGGCCAGACCAGTTCAACGAACCGCTAGTAGGGAACACTTTATCGTCAATGGCTCGTAGAGCCGTTGTAGGCCATCCAGTGATACCGCCAGAGACACCGTTCAACGGTTCTTTCTGGTAGTCGTTAGATTCCCAAATGTTGTTGAAGTTGCCGTCAAGGTCATCAGCAGTGGCAACCTCGGTGATAGTGATAGCGTCATCAATCACGGTGTAAAAGTTGCTGTCTGCAACGAACACACGAGAAGCAGTGCCAGCGTTGTAAAAGTAACGACCAGTGTAAGTATCAATCGCACGAGACGCAGACTCAATCGCAATCTCAAGCAGCGAATCGTCAACCGTGTCGGAAATACGCAGAGCAGCCTTGACCTCAGTCAAAGTTGCGTATCCATTAGTAATTGCCACAAAAACTCCTTACCAAACCTATTTTACTCGTTCAGCAATACGCTTCTTGAGTTCAGTTGTAGAAATGCCTTGCGTGTACGGAATGTAAGCCAAACCGATACCACGCTCATCTAACCAGTCCTGAGTAAAACCCATCTGCTTATAGTAGTCACGCCTAGCCCAGTCAGAACCAACAATTATTATGTCAGGTTGAGCCAAGTCAATAGCCACAGTGGAATCAGCACCACCAACATTCGGCACAACCGCATCCACATAGCGACAAGCCAACAACACAGCCTCACGCTCTGCATACGACATCACAGGCGCATTACCCTTATAGTTCCTAATGAACTCGTCAGTGTTCAGCGAAACAGTCACAGAGCCGACTAGCGCACATTTCCTCAGAAACGCTACATGACCGCTGTGGAACAAATCGAAAGTCCCACCAGTGTACACCTTTAGTCCCAACGGTTGTCCCTTCGCACTTGCAAACTCCAGTGGCCCTCGGAGAAGTCCTCAGACGCAATCTTGTCATTAAGAAGTGCTTGATTCGTTCCATAAGTGCGACCATTCTGTTCCTGAAAGCCAGAGTTCAACGTAGAACTGTTGTCATGGTTCACTTTAGCGTCAATCCATTTAGGTTCAAAACCAGCGTGCCTTAGACGGCGTTCCATGTCGTTGTCATCAAAATACAACGGGTAGAACCGCTCGTCATACAGCCCAACCTTAGCAATCATCTCCTCACCGAAAATAGCGCACGACCAGTGAGGCACAATGTTAGGGAACGAGATAGTTGACGGGTCAGCCTCAGCAGCAATCTTCTCCAACGAGCCAGGCATAAACCACGCATCATCATTCACACACACCCAATACGGGGCGTAAGGCGTGGACTTGATAATCAGATTCCATGCACCCACAAGCCCAAGACCAAACGGGATAGGCAACACCCACACGTTCTTCACAAAGTCATTCTCAGGTGGCAGGTAAGTGCCAGTGCCAGAGTTGTCAACAATGACCAAATGCTCAACAGGATAGTCAATGGACTTCACTAAACGGTCAGCAAGGTCAAACCTGTTCACCGTAGCAAAGCCAACAACAGGAATCATGCAAACAACTCGTCAAGCGCAGGAATCCAATACTTGTCCCACACCACGTCAACATCAAAGTCGGCAGCAAAGTCAATGCTTGCCTGTGAACGTTCACGAGGCGCAGCATAAGCAGCCTCAAGCGCAGACACGATAGACGGCACAAGCGGAGTCATCCACCACGAATCCTGACCGCTATCCCAAGTCGGTTGACCCTCAACCAAGAACGAATCATCCGACAACAGGCCAGGCGCAGCAGCCCAATCAGAACCGATGACACGAGTTCCGACTGCCTGGGCTTCCATCTGTGGCACACCAAAGCCTTCCCCATAAGACGGCGCAAGTAGCACATCCATAGTGGTCATAAACGCTGCCAAGATTTCAGGCGAAATACCATACTTGTAATCAACCAGATTAGGGAAACGCACAGCAGACTCAGGAACACCACAAGCCTCAAGCAGTTTCAGCAAGTTCCATCCACCAGCAGAACCTAGCGGGTCAGTGTGCAGATACAACTTAGCGTCAGGGTACGACTGCAAGAACACGCTGAAAGCCATAATGTTCTCGCTAAACGCTTTACGATGCACAAGCCCAGAAGCCTTATTAGCAGCAACCATGCCCACCACAAAGTCATTCTTACCAAACCCTAGATACTCACGAGTAGGCACGCCGTTAATCTCATAGGTTGGTTTCATAACCTTAGTGTCAACACCGTGCGGAATGTATAAGCAGTCAATGCCCTTATCGTTCATCTGCTTCACACCAAACGGCGACATAGCAATAGGAGTCACGTTAGGTTTACGCAACCAAGCCTCAACCTTCGGTGGCATCGTCACATGGTCAAGCGGAGTCCAAGACGCAATCTTACGCATCTTGTCCCAAGCAGAACCCTTCAACACCCACACGTCATACAGGCTAATGAACACATCTTTAGCGTCAGGGTTTTGCTGCAACCAGTGAGCGTGATGCATAGGGGCTACATCGTTAGAGTACGCTTCCATGCCACGAGCATAATGAGGAATAGTGCCATACGGGGTTTCCAACGTAGAGTTGTTACCCTCAAGGCCATAGTTAGACAAAGCAGCAACCGCATACCCGTCACGCTTCAAACGGTCAACCAAATAACCAGCCTGCACACCATAACCTGTCGGCTGATACGGACTGTTAGACCAAACAGACACAACCTTTTTTGAACCCATTTTTTATACCTTTCGTAGTAATCCCATAATAGCAAAAGAACACCCCCCAGAGTCCTACGCAACTCTGAGGGGTGTCCAGCCTGATTCGGCTAAGGATTAACTTGCGCCACCCTTGAACCATACGGCGTGAGCCGAGTGGGTCAGGTTACCGTCAACACGCATGGTTACACGGAAGGTAGTTACATCCTTGTCGAAGGCGTAGTCGCCCGACTGAGCAACCTGGATACCGCCAGCGGTGCGAACCTTGTACGAAGGTAGGTGTCCGAATAGGACCGACTTCGCACCAGTAGCAACAGCAGGCATAGCAGGGTTCTCAATGAGACGGTAGCCGAGGATTTGGTCTGGCTGACCAGCAGTGGCAGGGGTGAAGATGTAGTTACCTGCACCATCCTTAATCTTGCGGATAGAGGCAATAGCCGACTTGCCAGCGAGGAAGCCCACGCCTGGAAGTAGACGAGCCTGACCGTCAAGTGCGTACACAAGGTCTACGAGGTTCTCGTAGGTTGCAGCACCCGAAACACCAGTTCCACCAGTGACGGCAGACGATGCAGCAGTAAGGATACCAGTTGGCTCAACAGTGCCAGTTCCGTTGGTTAGACCGTTGTTGACGGCGAAACCGATAGCGTTACCAGCCTGCTCTGCGATAAGTGCCGACAGGTCGAAACCAGCGTCAGTTAGCAGTTCGTTAGCAACTGGAACAAGGAACGAGTACTTGAACGCACCAAGAGTGATTGACGAGAACGTTGGCTCAGACTCTGAGATGGCAGTTCCAGCACCCTTGATGGTTGCAGTCGAACGAGCAGTCAGGGTTGGGATGGTTAGCGACTCACCAGTGGTGGTGTTGATAACATCCGAAACATCCAGCATTGGACCAGCAAGACGGGCAATCTGGAATACCTGGTTGTAGAACGACTTAGGTACAGTGTTGTCGCTTGGAACAAGGGTACGCTTCTCCGAGTTGAACTCGTGTCCACGCTGCTCGCCCATAGCGATAGCACGAAGGATGTCGCTGTCATCTAGCGAACGGGTGTTCGATGGGATGAAAGCAGACGCAGCCTCAGCAGCACGCTCTTCACGAGCAGCGAGGTTGTTTGCTGATTCGATAAGCGCAGCACGCTCGTCTAGTTCAGCCGAAATACGTTCGTATTGAACGTTCTCTTCAGCGGTGAGGTCACGCTTCTCAGCAGCAGCACGGTCAAGGATGACCTTTGCTGCTTCCCAAGCCTTAGCACGAGCCTCAGACTGAAATCTTGCAAATTCAGACATGAATCTCCTAAATAGAAATGAACAATGATTCTGCGGTGCTGACACTCAACAGACAAGGTAGCGGTGCTAACACTCAACCACAACTAAAAGTTTACATAACGTTTTATACACGCCCCAGACAAAGCGAAACCCCCACAGGGAAAAGGGGAAAACCTGTGGGGGTGAACTCGCTTGGAAGGGGGACTAGCGAGTTTCTTTCGCCTTGACTACACGAGTTTCTTCAACTTCTTGTACTGGTGCATCAAGGGCAACAATGGCATCAGCGAAATCGCCTGCCATGTCCTTAATCGGGCCGATAGCAGGTTCGCCAGCGACCTTCAAGATTGCTTCAATAATCTGTTCTTTAGTAGCCAATTTAGACTCGTTTCATAAGTAGGTCAAGTTGCTTCTGCTTCAAGTCTAGGATGTTGCCAGATACTTCTTCGACCTCTGGAGTTTTCTCTAGTTTAGAAACAACGTCTTTGATTAGTTGTGCGTGGTCAGTTTCTAGTTCCTCACCAGATTCTAGGCGTAGCAGAGCGTCAGCGAGAGCCTCAGCGTCAATGCCACCCTCAGCGGAACGAACCTGCACAGTGCCAGCAGTAGCCGTGTACGCAGGGTAAGAAACCACTGAAATTTCGTGGATTCTGACAGACTCAAGAGTGCGGTTTCCACGCTCATCCCAAGTGTCCTTGATAACGTTGAACCCGAACGACATAGCATCAATTACTTTGCTGCGGATAAGTTCAGCAACGTCACGACCACGAGTAGTGTTAGCAAGTTTCGCTTCGTAAGCCAAACCCTTGTCGTCTTCCCATAGGCGTAGGCTGCCACCACGCAACGAAGCCATAGGCTCACCGCTGTCGTGATTCCACAACAACTTAATCTCGTTGCGAGACTTTAGCGAACGAGTAAACGCACCAGGGGCGATACGTTCAATGAACGGTAATGGTTCGCTCTCACTGTTGAACACGGCAGCGTAACCGCTAATGGTCATGCCATCGTTCTCGTCACGAATCTCAAACTCGGTAGGCGTAGTGCGAACCTCGTGACCACCCACAGAGCGAGCCTCATCAGATAGACCCTCAATGCGAGCCTTGATAGCCCAAGAAGCCGAAAGCCACTTGTTACGCTGTTCGTTGATTTCAGTCATAGTTTCTCTTTCATCAGATGCTTTAATCCTAGCAACAGCAGAATCAGCAAATGCCTTAGCCCGCAACGCTTGACGCTTTGTAGGCCCTGAACCCCATAGTAGATGAGCCACTAAACCAGCACCAGGATAGTCAGGGTCAGTAGCGTTCTTGTTTTTAGGGGCATCAAGGTCTGGTAGGTGGCGGGCAATCCACGCAGAGAGACGCACCCACTTGTCGGCAGAAACACGACCAGCAGCCATCTCACGGGCTTCACGAATAGTGGCAGGGACTAGACCTGCGCCACCTTTTCCTTCTTCGTAATACTTGAGTCCACGGCGAGCAGCAGCCCTCATGTATGACGGTGGTGCTACATCAATGGCACGAACCTCAGAGCGTTCGCCACCAGGCTCAATGTCCTCAGCGAGCGAGATAGCAACCATTTGGTCAACGGCAGCCTGCTTAGTGGTGTGGCAACCCATGACTTCGCCATCGTCTTTGACAGTTGCCCAACCTTCGCAACCCTCAGCGCTGTCGGTAATAAAGTATGGCATTAGACCTGCTTCATCCAACTGAGAGAGTGTCCTGCCTTAGTCGAAATGACGTGTAGCGTTTCGCCAGGGTTCATGTTCAAAACAATCTTTTCAAGTTTGTAAAGACGCAAACCAGTAGAGGTGGTCACGTCACCGTTACCAATGTAAAGAGTATCAGTGTTGTCATCGTTAGAAATGTGAATCTGCCAGTTGCTATTGCTTGTGCCGTCAAGTTGCACAGCAACAGTTCCCGCAGTTGTTTGACCAGTGGTAAGCATTACTGCGCCTCGTCTTCCTGCATCATTTCATCGTCAGGGCTGTCCATTTCGCCCTCTTGCATCTCCACCTCAGGGGTTTCTGCATACTCAATCTCAGGCAGGCTCAACACGTCAAGAACAGATGACGGGTCAAAACCATCCTTGATAAGAGTGTCAGCCATGTCTACACGCAGTTTCGTTTCCTGCAAGTTAGCAGCCGACAGGCTCACGTTCGCTAGAGGAACACGAGGAGTGTCACCGCCCTCAACAGGTGGCAAGTCCTCAAGTCTACGAACCTCGTTGATGGTGCTTGCGCCCTGCTGAAGCATGATGCTGTAAGCGGTAGCACGAGATTGTAGGTCACCACGCAGTAGAGCGTTGAAGTTGAACTTGATGAAAGCGTTGCCTGGCAACAACTGTGAATAAGCCCATTCAATCTTTTCCAAGATAGGGCGAAGCGAGTGGCTAATCCACTGCAAGTTGTTTTGTTCCACAGAGGCGTAAGTGTTAGTGCCTGGAATACCCATCATGTGTAGTGGCACGTTGAAAGCACGGGCCATTTCCTCAACAGCAAAACGGCGAGACTCAAGGAACTGGGCTTTGTCGTTTGGAACGCTAGTGTCTTTGTATTGTGCGCCACCAAACAGTACGCCTGTCTTGTGGGCTTTACGCCAACCTTTGTGACGGCTGTCAAAGCCTTCCTGCAAAGCACGCAGTTGCTCAGGGGTCAAGTTCCCAGGGAACTCAATAACACCGTTAGTGGTTGCACCCTGCTGGAAGAAACGTGCAGCAAAGTTCTGCAACGCAGCAGCCACACCAAGCGCATCCTTCAGTTTCTCTACACGGCTCATACCGTACAGCGACCCTGGCACAGCCAAGTCAATGATGTGCAAAACTTCTTTGCTGGTTAGAGGCTTAGGTTCACCCTGAATGATAAACATTTTGCGACCAAGCGCAGAGCGTTCAACCTGAACCTTTGTCGGGTCAACAACAACAAGGTTTACAACGTCACCGTTACGGTCACGGTAGACACGAGTGTACGAGTTGCCGTTCACTAGCAGCGAGGTAACGACCTGACCATAGTGTGCTTGACGTGGCAGGTCAACGTCAGGTTGGTCAATCCAAGTAGGCTTCGGGCGGTAAGGCTTACGGTCACCGTCAAGGCGAATAAAAGCGTCAACAGGCAAAGTTGAGATAGTGTCCGAATAGAGCGACACGGCTGAGAAGAACGCAACAATCTTGAACGCAGTCTCAGAGTTGATTACAACGCCAGCCTCAGTCTGAGTAACAAAGTCCTCACCGTTAGCGAAGACCTGCTGATACGATAATGCCCTCTCCTCACCAAAAAGATTTCCGAGCATTACTTACTCCGTTCCAAAGCCAAACCAAACAAAACTAGCCCCACACCAGCGACAATCACACCAGCAGGCAGCCAAGCCATGCCAACCCCCACTGACACCACAGCGATACCAACCGCCTGAATTATTGTTGCAATCAACTGACCACCTAAATAAAAAATCCTGGTATTATTGCTTCTTCTATTGTAGACCCTGAACGGTCATACGCTATCACTGATGCAACGGCAGCGTCAATGCGCCGATTCGATGCACGGTTCTCTTTCACAATGCGTGGACCAAGATTGTCAATCTTCACCACAGCGTTATCCAAGTGACGGGCTAGTAGCGGGTCGCCATCATGCGTGACACGTTTCTCCATAACAGCGTCATAAAACTTCGCACAAGCCACAACCATACGTTTAGCCGAGGTTGACGGCCATTCCACAATCGGCACACCAGCGTCTTGCAACACTTCCATAGACCGTTGCCAACGGAACGGGTCACAAGCAACCTCACGCACCCTATACCGCCCACAAAAATCTAAAATAGCGTTCTCAGCATCTTGAATGTCTACACGCCAAGAATCGTCACTATCGGCAGGTTTCTCCCACGCCTTAACCAAGAACAGGTGAGGTTTATCTTCAGAGTCACGAGGCAACCTGCAACCAACGATTACAGTCGTGTCACCGTTGAACGAGCCGTCAAAACCGAGAACATAGTCAGCGTCAGGGTCTAGTTCTTCCACAGTTTCGCAAGCATCCCACGCACCTGTCGGTAGCCAAGACAGTTGAGACGACACCCACTGGTTGCAACGCTTAGTGCGGAACTCTGCCTCTGGGGTTCGGCGCACAGACGATTCAAAGTCTGACAATGCACAAATGTCACCCAGACCAGGGTTAGCGATTTCCCAAGTTTCCTGCAACCTGTGGTCTGCTTCTTGCGGTGCTTCCCACCAAGCCATAAAAAATGTCGGGTCGTCAACCTCGCCACGAGCCACACGCTGACCGTACTGGTAAAGCGAGTAGCAAATAGAGTCCTTGCCTGTGGAGTCCGTTTTGACACCAGCAGTAGTAATCGCAATCAGGTTCGCCATAGAACCTCTAGCACCCTGAGCAAGCGACATAACATCGAACAGTTCACGGTTCGGCTGTGCGTGCAACTCGTCAAAGATAACGGTAGTCGGTGACAAACCTTCCTTCGTGAAAGCCTCAGACGACAGCACACGATACACAGAGTTAGTTTCAGGGATTTCGATAGCGTCACGGTACAGTTTCGCCATAGACATCAAATCAGGAGACGCTTCAACCATGCGTTTAGCGTCAGCAAACACGATACGGGCCTGGTCACGGTCAGCAGCACAGGAATAAACCTCAGCACCCTTGATACCAGCAGCGTACAAACTGTACACGCCGAGCGTAGACGCAAGGGCTGACTTGCCCTGCTTGCGGGGCATACCGATTAGGTTGATACGGTGACGCAACCCGCCATCATCATCCTTAGCGAAAACGTGACGCAACAGTTCCTTCTGCCACTCACGCAACACCAACTGCGAACCTGCACGACCCGCAATCGAATCCTTAGTGATAATGCCGAAAATCTCAGCAAAATCAATAACCGACTCACCCTTGCCCGCCAGAATCGCAGGCTCAGGAACAGGAGTCAACCAAGCAGGAGGCCAATTAGACTTCATTACCCCAAACTTTCCAACCAGGCATCTCACGGCGAGCAAACAACTCTAACTTTGCTGCATCAGGATACAAACGCTCAATACGGCGATGAACCTCATCAGGTTTACGAGAATGTTCCCCTCTAGGCGCAAGCACAACATGACCAACACTCTCATCAGCCAAAGGCAACGGCCTGCCCTTAGCGACAGTAGACGCAACAAGCACAAACTCAGCAGTAGGTTTCACTACACTAGGGCGAACACCCTGCGCCCCAATCGGAGTAAGCCCATCCTTTTTAGTCTTCACCCAAGTAAACGCTACGCCCCTATAATGCAAACCCCACGCTCTCAGCAAATCAATACCGAAATCAAGGCGAGGCGCAGTCACCCACATAAAGACCACAGCCTTACTGTTCAACAAGTCACCCATAGGGAACTCCAAAAGTTCGTCATCAGGCATAGTTGGGTAAAACTTTGCAGCAGCACCCCACTTATCTTGCTGCCCATAGTAAGACCAGGGCGGGTCAAGTAGAACTACGTCAAACTTTTCATTAGGCAAATCAACTATTGCCATGCTTCTCCATAAACTCAGCCAACTTCGACTTAGCCTTCACCTCAGCCAACCCATAACGGCTACGGTCAACAGGAGTCCAAGCCAACAACGAGAGGTTAGACACAATAGAACGCTCCAAGTCACGCAACTGCCTACGGTCTCGCCACGAATCCTCAGCATCCGCATTAGCCAACACCGACCAACGCAACGACTCACGCTCATCCAACATCTCGGCCGTCAGCTGCACCAACCACT
>JACCDL010553668.1_pt1 | contig 32916 bp, 27 predicted proteins | sample 7441931 | NCBI WGS metagenome assembly JACCDL01 (sample SAMN15323437, study PRJNA562643) | freshwater metagenome | isolation source: river surface water | place: USA:Blue River Watershed | collected 2017-08-16 | reverse complement strand
CGGCTGGCTACCTGGCCGCCGTGGCATTGCTGGCGGTCACGGCATCCGGTCTGTCGCTAAAGGCCCGAGTCGCACTGTGCGTGGCACTGCCTACGATGCACCTGAGCTGGGGTTGGGGATTCTGGATCGGTCTGATTCGCGGCGCCGGCAAGACTGTCGACCGGTCGCGGAGCGGCACCCAAGCGGCGAAGAACTAAGGCGGCACAAGTGAACCTCGCGCAAAAGCTCCAACGGGCAATGAAGACCTACACGCCGACCCGCGTGCTCGGTGCACTCCGCCGCCGTCGCGCCGACTGGCTGCGCAAGCTGCAGTACCGCCCGCAGGACACCAAGGCACTGCGCAACGCCATCCTGTTCGAATCGTTCCAGGGCAAGGTCATCGGCGATAACCCGCTCGACATCTTCCTTGAGGTGCGCGCGCGTAAGGCCTCGGGCCAGCTGCCTGCCGACCTCGAACTGCTCTGGACCACTGGCCCAGACACCCATGCCCCAGAGGGGTCGCGCGGCCTGCGTCACGGCAGTCGCGAGTGGCTCGATGCCCTGGCAACTTCCAAGTACCTGGTGAACAACACCAACTGGCCTTGGTACTTCCGCAAGGTCGACGGTCAGGTCTATCTGCAGACCTGGCACGGCACTCCTTTGAAACGCCTCGGTCGCGAGATTCCGAATAACAACCTAACCAAGTCGTACCTCGACACCATGGACCGCGAGGCCGGCTACTGGGATCACCTGATTTCGCCGAACGCCTTCTGCACCGGTGTCTTTCCTGGCGCCTTTGGCTACTCGGGGTCGATCATCGAGACCGGCTACCCGCGCAACGACCGCTTGACCACCGCGGGTGCCGCCGAACGCCAGCGCATTCGCGAGTCGATCGGCATTGCCGACCCCAAGACGATTGTTGTGCTCTACGCCCCAACCTGGCGCGACTTCAAGCGCAGCGCCACCGGCAACTGGGAATCGGTCAACTTCATGGATGAAGACATCGAGCTTCCTGCTGGTTACCAGATGATCTATCGCGGGCACACCAACACTCATGCCGCACACAAGTCAAAGGTTGCCGGTCGCGCAATCGACGTGACCAAGTATCCGGATGTCACCGAGCTTTACATCGCGGCAGATGTGCTCGTGACCGACTACTCGAGCGTGATGTTTGACTTCACCGTGACCGGCAAGCCCGTGCTCTACCTGGCGCCGGATCTCGAGCGCTACCGAGCCGAACGCGGTTTCTACTTCGACTTCGAGGCCGATGCACCTGGGCCAATTCTGCAGCGCGACACCGAGGTAGTCGCGGCGCTACAACGGCTGCCCGAGCTGGCCGTCGAGTATCGCGACCGCTACCGCGCCTGGCAGCACAAGTTCAACGCGCTCGAGGACGGCAAGGCTTCGGCCCGAGTCGTCGATGTCCTATTTGGAGGCAACTGATGGAAGCCCTCAAGGCACTGATTCGCAAGGCGCTGGCCACCGGCCCGATTCCTGGCGTCAAGTATGCGCTGCTGCGCGCGATCTGGTGGCTGGCCTTCAAGACACAGCGACGCGACAGACGCATGCCAAAGGTCACCGTCGTGATTCCGGTTTACAACGTCGAGTCGTATTTGGCCGATGCGCTGCGGAGCGCTCGCGCCCAGAACTGGCCGAACCTAGAGATCATCGTCGTCAACGATGGCGCGACTGACGGCTCGGCCGCCATCATCGACCGCTTCTTCTACCGAACCCCGTTTATGCGCACGATCGTGCAGCAGAACGCCGGCCTCGGCGCCGCCCGCAACGCCGGCCTGGCAGCAATCGAAGACACCGACTACGTGATGTTCCTCGACAGTGACGACCTTTTGCCGCTTGGTTCGGTGCGTCGTTTCGTTGAGCGCGCCGAGTCTTCTGGTAGCCCGCTCGTGGTCGGCAAGGCGGTGTGCTTCTATGGCGCGCGCTACTTCGACCGCACCTCCACTGCAGCGTTCTTCACCAAGTCACACAAGGCAATTTCGGTCAACGATTTGCCCGAGATCTTGGGCGACGCAACCAGCTGGAACAAGCTCTATAACTGGCAGTTCTGGCAGGCCAACCACTTCAAGTTCCCGGTCGGAGTCGCCTATGAAGACATGACGCTGGTTGTCACCGCATACCTAGCCGCCAAGCAGTTCGATGTCATCGCCAACGCGAGCTACTTCTGGCGCGTGCGCGCCGAGGGCGAGAGCCTTTCGAAGCGTCGCACCGAACTAAAGAGCCTTCAAGACCGCCTGCTCTCGATGGAGCAGATCGACAAGATTTTGCGCCTGAGCACCGAGCGCGGATTCATCACCCCGAACGTGCACCTCAGCTGGTTGAGCCGCATCATCTCGCTCGACCTACCGCTGTTCGTCGAGTCGATTCCGGTCACCGATCAGGCTTTCTTCGACGAACTGCACACTCGGGCGGGCAAGTTGCTGGCGAACGCGCCGGAGCAGGTTTGGACCCAATCGAGCGGCAAGCTGCGCAAGGCGGTATGGGCGGCCGTGCACGGCACTCGCGAGCAGACCATCAAGCAGCTTTCCTAATTCAGCGGCAAGTCACAGACAGTTCTCAGAGCCCCAAAGTTAGGCTTAAAGCACCGATTTTCGGCTCGTTTGTCACACCCTAGAGAGGGTCATCTGCGATGAAAAAGTTCCTGGTTTTTGTGGTGCTGGTTGGCGTTGCAACCCTGGCCGGCTGCACCCTGTTCTACCCGAACTGGGGTCAGACCCCAACTCAGAGCGCGGCGCCTAGCGAGAGCGAATCGCAACCGGTCGCTACCGAACCCGCAGATCCGCAGCCGACTGAGAGCCAGGCAGCACCTAAGGGCAAGGCCACCGTCGAAATCATGAGCGCCGATGTCGACACTTCCGCTCTGGCTATCAACGTCATCGCGCACGTTGCCAACATCGCCGAGGATGGCGGCACCTGCACCCTCGTCTACCAGAGCGGGGCCGTCACCAAGCAGGTTGCGGTAAAGGCCGAATCAAATCTCAGCGACACCCAGTGCTACCCGATGACGCTCTCGACCGTTGGTTTGCCCAAGGGCGCCGGCCTGGTCAGCGTGGTCTACGACTCGACCGGCTACCACGGCCAGTCCGCGGCAACCGCAGTAACCGTTAAGTAGTCACTCGCAAAGATTCAGATGCACGCAAAGTTGAGCCGCCTGTTGGCCATGATCGCAGCCGCGATCCTGGCCTTGACCGGCTTAACCGCGCTCGAAACTCGTGACTCCGCAGAGGCCGCCGATGTGTCGCGCTTCGACCCGGGTTTGATCATCAGCGACAGCGTTTTCTACGACTTCGGCACCATGGGCGTCGCCGACATCCAGCGCTTCCTCGAGAGCAAGGTGCCGGTCTGCAAGGACGGCGACGGCGGGCCAAAGTGCCTGCGTAACTACATTATGGATACGCCCGAGAAGGCCGCCGACGATGGCCGATGCGATGCGATGCCTGCGCAGAAGGATCAGACAGCAGCCCAGATCATCTATGCAGTCTCACGCGCCTGCAAGATCAATCCGCGCGTTCTACTGGTTACTCTGCAGAAAGAGCAGGGGCTGATTCAGTCGTCCAATCCGACCGCTCGAATGTATGCCGCAGCGCTCGGCTTCGCTTGCCCAGACGTCGACCCGAACGGTTCATGCGGTCGAGTCAAGGCCGGCCTGTTCAACCAGCTCTACTTCGGGGCGGGTCAGCTGCAGTGGTACGGCGACCCGCGCGGATCGTTCACCTACCTCAAGGTCGGCAAGACCTCAAACATTCGCTACAACCCGAGCTCTTCATGCGGCACCAAGCCGGTCACAATAAAGTCGCAGGCCACCGCGAACCTCTACTACTACACGCCATACACGCCGAATGCGGCAGCGCTGAAGAACCTTTACGGCAGCGGCGATAGTTGCAGCGCATACGGCAATCGCAACTTCTGGCGCTTCTACACGGACTGGTTCGGCGACCCGGTTGCCGGCGGATTCTTGCTCAAGAGCAAGACCAGCGCGACCTACCTGATCGTCGACAACAACCGCTACCTGGTTAGCGATCCAGACCTCCTCAAGGCACTGGCTCCGCTCGGTCCGCTCGGCGTCATCAGCGACGAATACCTGAATACCTTCGCCGACTCTGGCGCGGTGAGTCGCGTGTTTAAGTCGGCCCTCGGCAAGTACTACTTCGTCGAGAATGGCAGCAAGTACCTCTTCAACGACTGCAACCAGGTGGGTTCGTTCGGCCTCGATTGCAGCAAGGCAATTCAGCTCACCGCGTCGCAGCTGGCCGCGTTGGCCGACGCAGGCCCGGTTACCGGATACATCACTGGCGATTCGAACTCGACGTACCTGATTCAGGGCGGATTCAAGCGCGAGGTTCTCGACACCGCATCTGCGACCGCCAACGGCATCGCGCTGCCCGCGCTAAACACCAAGCTGACCATCAAGGCGTTTGGCTACCTGCCCTGGGGCACTCCGGTAATCAAGAACGGCAGCATCTTCGCTAATCGCGACACCAAGAACAACGTGGTCTTTATGGACGGCCAAGCCTTCGAGATTCCGGCTGCGGTTGGCAAAGAACTCGACCTCAAGCCTTGGTTCGAGTCATCGACCGGCACCATCTCTACGGCTGGGCTCGGTGCCTCGGCAACCAACGTGCCGATTCTCAACTTCTCGCGCGACGACCAGGGGCACACCTGGTTGCTCACCAGTGCGGGCAAGCGCCAAGTAACCACACCTGCCGAAATCGCGCCCGATGCACCGTTGCTGCCAAACACGCTGTTTGCCCGAATCGCGACCATGGATGCCCCTATCGCTGCGCCACTGTTTGCTCGCAGCAATACCGACAAGCAGCTCTACTTCGTTCGCGGGGGAGTGCGCAAGGCAATCAGGGTGACGGCCGACCGCACGAAGTTGATTCCGCAGTTGGCAACCCCGACCGTCCAGGTGTTGCCGGTTACCGCATTGAACCAGATCGCCGAGGGCGGCAACGCGCTGCCGCCGGGCACCATCGTCAGCGGCCAATTGACAGCCAAGGCCAAGACGCTCACCTATTGGGTGAACGGCAACGACAAGCTCGTGCAGATCCCCGATCTGGCCGCTGCAACATCGCTGGGAATCGCGGTCTCGGGCAAGCTCACGGCACGCCAGCTAACCACGGCAGAACTCAAGGGCTACGCGCGCAGCGGCGTATTCTCGGGCTTCAAGGTGTCCTGTGCCGATCAGCAATACATAGTGACCGGCGGCAAGCTGTACCCGATTGCCTCCGAAATCGCGGCGCTCTACCCGGGTTCGCCAGTGGCCCTGGACGCGTTGAACTGCGCACTTCTGACGCCGCAGGCCCAGGGCGTCGGGCGCTTCATCCGCACGCCAGACAAGAGCTACTGGCTGATCACCGCTGGCAAGAAGCAGGCGATTGCAAACGTCACCGCATACAAGGCGCTCGTCGGCCAGACACCAATGACGACGCTCCCGGCGATCATCGTCGATCAGCGTCTTGCCGACCTCATTCCAGCCGGCCGCAAGGCTGGAGCGACCGTGGTCGACCCATCACCGGCACCGACCACCAACCCGACCGCATCGCCGACTCCGAGTGCGTCACCGACCGCCAGTGCATCGCCAAAGCCGACCGCGACAGCGACGCCGAAACCAACCGCAACGCCTGCGCCGACAGCGACAGCGACCGCGAGCCCATCGCCGAGCGCGACAGTTCGCAAGTACACCGTGGTCTCGGGTGACACACTTACCAAGATTGCGGTCAAGTACTCCGTGACGGTGTCGGCAATCAAGACCGCCAACAACCTGACATCAGACACCATTCGCGTGGGTCAAGTTCTGGTCATTCCATAGACTTAGTGGCATGTCGAAACAGGTCGTAATTCTTGCCGCTGGCATGGGCACCCGCTTGGCCCGCCCGCTGCCAAAGCCACTCACCGAGTTGCGCGATGGCCGCTCAATCATGCAGCAGCAGATCGACAACCTGAGCAGCGCATTCGGCGACACCTACCGCATCATGATCGTGGTCGGCTTCAAGCTCGAGGCCATCATCGAGCGCTTTCCGCAGGCCACCTTCGTCTACAACGAGTACTACGACCAGACCAACACGTCTAAGAGCCTGCTGAAGGCCCTGCGTGCTGCACCTGATGGCGGTGTGCTTTGGCTTAACGGCGACGTGGTCTTCGACCCGCAGGTGTTGAACCGAGTTACGCCGCTGATGGAGGCGGACCAATCATTCGTGGTCGTAAACACCGCCAAGGTCAGCGACGAAGAGGTTAAGTACACGCTCGACGCATCCGGTCACATCGACCAGCTATCGAAGACGGTTGCGGGTGGTCTTGGCGAGGCAGTGGGCATCAACTTCGTCTCGGGCGCAGACAAGCAGGCGCTCATCGCACGCCTCGACCAGGTCGGCGAACAGGATTACTTTGAGCGCGGCATCGAGCTGGCGATCGAACTGGATAGCCTAAAGTTCAAGGCCGTCGACATCAGCGATCTTTACGCTGTTGAAATCGACTTTGCAGAAGACCTAGAGCGAGCAAACGAGCTCTTTTAGGCGAACGCCCCTTCGGCTCGAGCGCCTCGCTCGGTTCGTTGGCCTTGACCGCGAAGAGCGCCAGGAACACCCATCCGATTTCGATGAGCATGCGGCTCTCGGTCAGGTTCTGGGCAAGCAGGCCGACGAAGACCAGGATCGGCCAGAGGTAGAGCACACTCGTGTGGCGCACGGCTAGGCGCCACAGTTTGACGAACGTGACGATTAGCAACGCCGCAAACAGCGCGAAACCAACCGAACCAACCTGAAGCCACATGTCGAGGTAGGCATTGTGCGCCTGGAAATAGGGCACGCCCTTGATAACCACGAGGCCGTCGTATGGCTTGACGCCCGGCACCCAGTGGCTGATCCAACCCCAACCGAGGTTCGGCTTCTGTGCGATGAGCTGGAGCACGGCCTTCCAGATGCCGCTGCGGCCTGTCATGTCTGGGCTCTTGCCAAAGAATTCGAATACCTGGGCGCGATAGACCAGCACAAAGAATCCGGCGATGCCGGCCGAGAACCAGGCGATTCGGTAGTAGCGGTGGCGGGTCTCTCGGTTCTTACCCTCCGCCGCAATCGACACGACCGCGGCAGCGGCTATGGCGGCCATCGCGAAGCCGATACCGGCCGACTTGGCCAGGGCTAGCGCGAGCGCCGAGGTCGACATGCCGAGCACGCTAAGCCAGCGCGGGCCGGCGATGATCGAATACTCGACGGCGAAGACGACGATGCCCACCATCGCGACGTAAGCCAACAGGTTCGAGTTGCCTACGATGCCCTGGATGCGTTCGCCCTCGAGCAGGTTGGCGCGGCTCCAGTAGTACTCGGGAGCCGGCGGAGTGTCGCCCTCGTAGTTGCCGAAGATCGGAGCGATCGGGCCGCGGATTGCCGCGTACACCTCGAAAATCAGCGAGGAGAAGATGATGGTGCGAATCACGTTCGCAAAGATTCGCAGCAAGTGACGCCAAGAGAACATGCCCGCGAGGAACACGCCATAAAGGGTCGTGCCGACCTGCGCGACGACGGCGAGCAGCGTGATCTTGGAGTAATCGGACCAGAGCGCGCTCAGCAGCATCCAACCGAGGAGCACGTAGAGCAGCGCGGGAACGCGCGAGAGCCAGACCTTGGGGCCTTCGAGGCCCATCTTGCCGCTTCGGAAGAAGAGCACGAACGAACTGACAGTGAGCGCGACAAGCATGGCGCCCCAACCGATCCAGCCGATCGAGTATCGAACCGCGTCGCCAGCGAACAGCGTGAATACGCCGAGGTAAGCGAACCAGGTCTTGGTTCGGTAGCCGGGCTCTTTCGTGTTGAAAACGATGCGAATCGGCTGGGTCATCGCGGTCATGCTCACCAGTCTAGAGGCGGGTGGCAAATAGGCTTAGTGGCGAGATGATCGTCAAAATTGCGAACCACCCACGCGACTACGCGTGGGGTTCAAAGACACTGATGGCCGACTACTTTGGTTGGCGCGAAACCGGCGCACCGATGGCCGAGGTCTGGTTTGGTACCCACCCTGGTTCACCTGCCACGCTCGCCGACAATCCGCACGTAACTCTGCGCGAACACATCGGGCAAGACCTCCCGTTTCTGCTGAAACTACTCGCTGCTGATAGGCCACTTTCGATTCAGGCTCACCCGAACCTCGAGCAGGCTAGGGCCGGCTTTGAGCGCGAGAATGCGGCCGGGCTGCCACTTTCAGCTGCGATGCGAAACTACCGGGACGCCAACCACAAGCCCGAGGCGATCGTCGCGCTGACCAATTTTGAGGCGCTCTGTGGTTTCCGCAGCCTGCCACAGATCAAGAATCTGCTGCTCGACATGGTCGAAGCGCCAGATGCATCCGAAACCTTTGTCGCGATCGCCAAACAGTGGCTGGATGCGTTCATCGCCGATGGGCTCGCCGCTCTCGTCGCCGCGATTCTGCGACCGCAGTTAGGCGGCGAACCAATCGTGCTCGACGGCTTCAACGCCGAACTCGCTCGAATGGCCGACTTTAGCGCCCGCTTCGAGCTTGCCTCGCGGCTGAACGAACTGCACCCCGGTGACCCGGGCGTCGTGCTCGCACTGCTACTCAACCACGTCTATCTGGAGCCAGGCGAGGCGCTATACCTCCCTGCCGGCAACGTGCACGCTTACCTTGGCGGTCTCGGCGTTGAGGTGATGGCGTCGAGCGACAACGTGCTTCGCGGGGGTCTAACCAGCAAGCACATCGACGTTCGCGAGTTGCTGTCTGTGCTCGACTTCGAGTCGGCCGCGGTGCCGCGCATTCAGCCGCGCGAACTGGCCCACGGCCTCGTCGAGTTCCCGGTGGCTGCCGCCGACTTCAAGCTGTATCGCGCGAGCGTGTCGGCCGGCAACCTGCTCGCCGAGATTGCGTTGCCAGCAGCGGCTATCGCGCTATGCGTTGGTGGCGATGTCGAGCTGACCGATTCGCGGGGATCCGCCGTAAACCTGCGTCGCGGAGAAGCCGCTTACCTGTCGCCCGAAGCACGCCACTTCACGCTCGCCGGAAACGGCGACTGCTTTATCGCGCTCGGCTGATTAGTTCTGCGGTCTGGCGTTCCAGGCCGACTCGATGATCTCGGCCAGGCCGTTGCGAGCCTTCCAGCCAAGCGTGTCTGCGATGCGCGAAACATCGGCGCATAGGAACGGGGGATCGCCCGCGCGACGAGGACAAACCTCGATCTCGAACGGTTCACCGGCAACGCGACGAATCTCGTCAATTACCTCAAAGACGCTAGAGCCGGTGCCCGTGCCCACATTGAAAGTTCTGTGCGGGCGGTTGTCGTTGCCGAGATAGTCGAGTGCCGATAGGTGTGCCTCGGCCAGGTCGAGCACGTGCACGTAATCGCGAACGCACGAGCCGTCCGGGGTCGCGTAGTCATCGCCGAAAACCTTGGGCTTCTGCCCATTGGCCAAGGCGGCAAACACGATTGGCACGAGGTTCATCACTGCGGTGTCAGCCAGGTCGGGCCAGCCCGCTCCCGCGACGTTGAAGTAACGCAGGTTTGCGGCGCGAAGACCCCACGCGCGTTCGGCGTCGGCTGCCATCCATTCGCCGATTAGCTTGGTTTCGCCATACGGGTTGATCGGCTTGCAGTCGAGGTCCTCGGTGACGGCAGGCACGTCTGGCATTCCGTAGGTCGCGGCGCTCGAAGAGAACACCAATTTGGTGACGCCCGCGTTGCGCATCGCGCTTAGCAGGTTAGCCATGCCGGCGACGTTCTGCAGGTAGTAATCCTCGGGCTGCTCGACCGACTGGCCGACCTGCTTGCGCGCGGCGAGGTGAATGACCGAGTCGACTTCGTATTCGGCGATGACTTCGCCGAGCACACGCTGGGCGTCTGGGCTGGCTAGGTTCAGGCTGATTTGAGCGGCATCGCCGAGGCGGTCTGCCAGACCCGTGCTGAAGTCATCGACCACCACGACTTTGCTGCCCCGATTTTGTAACAATCGAACAACGTGAGAACCGATGTAGCCGGCTCCGCCGGTGACTAGAACGCTCATGGCTAAAGGATACCGCCCCGCAAATATCGCGATATTTGAGCCGATTTTCGACCCCGAGCACCCGCAGAACCGCGCCGTGGCGCGGAACTCACTCCAGGCTCAAATTGACGGCGATATTCGCCCCACAAAATGCTGCTAGATTGTCGTGTTCGGTTAGCCGAATTCGGCGCCCTCATGCCGATGTAAGACCTTTAACCCGAGGGTCAGACTTTGCCAAATTGGATTTGACACGAAGCGAATAACACGGGTGTAATTACATGGAGGGAAGTATCCGGCAGCGTCGCTTTGAGTGCGCTTGGGGGAACTTTTCGATCATTCAGATAGGAAGCGTATGGACAGTCGTAGTCGTGTGCCAGAGAACTGGTTTGTTGATGTACTTCGACTTGGTGTCGCGGGGGCCTACTCGGACGCTGAGGAAACTAATTCACTGAGCTGGCAGGCTGATGCAGTCTGCGCACAGACCGACCCTGAAGCCTTCTTCCCTGAAAAGGGTGGCTCGACTCGCGACGCCAAGCGCATCTGCGCCGGTTGCGACGTCAAGCAGCAGTGCCTTGAGTACGCGCTGGCCAACGACGAGCGCTTTGGCATCTGGGGTGGCTTGTCAGAGCGCGAGCGCCGCAAGCTCAAGAAGCGCGCATAACCCCGGCATCCTGCCGAAATGAAACCATTCGTTACCGCGGTCGTCATCGCCGATGGCGATAGCGACTATTTGTCGGTAACCCTCGCGGCTCTGCAACAGCAGACCCGACCCGCAGAGCGCATCCTTATTGTCGACACCTCGACCGAAGGCTTCATGGCCTCCGAGGCTTCGAACCGCGAGCTGCCAGATCACATCGAGATTCGCTCCATCGGGCCGATTCGCAACCTCGCGCAGGCGGTAACGCCGGCGGCAGAAAGTTTGCCTTCGGTCGAAGGCGCAACCAACTGGATGTGGCTGCTCCACGACGACTCGGCCCCTGCCGAAGCCGCGTTGGCTGAACTGCTAAATACCCTCGAGATCTCTCCATCCGTTGCCCTGGTCGGCCCGAAGCAGCTCGAGTGGAACGACCCACGCATCATCAAGCAACTGGGGCTAACGCTCACTCGAAGGGGTGCGATCTTCTCGCCCGTCGCGGGCGAACTCGACCAGGCTCAGCACGATCACATCGACGACGTAATGGCTGTCGGCACGGCCGGCATGCTGGTCAACGCCGACGTCTATCGGGCCGTCGGTGGCATCGACCCGAAGGTGCCCAACCTGGCCGCCGACGTCGATTTCTCGGTTCGCGTGAGACTAGCGGGACACCGCGTGGCAGTCGCCCCAGCCGCAAAGGTTCTGCACGCAGGCCTGTCGCTAGCCGGCAAGCGCAACCGCCGTTGGCTGAAGGCCGGGCCGCGAACCGCGATGCGACGTGCGACCGCGCACCTCAAGATCGCTTACTCGTCCTTTCTGGCGGCCTCCCTCTACGTTCTTTTCGCCCCGCTGATCGGCATCCTTCGCGCCATCTGGGCGGTTGCTAGTAAGCACCCGAATCGCATCTGGGCCGAGGTCTCGACCGGTTTCTGGGTTTTCTTCACGGGATTCGCTCGTTTGGCCGCCCGGGCGCGAGTGCGCCGCGGTGCCAGCTCCAGCCTGTCTTCAATAGACGCCCTGCGTGCTTCCCGACAGGCCGTGCGCCAACAGCGACTGCACGAGCAGGTACGCGAGGACGCCGAGATTGTCGGCACTGCACCGCTTGCGCCAGAGGGTGCCGTCGACGCAACAGCAACCAAGGCCTCGAGCACGACAGTCGCGCTATGGATTGCGCTCGCACTGGCCTTGGCAAGCTGGCGGTTCATCCCGTTCCAACCGGCAGCCATCGGTGGTGGCGCTCTGCCTCTTTCGGGTGACTGGTACACGCTGTTTACCCACGCTGGCTCGAGCTTCCAGAACATCGGTCTCGGTTTCTATGGCGCGAGCGATCCATTCAACTGGGTGCTGCTCGCCATCGGCAGCCTTACGCCTTGGCAGCCAAGTCTGGGCCTTGCTCTGTTCCTGCTACTCGCCAAGTCACTGTCGTTTCTGGGTGCGTGGCGTGCGTTGGGTCTGCTTACCGCGCGCGGATGGCTGCGCATTCTTGGCGCTCTAGCCTTCGCCTTCTGGCCATCGATCAGCCAGGCGCAGATCGACGCTCGAGTTCCGTCAATCGTTGCGGCCGTGGCGCTTCCGTGGCTCACGCTCGCGGTGGCTAGAGCAGCTGGGCTAGGCAAGAACGCACCGCGTCGATCGGCATCGCGAACCTGGTCCTGGGTCGGAGTATCTGGACTCTTGCTCATGGTGGTTGGCGCGGCGGCACCAAACGTTCTGCCGGCTCTGATTTTGGCCATGTTCGTCGTGCTCTTTTCGCGCCTGGGCAAGTTCGGCTACCTGTTCTGGATTCCGCTACCACTGGGTGCCGCGCTGGCACCTCTGATCTGGTTTGAATCGGTCAACCTCCTGCAGCCGGCGGCATCACTGGCAGATCCGGGTCTCCCGCAGACGTCGCGGGTATCGCAGTTCTGGCAGCTGCTGCTGGGCGACGGACTAGTCAATTCGGGAATTGTCGACGCCAGCGCGCAAGCGGGCGGAGCGACCCTGACCATCGTTTTCGCGTCGGCGTTGTGGATCACCATCCCGATCCTGCTCCTCGCCATCATTGCTCTACTAAGCAGTCGTTTCGTGTTCGCCAGCTCACTCTGGGCGCTTGTGGTGTTCGCACTGGCCTGCGCCTGGCTTGTCGAGCGGATTAGCTTCGCAGCCATCGGCGTGGGTTCATCGCAGATTGCACTCGATCGCGTCAACGGTTCGCCGTATGCCCTGCTCGCTCTCGCGGCGATGGGCCTGATTGCGTTGGCCGTGATAGCCCTAGACCAGATCAATCGCGCGGTAGTTCGTCGCTCGTTTGCCGTGCTGACGGCGGTTGCCACGGTCGCGCCAGCCGCGGCTCTCTTCGCCGTTGCGAGTCCAACCATTAGCTTCACGAATGGCCGGGTCGTGCCCTCGCTGGTCGCCGCAGAGACCTCGAATGGCAGTCAGCTCAAGACACTGGTGCTGCGCGATGTTTCTGCCAGTGCCGCTGAGCAGCGTTTCGCAGCCGAACTCGTTTCGGGCGATGGCGTGCAGCTCGACGACGTGAGCACCGCGTACCGCTTCGCCCTATCTGGTTTGGCCGAAGAGCGAGACGAGTATGGAATGACCGGTCAGTTGGTCGCCGACCTGACCGCCGCTAACGGCACCGACCTGACCACCGAGCTTCGCGAAGCCGGCATCGGCTTCATCTTGTCGCCAGAGACCGCATCAGCCGGAGCCAAGAAGTTGGCCATCGCACTAGATAGCTCGAACGAGCTCGAGTCGGCCGGCCAGACCGATTACGGCAGGCTGTGGCGCGTCAAGAGCCCTAACGCCGACTTGGCCAAGGCCCCGACTGAGGCGCCTTCGCCTTGGTCGATAACCAAGTTTGTGCAGCTCGTCGTGATTCTGGGCTTTGTGCTCTTGGCTGTGCCGGGCCGAGCCGCAGCCGGTAAGCGCAACGACAGCGAAATCTTCGTTGGTCAGACCGACGAACCGACCGGGGGAGACGACTTTGTTTAGACGCATCCTTGGTTCGGGCGCAGCGCTCGTTGCATTCGTCGTCCTACTTATCGTGGGCTCGCTCGTCACGCCGCAGTTCGCGCTCAACGTCGGCGATCTTTCGGTTTCTTCGGTTCGCGAGGTAAAGGCCGGCGACCTGCAGCTGGTTTGCCCCGGCGGCGCTTACCGAACCGGCGGCGCAAGCGGCACGGCGCTGGGAGTCTTCGACCAGGCGGGTTCGGCAGAACTAAACGCAACGAGCTGGCTGCGCGACGCCGAGCTCACCACCACCGGTCTCGAAGGACCAAACGATGCGCAGCCGTTGCCGGCTCAGGTTGGTTTGCCTGTGCGTATTGCTCGCCCTTCGCTGCTCACCGTCACCGATCCTTCGGGCGAGCTCGAGCAGGGCTCGACGCTGGTTAATGCCAGCCAGCTGCAACTGCAAAATGCAGATAACTTCAGCGGATTGCTTGCCGCAGGATGCCAGCAACCGAGCACCGAGCTGTGGCTGGTCGGCGGCGACACCTCGGTTGGCCGAGAGGCGCTGCTCGTGGTGACCAACGCCGGTCGCGTCGACGCCCAGATCGATGTGACGGCGTATGCCACGGGCGGAGAGCTTTCGACCGCAGGTTTGACCGGGCTATCTGTTGCGGCGGGCAAGACCCTCGTGCTGCAGCTCGCGTCCGACCTCATGAACCAGCCGACGTTCACGCTGCGAGTCAACGCGTCCGGTGGGTCGGTTGCGGCCTGGATTCAGCAGCGCGTGATGCGCGGCACGATTCCGGGCGGTAGCGACTTCATTGCTCCTGCCACCGAACTGGGTAAGAGCCTGGTTATCCCTGGTCTTCTGCTTCGTGGTAACGCCGATGCGGTCGAGATAGCCAAGACCCGCCCAGAGTATGCCGACCAGTCGCCGATGCTTCGCGTATTCGTGCCACGCGTCAACGACGCTAACGGCATCGCGAGGCAAGTCACGGTCACCGCTCAGATCTTCGGCGCGACGGCCAAGACGTTCGGTACCGTGCTTCGGCAGACGGTCACCTCAGGTACCACGACTGACATGCCGATCACGGGTATTGCAGATGGCGACTATGTCGCGTACGTGACGGCCGACCAGCCGGTTCGCGCAGCAATCCGCCTGCCTCGCACCAACAAGACCAAGTCGCCTGCGACCGACTTCGCCTGGCTGCAGGCCGGTGCAACGCTTGAGGGTATCCGCGCTTTCCGCGTGCCTCAGAGCGGCATTACGAAACTCTCCGTCGCTAACCCGAGCAAGGCAGAGGTTAGCTTCGCCATTGGCACTCAGGCGCAGGTGACCGCGGGAACCGCACCGACGATCACGCTGGCTGCCGGCGAGGCGCGCACCATTGGCCCGACTGCCGGAGCCGTGGTTTGGCTGAAGACCGATTCCTCCGCGCTGCGGGCAAGCTTGGTAGTCGACCTCGACTCGGCGGTTGCCTCCTTGCCGATCACGGATTACAAGAATCTGCCGGCCAAGGTTTGGGTCAGCGTTCGCTAACGGCCGCCGCCGGGTAACAGATCCATCGGATCGCGACCGATCAGGTCGGCCGCGGCACTAAAGACGTATTCCTCGACGTGCATGCGCTCGTGCAGCGCATCCATTCGTCGCACATGGCCGAGACGTTCGATTGGCAGACGGTAAATCGTGATTGTCATCGTGGCCGGATCGTTGGTCCAGCGGCGAACGCGCTCGGCGCCATCGATGAACTCAATCGGAGCCTGATCCATCACTCGCCACTGCAGCTTGCCCAGCTCGGCAGGAAAACTACCCTTGAGGTATTCCACGCTGCTGGCAACCACCTCGACGAAGCCCGACGGGCGCTTACGGCCGCGGAACGGGGCGCGCACCAACAGGCCGCGAATACCGCGCCCGTGGCGGTCGCGCTGAGAGTTGCGGCCAGTGTCCATGCCGCCCAGTTTAGGTGGCGATATCGCCAAATTGGTATCCTTGTCGAGTGTCTGAACGCCTCTGTTCCAAGCCAGCTTGCACCCACATCGCGGTTGCAACCCTGACCTTCGAATACGCGACCTCGACGGCGGTAATCGGCCCGCTGAGCGCAAGAGCCGAACCGCACGCACACGACCTGTGTCGTGAACACGCAAAGAACTTTGTAGGCCCAAACGGATGGCAAGTCGTCATCCACGCGAGCCTCGCCTAAGGAAGCAAAATGAGCAACATCAATTGGGATGCAATCGTCAAGACCTATGACGTGCGCGGCTTGGTCGGAACCGACCTGACCGTCGAGATCGTCGAGGCGCTCGCCGCCGGTTTTGTCGACGAGCTAGGTGCTGCGGGTGGCGATGTGGTTATCGGCCATGACATGCGTGACTCATCACCCGAATTTGCCGACGCCTTCGCACGCGGTGCTCAGGCTCGCGGTGCCAATGTCGTCTCGATCGGGCTCTGCTCAACCGATGAGAGCTATTTTGCTTCGGGTGTGTTCGATGCACCAGCAGCGATGTTCACCGCATCGCACAACCCAGCCACTTATAACGGCATCAAGTTCTCGCGCGCTGGTGCTCGCGGCATCAGCTTGAGCACGGGCTTAGCCGCGATCCGCGACCGCGCAATCGCGTACATCGAAACCGGCATCGACGAGGTTGAGCAGCCGGGCAGCTACCGCCAGGAACACATCTTGGTTCGGTACGCCAGCTACCTGCGCGAGCTGGTCGACCTGTCGGCGATCCGCAAGCTCAAGGTAGTAGTCGACGCGGGTAACGGCATGGGTGGCATGACGGTTCCTGCAGTTCTCGGTCACGCAACCGACCTCGAGCAATTGCCACTCGAGATCGTGCCGATGTATTTCGAGCTGGATGGCACTTTCCCGAACCACGAGGCAAACCCGCTCGACCCCAAGAACTTGGTCGACCTGCAGCGAGCCGTCATCGAGCACGGAGCCGACATCGGACTTGCCTTCGATGGCGATGCCGACCGCTGTTTCGTGATCGACGAGCTGGGACAGCCAGTGACCCCGAGTGCCGTTGCCGCAATCGTCGCCCGTCGCGAGATCGCTCGCGAGAAGGCCCAGAACCCTGGCGCGCCGATCACTATCCTGCACAACCTGCTCACCTCTCGCGTTGTCGAGGAGTACATCGAGGCCGATGGCGCAAAGCCTTACCGCACCAAAGTCGGCCACAGCCTGATCAAGGACGCGATGGCCGAGACCAACGCAGTCTTTGGTGGCGAACACTCGGCGCACTACTACTTCCGCGATTTCTGGGGTGCCGACAACGGCATGCTGGCGGCGATGCACGTGCTAGCCGAATTCGGCGCGCAGGCCGCTCCGCTCAGCGAGTTCGCCAAGCAGTACAACCCATACTTCATGTCGGGCGAGATCAACTCGACCGTCGCCGATGTTCCTGCCGCGCGCGAGCGCATCCTCGCTGCATTCGAAGGACGCGGCCCAGTCGACAACTTCGATGGCTTCACCATCACCAGCCCGAACGGTGGCCGAAAGAACGCCGCGGGCGAGCCGTGGTGGTGGTTTAATGTTCGTAGTTCGAACACCGAACCTCTGCTGCGCCTTAACGTCGAAGCCTCTGACGAGTCCCTAATGCACAGTCTTCGCGACGAAGTCCTCGCTCTCATCAGAAAGTAATTCGCCACATGTCAGCAGCCGCTAATCACGTTCTTGCCAGCGACCAGTTTCGCGTCGCCAACCTCGACCTAGCCGAGGCCGGCCGCCATCAGATTCGCCTCGCCGAAAACGAGATGCCTGGCCTCATGGCTCTGCGCACCGAGTTCTCGGCCGCCCAGCCGCTCAAGGGCGCCCGCGTTGCCGGTTCGCTGCACATGACCGTGCAGACCGCCGTGCTCATCGAGACCCTAGTTGCTCTCGGTGCGCAGGTTCGCTGGGCAAGCTGCAACATTTTCTCGACTCAGGACGAAGCCGCCGCCGCGATCGTCGTAGGTTCGGGCAGCGTAGCGTCGCCAACCGGCGTACCTGTATTCGCCTGGAAGGGCGAGACTCTCGAAGAATACTGGTGGTGCACCGACCGCATCTTCGACTGGTCGGCAGAGGCCGCAGCAGCCGGCGAAAGCTACATCGGCCCAAACATGATTCTCGACGACGGCGGCGACGCAACGCTCCTGGTGCACAAGGGTCGCGAGTTTGAGCTTGCGGGCGCCGTGCCAGCAACCGCCGCCAACGACAGCGAGGAGTACGCGGTCATCCTCGACCTGCTGCGCGCATCGATCGCTGCCGCGCCTGGCCGCTTCACCCAGATTGCCGGCGAGATTCAGGGCGTTACCGAAGAGACCACCACCGGCGTTCACCGCCTCTATGACTTTCACAAGCGCGGCGAACTGCTGTTCCCAGCCATCAACGTGAACGACTCGGTCACCAAGTCCAAGTTTGATAACAAGTACGGCATCCGCCACTCCCTACCGGACGGCATCAACCGTGCGACTGATGTGCTCATGGGCGGCAAGGTCGCTTTCGTCGCCGGCTATGGCGATGTGGGCAAGGGTTCGGCCGAGGCGCTGCGCGGCCAGGGTGCGCGCGTAATCGTCAGCGAGATCGACCCGATCTGTGCACTTCAGGCCGCTATGGACGGCTACCAGGTTGCTCGAATCGAGAGCGTAATCGACCAGGTCGACATTTTCGTTACCGCTACCGGCAACACCAACATCCTTACTGTGGAGCACATGCTGCGCATGAAGCACCAGGCCGTGGTCGCCAACGTCGGTCACTTCGACAATGAGATCGACATGGCCGGACTAGCCAAGCTTGCCGGCGTCGAGAAGATCGAGATCAAGCCACAGGTGCACGAGTGGCGACTGCCAAACGGTCGCTCGATCCTGGTGCTCAGCGAGGGTCGACTCATGAACCTTGGCAACGCCACCGGTCACCCAAGCTTCGTGATGAGCAACTCGTTCAGCAACCAGGTTTTGGCTCAGTTGGAGCTGTTCACCAAGCGCGACGAGTACCCGATTGGGGTCTATGTTCTACCGAAGCACCTAGACGAAAAGGTGGCCAACTTGCACCTTTCATCACTTGGTGTTGAATTAACTCGTCTATCGCCTGAACAGGCCGCATACATCGGTGTTTCGGTTGACGGGCCTTACAAGGTCGAGCATTACCGCTATTAATTGTTTCAACGGTTCGAGAGTAAGAACGAACAGAGGTTAGCTATGGCTTACAAGATCCTTGTAGTGGATGACGACGCCGGAATTCGCGGCATGGTCGGCATCGTGCTCGAAGACGCCGGATACTCGGTCGAGTTCTGCGTAGACGGATCAAGCGCCGTCGAAATCTTCAACGAGACCAACCCAGACCTCGTCCTGCTCGACTGGATGCTGCCTGGCAAGGAAGGCGTCGAAGTCTGCAAGGAGCTCACCGCCTCTAGTCGCGTTCCGGTCATCATGCTGACCGCCAAGTCAGAGACCGAAGACATGCAAAAGGGCCTCGAATCGGGTGCCGTTGACTACATCGTCAAGCCGTTTGACCACAAGTCGCTGCTCGAGCGCATCAATGTTCACCTGCTTCGCAGTGCGCAGGCCTCGGCCGCAGATGCGGGCGACGTGGTTCGCATCGGCCCGCTCGAACTCGACATCATTGGTCACGAGGTTCGTCGCGGCAGCGAGAAGCTGTCGCTGACCCCGCTCGAATTCAACCTATTGCTTACTCTCGCCACCAAGCCAAAGCAGGTCTTCACTCGCGAGATGCTGCTCGAAACCGTTTGGGGCTACCACTACAAGGCCGACACTCGCCTCGTCAACGTTCACGTTCAGCGCCTTCGTTCGAAGATCGAAGACGACCCAGACAACCCGAAGATTGTCACCACCGTGCGCGGCATCGGCTACAAGGCTGGCACCGGTCTCTAAAAGACCAGCCAACTTGGCACGGCTAACCGCAAGTGAACCCAAAACGCATCCTGCAGGCGCTAACGCGCCAGTTTCGTCGTTCGCTGCAGCTTCGCGCCGTCGCCGCCACCGTCACATTTAGCGCCATCGCTCTAGTTCTGCTCGGTGGCTTTTTGAGTTATTCGATCGGTACCGGACTCTTCAATACCCGACTCAACCAGGTGCTCAGCGAATCGGAGCGTGCACTAGTCGAGGTTCAGAGCACGTTCTCGGCGGCAACCGACACCGACGAAATCGCGCTGCAGCGACTGGTCAACTCGGTCGTGCCGAACATCGAGATCACGGGTAGCAACGACAGCCGCAAGGTTGCCCTGTTGCGCAGCCCGGGGCAAGTAACCGGTGTGGTTCTGCAAAGCCCAATCTCGGCCGACCTCGACACCACCATCTTCACCGAGAAGCTACGCGAGCAGGTTCGCAGCACGTCTACCCGGCTGTCCTACCAGTCCGTCACGATCACAAGCGCTGACGGCACCACGCATCCGGGCATCGTCGTTGGTGCACCCGTTTCAATTCCAGTTGCCGGCGACTACGAGCTCTACATGGTCTTCAACCTGGCCGGCGAGCAGGAGACCCTCGACTTCGTTCAGGCCACGCTCGTGGTCGGCGGCATGGTCACCATCCTCATCATCGCTAGCATCAGCTGGTTGGTGACCCGTCGCATCGTTCGCCCGGTTCAAGAGATCGCGCGCGTGGCCGAAGACATCGCCGACGGCGAGCTCGACCTGGTGCTGAGCGAGAAGGGGCAGGATGCGATTGCGCAGCTGGCTAACTCGTTCAACCGAATGACCACGACGCTTCGCTCGCAGATCGAATCGCTGAGCAAGATGTCGAAGATGCAGCAGCGCTTCGTTTCCGACGTCTCGCACGAGCTGCGCACCCCGATGACCACGATCAAGCTCGCCGGCGACTTCCTGTTCAGCCAGCGCGAGCACCTCGACGGCCCAGCCAAGCGCTCGGCCGAGTTGCTGCACGACCAGATCGAGCGCTTCGAGAAGTTGCTCGAGTCACTGCTCGAAATCTCGCGCTATGACGCGGGTGCGGTCAGCGCCGACCTCGACATTCACGACCTCAATGGCATCGTCGGTTCGGCGATTGCTTCTCTGGAGCCGCTCGCCAACGCCAAGGGTTCCAAGATCGAGATCGATATTCCGAACGGGGCCGTTGAGGCTGAGCTCGACTCGATGCGAATCGAGCGTCTGCTGCGCAACCTGCTCGGCAACGCGATCGAGCACGGCCAGGGCAAGCCGATCTTCGTCTGCGTTGGTGCCAACGACAAGGCTGTCGCGGTCACGGTCACCGACTACGGCGTCGGCATGACCCGTGCACAGGTCGATCGCGTCTTCGACCGTTTCTGGCGCGCAGACCCGTCGCGCCAAAACCGTACCGCGGGCGGTACCGGCCTAGGCCTAGCTATCTCGCTCGAAGACACCAACCTTCACAACGGCTGGCTGCAGGTCTGGGCTCGCCCGAACGAGGGCGCATCGTTCCGGTTGACCCTGCCGCGCAAGCACAACCAAAACTTCACACAGTCGCCGCTGCCGCTGCCGCCAAAGACCAAGGCTCCATCACTGAAGAGCATCGAGTCTGACGCGGTGGCGCCAGAGATCGACGAACTCGAGGCGGGTGAGCAGGATGCGTAGGCTCGCGAGGCTGGTGGCCATCGCCACGGTTGCCGTTCTGGCACTCTCTGGTTGCGCGCACATGCCGCTCTCGGGCGACGTGCGCCAGGGTTCGGTCATCGACGCCGCGCTGTCGGCAGACCAGCTCTACTACTCGCCATCCGGTCCGGTCGACGGCGCATCGCAGGACGAAGTCATCATGGGCTTCTTGAACGCCGGAACCGGCCCACAAAACGACTACTCGGTGGCGCGTGAATACCTGTCGTCGAGGTTCCGCAATCGTTGGAGCCCGGATCAGGGCGTACTGGTCGAGACTGGCCGCCCACAAATCACCTTTGACGAGGCAGGCCGCACCCAGGTGACCATAGAGGTGCAGTCCGAGCTGGATGCACACGGCGTGTATTCGGCGCTACCGGCTGGCACTGAGCGTGTGTTGGACTTCACGCTTGCTCGAGAGCAGGGGGAGTGGCGCATCACCTCTGCGCCTAACCTGACCGTTCTGAACCGCCCGATTTTCGACGTTATCTTCCAGTCTTACTCGCTGTACTTCTTCGACAAGCAGTTCAAGTACCTCGTGCCAGACGTTCGCTGGTTCCCGTCGCGCGCATCGACCTCGACTCGAATGGTTACCGAGCTCTTTGCCGGGCCTAGCGAGTGGCTGTCGAAGGCTGTCACGACGGCTATTCCCGAGGGCATGAAGCTGTCGATTGCGTCCGTGACGGTTGCAGCGGGCACCGCCGCCGTCGACCTGAACTCCAAGTTCCTTAGCCTGAGCCCAACCCAGCAGATGCAGTTCAAGTCGCAGTTGAGTGCGACACTGCGGCAGCTTGCTGGCGTCACTCAGGTGCAAATCCTGGTTGAGCGTTCGCCGCAAAGCATCGCCGACTTTGATTCGCGTGTCACCTCAGTTGCCGCGGCAACGCCAACCATTCTCTCGAACGAGGGATTCAAGCATCTAAGCGGTGCCCAGCCGAGCAATTTCGGTCAGGTGCGGGCCTTGGCCGTCGCCTTCAACGCGGATGACTTCAGCCTCTCGGCCGACGAGACTCATGCCGCGATTCGCGGCAACGACGGCATCCACTTGATTCTGCTGTCTGCTCTAGGAAGCACGCCATTGCTGGTCGATAACCGAAAGAACCTGGTGCGTTCGGTATTTGATCGCCAGGGCTACCTTTGGTCGATGGGTGAGGCGGCTGGCTCGCAGATTCGCGCGATCGGCATGGATGGCAAGGCCGCGGTGGTTCCGGCTGGCTGGCTTTCGTTAGCAAACCGCCAAGAGATCGCAATCAGTTCGGAGGGGTCACGCCTCGCCGCGCGCATCAAGACACCAAGCGGAAGCCAAGTTTGGGTTTCGACCATCATTCGCGATGATTCAGGCAAGCCAATCGGCCTCGGAACGCCCGTTCAGCTGGCCCCGCAGCTCACCTCGCCGATCTCGATCGCTTGGTCGGGCGAGACCGCGGTTGCGATTCTCGATTCGAACGACGGAGTACGCGCACTCACGCATATCGCAGTGGTCGGCGCAGATTCCAGTTCGCTGCTGGGAATCTCGAACGGTATCCGCGTGATCAGCTCACCGGTCGGCGAGGTGTTCGTGATGAACCGCTACGGCGAGCTCTATCGCTACAAGTCATCAAACTGGGAGCGCGTCGCGCAGGGCCTAATCGCCGTTCACTACGCCGGTCAATAAGCGGCTTTCGAGCCCAGCCGCCAGCATTCGGGCCAGTCGGCCTCAATTCGGGCCAGCTAAACCCAGGTTTTCCACAGTTTTCGAGTCCACGGCTCTCAAACATCTGGACGCGCGCACTCTTGCTGCATGGTTTTTTCGATGCTTGCCCCCAGTAGATGTATGCGCTGCGCCCGCCCTCCGGATCGGCTTTGCTCGCGATGCGCAAGCGAACTGTTCGCGCCGACTTTGGTCGCTCGAGCAGACTTCGTAGGAGTGCGTCTTGCGCAGGTGAATCGGTCGACATTGCGAGTAGTGCGCGCCATGAAAGACGGCGGCGAAACCGCACTGCTACGCGTCGTTCTTGGTGCAGCGGGTTTGGACGGCTTGCGTGTGGGTCTCTCGAACACAAGGCCAGGCTCAATTCTGTTCGTTCCGGTTCCTAGCTCGCATTCCTCGTGGCGCAAACGCGGCTTCAATCTGGCTCGTGAGATGGCGCACTGGTTGGCCAGCCACTGCATTGAGCCTGCGCTCGTCTCAAAATCCCTCGAGTTTGTCTACGAGCCTCGAGATCAAAGAGGTCTTGGCGTTCGGGCTCGAGCGCGCAACGTCGCCGGTGCCATGTCAGTCGATGCAACTGCCCTTGAATCTGAAACGGCACGTCTGCAGGCTGCGGCACAGCCGGTTGCGGTCGTAATTTGCGACGACGTAGTCACAACCGGCTCGACGTTATTCGAGGCCAGGAGGGCCTTGTTGGCCGCATTTACAAGAGCCGAAGCACAGCCTTCGATAAGTTTTTTCGCTCTTGCCGAAACTTTGAGCAAAAACGATACGCAAACCGCTGGGCGGGTATAACTTATGTACACATTCACTTGAATGTGCCACCGGGCAATGAGGCCCGAACGATGGAGGTCACCATGGAAGCAAAAATCCAGGCCAGAAACCTCACGGTTTCAGACCGATTCCGCGAATACGTAGCAGAACGTATGCACAAGATCGAGGCGCTAACACACCGGCTCGAGGCCTTCGAAATCAAAGTGACTCGCCACGACCACTCTCGCAGCTCCGGTCCGGAGGACCAAGTCGAACTCACCGTAGTTGAACCGGGCCACGTCGTTCGTGCCGAGGCTCACGCTGGCGACAAATTCGCAGCCTTCGACGTTGCCTTTGACAAACTCACCGAGCGCCTTCGTCGCGCAGCAGACAAGCGCAAGGTGCACCACGGTCGCCACGGTTCGGCCGGTGTCAGCGAACTCACCGCGAGCGACTTCGCTGGTCTCGACGTGCACGCCGTCGACGCAAATGTGCTCCTTGGGGCAGCCAGTTCGACGTCGACCGAGAGCGAAGAGATTGGGCAGGTCGGTCACAACCCGATCGTCATTCGCCGAAAGGAATTCGATGGCGACCCGATGAGCGTCAGCGACGCCATTGACCACATGGAACTGGTCGGTCACGACTTCTACCTGTTCCTCGACTCAGCGACGGACAAGGTCTCGGTCGTCTATCGTCGCAAGGGTTGGAATTACGGCGTGCTGACGCTGAACTAAGGCCCGTTCCGCCCTCGGCGAAAGCCCCCTTCAGCGACCCCCGTCAGGCTTCTGGCGGGGGTCGTTGCCGTAGGATTGAGGGAGTTATCTAGACAGTTATGGAGCTGACTTTGGCAACCATCATCGACAAACTTCTGCGTGCCGGCGAAGGCCGTTTGCTCGCCAAGTTGCGCAACTATGCCAAGGCAGTCAACGCACTCGAAGAAGACTTTGTAAAGCTCACCGACGAAGAGCTTCGCGGCGAGACCGCCGTGCTCCGCGAGCGCTACGCCGCGGGTGAATCGCTCGACGACCTGCTTCCAGAAGCTTTTGCGGCCGTTCGCGAGGCAGCCAAGCGCACCCTCGGCATGCGCCACTTCGACGTTCAGCTCATGGGTGGAGCAGCCCTGCATCTCGGCAACATCGCCGAAATGCGCACCGGTGAAGGCAAGACCCTGGTGGCCACCACTGCCGCTTACCTGAACGCAATCGCTGGCCGCGGTGTGCACGTGGTTACCACCAACGACTTCCTCGCTTCGTACCAGGGCGAGCTCATGGGGCGCGTCTACCGTGCCCTTGGCATGACTAACGGTGTGATCCTCAGCGGTCAAACTCCTGCGCAGCGTCGCGAGCAGTACCTTGCCGACATCACTTACGGCACCAACAACGAGTTCGGTTTCGACTATCTGCGCGACAACATGGCGCTCGACAAATCAGACCTGGTTCAGCGCGGCCACTTCTTCGCAATCGTTGACGAGGTCGACTCGATCCTCATCGACGAGGCCCGCACCCCGCTCATCATCTCGGGTCCTGCCTCGGGCGATGCCAACCGTTGGTTTGCCGAGTTCGCCAAGATCGCCGACCGCCTGCAGCCCGTAATCGACTACGAGGTTGACGAGAAGAAGCGCACCATCGGAATCCTCGAGCCTGGCATCGAAAAGGTTGAGGACTACCTGGGCATCAGCAACCTTTACGAGTCGACCAACACCCCGTTGATCTCGTTCCTCAACAACTCGATTCGTGCCAAGGCTTTGTTCAAGCGCGACAAGGATTACGTCGTCATGAACGGCGAGGTCCTGATCGTCGACGAGCACACCGGCCGCACCCTGCCTGGTCGTCGCTACAACGAAGGCATTCACCAGTCGATCGAGGCCAAGGAGGGCGTCGAGGTTAAGGCCGAGAACCAGACCCTCGCCACCGTAACCCTGCAGAACTACTTCCGTCTTTACAACAAGATCTCGGGCATGACCGGTACTGCCGAGACCGAGGCCGGCGAGTTCATGAGCACCTACAAGCTGGGTGTCGTGCCAATCCCGACCAACAAGCCGATGGTTCGCATCGACCAGCCCGACCTCATCTACAAGAACGAAGAGGTCAAGTTCAACCAGGTCGTCATCGACATCGCCGAGCGCCACAAGAAGGGCCAGCCGGTCCTCGTTGGTACCACCTCGGTCGAGAAGAGCGAATACCTCAGTCGCCTGCTGGCCAAGGCCGGCGTCCGCCACGAGGTGCTTAACGCCAAGAACCACGCACGCGAGGCCGCAATCGTTGCCCAGGCCGGTCGCTTCGGCGCCGTCACCGTGGCAACCAACATGGCCGGTCGAGGCACCGACATCATGCTCGGTGGTAACGCCGAGTTCCTAACTGTCGAGGCCCTCGCCAAGCGCGGCCTAAACGCCGAAGAGAACCCAGCCGAGTACGAAGCAGCCTGGGCAACCGAGTTTGAGGCCGTGAAGGCCGAGGTTGCAACCGAGGCGGCACGCGTGCTCGAGGTTGGCGGTCTCTACGTACTTGGCACCGAGCGTCACGAGTCGCGTCGCATCGACAACCAGCTGCGTGGTCGAGCTGGTCGCCAGGGCGACCCTGGTGAGTCGCGCTTCTACCTCTCGCTGACCGACGACCTGATGCGCCTGTTCAGCTCGAACGCCGCCGCCTCGATCATGAACCGTGCTTCGGTTCCAGACGAGATGGCGATCGAGTCGAAGGTCGTCAGCCGCGCGATCCAGAGCGCGCAGACCCAGGTTGAGGCCCGCAACGCGGAGGTTCGCAAGAACGTCCTCAAGTACGACGACGTTCTAAACCGCCAGCGCGAGGCCATCTACGGCGACCGCCGTCACATCCTCGAGGGCGATGACATCAAGAACCGCGTCGACGAGTTCATCGAATCGGTGATTGAGACCATCGTTGACCAGCACATCGGCGAGCAGACCGGTGGCGACTGGAACCTCGACGCCCTCTGGCACGAACTTCAGACCATCTACCCGATCGGTCTCGAGATCGGCGAGGTGCTCAGCGAAGCCGGCAACCGCGCCAAGCTGACCAAGTCGTGGCTCACTCGCGAGCTGGTTTCGGACGCCAACATTCAGTACGTGCGTCGCACCGAAACGATTGGCGAGCTGGCCATGCGCGAGCTCGAGCGTCGTGTCGTGCTTTCGGTCGTCGACCGCAAGTGGCGTGACCACCTCTACGAGATGGACTACCTCAAGGAAGGCATCGGCCTGCGTGCGATGGCTCAGCGCGACCCACTGGTCGAGTACCAGCGCGAGGGCTTCTCGATGTTCCAGCAGATGATGGGTGCGATTCGCGAGGAATCGATCCAGTTCCTGTTCAACCTCGAGGTGCAGACCCAGGTTCAGCAGCAGGCGGCTCCGGCTGCCGAGCAGCTGTCGTACAGCGCTCCTAACGAGGATGGCGCTGCCGAGGTGCACGAGGCACCTGCAGCCCCGCAGAGCAACCCGCAGAAGCCTCAGCAGGGCGAAAAGGGCAGCTCGTTCTTCAGGAACTAACTAGCTAAAGAATTGCGACCGCTGCGACTTTCCAGCGGTCGTTTTTCTTTACGATCCGCAGCGTTACGGCACGAACCCGTGACGGGCCCTGAAGTATTACGACCGCCTCGATTGCGTTCGGCTGAGGCTGCTGGATTCGGCTTGAAGTCACCTTGAATGTCGGCCGTTGTGGCAACTCGCCGCGTTTGATTCTTGCCAACTTTGCCTGGCTTGCCTTGTCTCGCAAGAGCACATAGACATCATCGGCAAGCAGGTCTGCTAGTTGACTTGCCTCGCGAATACCGGCCATGATTTCGACCGCTCCCTTGGCTACCACCTCGGCAAGAATGCGCGGCTCGATGAACTTGCCGTTTGGCAAGCGCGCCGGTTCATAAAGCTGCCCGAGCGTATTTCGCGTCGAGTCATCGGCAAGCGCGATCTTGGATCCTTTTGCTGTTGGCATTGCACCACCCCTTACATGCCTCAATCGGTCGGCACTTTTTGAACTATTCAGACAAGTTTTGGGCTTCGCAAGTCTTGAAATTTGGATTGTGAATAACTAAGTTTTGCCGGGCTCAAATCGGCCAAAGTGTGCTCATGAATCTCAACGACCTATTTCAGGACCTGGAATCCCGTTTCGAATCGCTCCTGCGCCAGCAAAACACACTCAGTGAGGCACAGGCCATAGAGGTGCAGTTTGTGCGAACGGCTCCGCGCGAGTTCGGCGGCGGCGGGCACCGCATCCTTTTGATTTCGCCGCAGATTGGAGCTGACTTCATTGCCGGCATCGATCACAGCGATGGCAACTGGTGGGCCTTCAGCCAAGCCGCAATCAAGTTGTTTCGAGTAGTGGAACTCGAATCGACAGCCCTGGGGGCGAGTCACCTCACGCGCACCGAGACGAATCTGGCTCAACTAGCAGGCGAGTGGTTTACGCCGATTCGACTGCGACTGTTCACGCGCGACGAATCGCAGGGTTTCGATGCCCAAGTCAGTGGCGTTGCGGGGAGCTTTCTGAGTATCGGGCTGGGAAAGACGGCGATCCAGTTGCCAATTGCGAATTTGCTCGCTGTGCGCGCCCGTTTCTCTGAGTTGGTCTGTGCATAACTCGCCCTGCTCTCGCAAAATGCCGACAGAATCATGGAAATCAACGAGAGGCAAGACATGAACAAAGTAGGCAAGTATGCGCTGCTCGCTATCGGGCTGGGTTCGCTCGCTCTGGGTGCCTGGCAGTTGGTCGATCGGCCCGAAACCTCGTCCGCTACTGTGCGTGTGCTGACCGCGGCAGTCGACATGCCGGCGGGCAGCCTAGTCGACAGCAAGCAGTTGGCCTGGGTCGAGTTACCGCAGTCGCTGGCGGGCGCGTACCTGAAATCCGCACCGGCCGCGGGTGCCATCATGCTGCAGACCGTGACGCTTGGCGAGCTTTTGCCCTCGAGGGCAGTGGGATCGGGTTCGGGCAGCAACTCGGTGGCTGGTGCCAACGTGGTTTCGATTCGGCCCGTCGTCGTTCCCGTGCGCGCCCTAAGGGTTGGCGATGTCGTAGACGTCTGGACGACCCCATCTGCACTCATCGCGAGTCAGGCTACGGTTCTGGCAGTATCGGCAGATGAGCAGGGGTACTCGGCTGCCACGAAAACCATCGACCTTGCCGTGCAAGCGGATCAGGTTCAGGCACTTCTTGCAGCCCAACTGGCCGATCAGTCGAGGCTGGCGGTGGTTCGTTCGCCACTGGCTAGCGAATCTGATGGCTAAGCGGAGTCTCTTAGCGCCGTTGCTCGGTCGACAGGGTAGGCGAGTCGCCCTCAGCGCGGCCGGCTCGAAGCTGCCGGGGATGGAGGCCGAGGCATCCGGTGCCGACCGGTCGTTCTCTCTGCTAAGCCTCGGTTCGCCGACGCAGCCGCAAGTCATAGCAGTCTGCTCGGCACTCGGTTCGGTCGGCAAGTCGACGCTCGCTGCGGGTTTGGCAGAAGCAATAGCAGAGTCACTGGGTAAACGTGGTGCGCGCGGCACAGCAATGCGCGCAACGTGCCTGCTCGACCTCGATACCTTCTCGCCAAGCCAGGCCGTCATGCACGCGCGAACCGAGATCACGGCGGGAGTGCTTGGTTCGGCCCGGCTTATCCGACAGGAGCGTTACAGCGACGGCGAGCACGAGCGACTCGTGGCACGCGCTGGCGCATACGACCTGCTCACGGGCATAGCGTCGCTCGATCGTTGGCCCGAGCTCGACGAGTACAGCGTTGGGTTGTTGTTGCACGACCAAGTCGGCCGCTATGACCAACTCGTTCTCGACCTCGGCGGAAATCCAACGGCAACCGAAGTGGACCCCGAGCTCGGCCTGCGTCGCAATCAAGCGACTGTGAAGGCTCTGACCGCCGCAGATGTGGCAATCGTCGTGACGGCAGCCGATCCGGTGTCGCTGTCTCGAACTCTGAACCTACTCGCCTCTTTGCAGAACCTGGTTGCCGGTCGACTCATGGTCGCGGTCAATCGCTGGCGCACGACGGCCATTGGCGGGGGAGCGCAATCCCAAGTGCTTGACCTGCTTGCTAAGGCGGGGATCGCAGTCGACCAGGTTTTATTCGTGCCCGAAGATGCAGGCAATTGCGACTCGGCCTTGAGCCGCGGCGTTTCGGTAGTGCATGCCAAGCCGCGAGGGCCAATAGCACGGGCCATGCGCGACCTTGTCACGCAGATAAACTCGTCACATGTTCACAGTTCGAGAGCTGGCCAAGCAGAACGGCAAGGCTAGCCACGCCGACATCGAGTGGCTCAATCAGCTGACCGCCGACTGGCAGCTGATCGCCGACATGATCTTCGCCGACCTCGTGCTGTGGGTGCCGAGCAAGGACGGCGGCTTCATCGCCATGGCTCACGCCCGCCCTTCGAGCGCGGCAACGCTGTTCTATCGCGACATCAGCGGTCAGCCCGCGCAGGCCGGCTGGCTCGCAACCATGAACGAGGCGTTCGAGTCTGGCAACCCGGTTGAGGTAAAGAACACGGAATCCGTCGACGGCCAGTTGGCTCGATTCGCGGCAATCCCTGTGCGGCGCCGCGTCAGCGTGCGCAACGATGAAGTTGCCAAGCATCCGATCGCGATCATTACTCGTCACACCAACCTGGCCGACGCCAAGGCCCCAAACAAGCTTCAGCTCAACTACCTATCGGCCGGCAACGACCTGCTGCGCATGGTCACCGAGGGCGCTTTCCCCGAGTTGGCTGCAAAGACCGGCTCGCGTCGCGGTGCACCGCGCGCCAACGACGGCTTGCTGCGCCTAAACGAAGAAGGCATTGTGCAGTTCGCCAGCCCGAACGCGCTCTCGGCCTTCAACCGCCTTGGCATCACGGGTGAGCTCGAGGGTAAGTCGCTGCTAGAGAGTGCGGCAAAGCTAATTCGAGGCGGCAACCATGTCGACGAAGCCCTGCCGCTCGTGCTTCAGGGCACAGCTCCCTGGCGAGCCGACCTCGAGTCGCGCGACAGCACGCTGTCGGTTCGCGCCATCCCGTTGAAAAAGGCCGGTGAACGCTTCGGCGCCTTGGTGCTCTGCCGCGACGTAACCGATCTGCGCCGCCAAGAACGCGAACTGATCACCAAGGACGCGACAATCCGCGAGATTCACCACCGAGTGAAGAACAACCTGCAGACCGTGGCCAGCTTGCTGCGCATTCAGGCGCGCAGAACCGACAGCGATGATGCCCGAGAGTCGCTAAACCAGGCAATGCGCCGCGTATCGGCCATCGCGCTCGTGCACGACACCCTCTCTGAGGGTCTCAATCAAGATCTCAACTTCGACGAGGTATTCGACCGCGTGCTGATGCTAACTAGCGAGGTGGCAGCAAGCTCGAACACCACGGTTCGCACCATGATCGATGGCAAGTTCGGCATGTTGAAGAGCGAGTTGGCGACGCCGCTAGCCGTGGCACTCACCGAGGTAGTCACGAATGCCGTCGAACACGGCCTAGCCGATCGCAGCGGTGTTGTTCACATCAATGCAGAACGCAAACCCAAGCAGCTCGATATAACGGTCAGTGACAACGGTCGAGGGCTGGAGGGTGGCGTTGTGGGCCAGGGTCTAGGCACCCAGATTATTCGCACGCTAATTCAGGGCGAGCTGCGCGGAACAATCAGCTGGATGAGCCCAGCTGACGGCGGCACGCGCGTAGCCATCTCGATTCCGCTCTAACCGGCTGCATCCTGCCTTGACTGGCTCGTGAAACTTAGAGCCCGTTAAGGCGAAAGACCCGCCGAAGCGGGTCTTTCAAAACTCTATGCAGACTAGCCTGCGCGACGAGCGCGGGCGTACTTGCGCTTAAGGCTCTTGCGCTCATCTTCGCTCAGGCCACCCCATACTCCGGTGTCCTGGTTTTCCTTGATGGCGTACTCGAGGCACTGGGTCGAAACGTTGCATTCGCGGCAGACGGCCTTGGCCTGTTCGATCTGCTCTACAGCGGGTCCAGTGTTGCCAACAGGGAAGAAAAGTTCTGGGTCTTCATTGAGGCATCTTGACTGGTTCAGCCACTGCATGTCCATGCGGTATTCCTTTGTCTAGCGGTTTTGCTGGCGTGAAACCAGCGATCGGAAACTTATGCTTGAAACGCGCGAAAACAGCCAATCTGAGGGGCTTTAGCGCGGAATTTCCTTTGAAAATCGTGTCACAGGAAAGGCCTTTTGGCAATACCCAATTTTGAGCAGGAGCGACCATGACCGAGCCGAAACCAGCTGCCGTACCGAGGGCAATCAAGCTCGCCGTCGTCATTCTTTTGCTCGAAGCGCTGGCCCCTGCGGTGCTCGCTGGCGGGCAGATTATCGACCTGGTAACGGGTACGGCTGTGGTGGTTCCGGCTGCTCTCGCGCTGCTGGCGTTGTGGCTCGGCGCAACCCTTTGGGTGACCATGGCGGCGAAGCGATTGTATGAGGGACGCGCCTGGGCGCGTAGCGCATCCGTGTTTTGGCAGTTGGTTCAACTCGCGGTTGCGTCCGCCAGCTTCACCGGCGAGAGCGCCAATGCTTGGATCGGCGGAGGGCTCGTGGTGACCTCGGCGCTCGTGCTCTTCCTGCTATTCAGCAAGGAGTCCCTCGCGCACACTGCGCGCGACAAGTAGCGGGCTTTCGCCCGAAGTCTCGGGGTTTCTAGGCGTCTAGCCCGATGCGCTTGCGAAGCATGTTGACGTGGCCGGTTGCCTTGACTCGATAGAGCGCGTGAGTGATCACGCCTTGCTCGTCGATAACAATGGTCGAGCGCAGAACGCCCTTGTAGAGGCGCCCGTAAAGCGCCTTCTCACCGTAGGCGCCATAGAGCTTGTGAACGGCGATGTCCTCGTCGCTAAGCAGCGGAAAGTTCAGGTTTTCGGCCTCTTGGAACTTCTTGAGCTTGGCCATCTTGTCTGGCGAAACAGAAATAACGGTGTAGCCCGCGGCCTTGAACGAAGCCAAGTTGTCGTTGAAGTCGCAGGCTTCCTTGGTGCAACCAGGGGTGAGCGCAGCAGGGAAGAAGTAGAGGATGACCTTCTGGCCGCGAAGGGAATCAAGCTTGAATGGCTTGCCATCTTGATCCGGCAGTTCAAAAACAGGGGCAACTTCGCCGGCTGTCAGTTGGATTGGTTCGTCCATGTGCCTAGCCTACCCAGTCAAGGTGAACGGACCGGGCGCCAAGCGGTTGCGTTCGCGATTAGCGAGCAAGTATGACTGGGTTGGGCGATGACGCATCTCGAACTAGCGCGACCGCTCGATTGCTGGTAATGTTTTCTTTCGTTGCGCTTAGGCGCAGCACGCGCCTCTAGCTCAATCGGCAGAGCAACTGACTCTTAATCAGTGGGTTCCGGGTTCAAGTCCCGGGGGGCGCACGAAAACCTCCGCGTCTTATCAGCCGGGGGTTTT
>JACCDL010836771.1_pt1 | contig 32942 bp, 30 predicted proteins | sample 7441931 | NCBI WGS metagenome assembly JACCDL01 (sample SAMN15323437, study PRJNA562643) | freshwater metagenome | isolation source: river surface water | place: USA:Blue River Watershed | collected 2017-08-16 | reverse complement strand
GCGCCGGGCTGCGGTCTGATTGCTGCAGCCGACGAGTTCATTCCCAGCGCTGACGAGATCGTCTCGGACGTGCGGATCGACGAAGCCGTCGATCCACGGGCCGTGAAGGCCGACGGCGCTGTGGCACTCAAGCTGCTGGTGCTGTGGCGCCCCGACGAAAGCGCCCAGGCGCGCCAGCGCATGGTGCAGGACTTCGTGGGGCGTTGCCGGGCGGCGGGCCTTTTGAGCATCATCGAGCCGGTTTCACGCAAACCGCGTGATGGACGTCCCTGGGACGTGAACGACGGCATCCAGGCGGCCGCCGAGGAACTCGGTGACCTGGGCGCGGATCTGTACAAGGCGGAAGTCCCGCTGCATGGCAAGGGAGGCGAGCGCGCGGTGCGCGAGGCCAGCGCGCGCCTGACCCGGACCATCCGAGGCCCTTGGGTCGTGCTGTCTTCCGGGGTGACGCCCGATGATTTTCCGCAGGCGGTTGAATGGGCCTGCCGCGAGGGCGCCAGCGGATTCCTGGCCGGGCGCGCAGTGTGGCGCAACGTGATTGGCGCCCCCGACATTGCGCACGCGCTGGTCCAGGATGCGGCGGTGCGCCTGGCGCGTCTGTGCGAGGTCGTGGATCGCGTCGTGGCGCGCCATTGAGCCCCGATCTGCACCGAGCCAGCATGACCACGACGCCCGCCATGACCCCGGCCGAAGCCCAGGTTCGCGAAGACCTTGCCGCGTTCTACCGCCTGATGGCGCATTTCAGGATGACCGACCTGATTGACACCCACATCAGCGCGCGGGTTCCGGGCTCGGCGGATCATTTCCTGATCAACCGCTACGGTGTGCTGTTCGACGAGATGCGGCCACAGGATCTGGTGAAGGTCGACCTGCAGGGACGGCTGGTCGAGGGGCAGGACCCCGCGACCTCGCGTATCAACCTGGCCGGTTTTACCGTGCATTCGGCCATCCACGAGGCCCGCCATGACCTGGCCTGCGTGGTGCACACACACACGCCCGACGGGATCGCTGTCTCCTGCCAGGCCGAGGGACTGCTTCCGATCAGCCAGCATGCCCTGAAGTTCTACAACCGCATCGGTTACCACGACTACGAAGGCGTGGCCCTGGATCTGGACGAGCGGGCCCGCCTGGCGCGCAGCCTCGGGCCGCACGAGGTCATGATCCTTCGCAATCACGGCCTGGTCGCTGCGGGCGACTCCGTGGCCAAGGCTTTCCACAACATCATGTTCCTGGAGCGCGCCTGCCAGGCGCAGACCAGGGCGCTCAGTGGCGGGCGGCCGCTGACCCTCCCCAGCCCCGAGGTGTGCCAGCGTGCCGGTGACCAGGGGGCAGACCGGCCCGAGGTGGCCGAGATCGTCCAACTGGGCTGGGCCGCGGCCCTGCGCCTGCTGCGGCCGCTTTGAGCGGATGCCGCTGTACATCCCTCACGAAGGAGCACTCTCCATGTCTGTCACGCCCTTGAAGCTCGGCAAGATGCGCGGCCTGCAGCGCCTGTCCAATGAGGCGGGGCACTTCACCATGGTGGCCCTGGACCAGCGCCCGCCGATCGCGCAGATGCTGGCAGCGCGCCTGGGTATCGCGCCTTCGCAGGTGCGATACGAGGATATGCTGGCCGCCAAGCGGCTGCTGGTGCAGACCCTCGGGCCCCACGCCAGCGCCATGCTGCTCGATCCGAATTACGCCCTGCCTGCCGCCTTGGCCAGCCTGCCGGCGCGTACCGGCCTCATGGTCACCCTGGAGGACCATCGTTTTCGCGACACACCGGGTGGGCGGTTGTCGCATTCCATCCCTAACTGGAGCGTCGAGAAGATTAAGCGCGCCGGTGGCGATGGCGTGAAAGTGCTGGTCTGGTACCGGCCGGACGCCGCGCCCGAGGTGCGGGCCCACCAGCAGGCCTATGTGCGCGAGGTGGGTCAGGCCTGCCGCCGCCATGACATCGCCTATGTGCTGGAGCTCTTGACCTATCCCTTGCAGGGACAGACGGATCCGACACCGCCCGAGCAGGGCGCGCAGCACGTGATCGACAGCCTCCGCGAGTTTGCGAAGCCCGATTACGGCGTCGATCTGTTCAAGCTGGAAAGCCCGTTGCCGGGGGCCAGCTTGCCCGCCCCCGAGGACACGCCGCCGCATCGGACCGCGCAGGCGTGGTTCGACGCGATGGGCCGGATCTGCCGTGAGGCAGGGGTGCCCTGGGTGATGCTGTCCGCCGGCGTGACCCCGTCGCAGTTTCTGCGCGTCATGCGCTACGCCTATGCCGCAGGGGCCCATGGCTTCCTGGCCGGACGCGCCATCTGGGCGGGCGCGCTGCAGCGGTATCCAGACCTGCAGGCCTGCCGGGAGGTGCTTCGCACCGAAGGCCTGCAGACCCTGCAAGGCCTCGCAGACCTCACCCGCCAGGCGGCCTGCGCCTGGACGCCGGATTACAGCGGGTTCGAGCGGATGCAGGCCGAGGGCGACCTGTGCGCCCTCTACGCCTGAAAGACCCCCGTACCCGCCAGCGGCATGCCTGCACCCCGGCGTGGCCGGCTTCGACCCCCCGGGGGGCCTAGATGGGGTCACAGGTGCGTGCGCAAGCTCCAGATCTCGGGGAACAGCACCACGTCCAGCATCTTGCGCAGGTAGGACACCCCGCCGGTGCCGCCGGTGCCACGCTTGAACCCGATCACCCGTTCCACGGTGGTCACATGCCGAAATCGCCACAGGCGGAAGGCGTCTTCCAGGTCGGTCAGTTCCTCTCCCAGCTGGTACAGGTCCCAATGGGCCTGGGGGTCACGGTACACCGTGACCCAGGCGGCCTCCACCGCCTCGTGCGCCTGATGCGGCTGTGACCAGTCGCGGTCCAGGCACTCGGGCGGCAGGGGCAGCCCTCGCCGGGCCAGCAGGCGCAGGGATTCGTCGTACAGGGACGGTGCGCGAAACGCCGCCTCCACCAAGGCCAGCGTCTCGGGACGATGGGCATGCGGCTTGAGCATGGCCGCATTCTTGTTGCCCAGCGCAAACTCGATACACCGGTACTGGTAGCTCTGAAAGCCGCTGGAGTTGGCCAGCGAGGGTCGGATGGCGCTGTACTCGGGCGGCGTCATGGTGGCCAGCACGTCCCAGGCATGCACCAGTTGCTCCATGATCCGCGAGATCCGCGCCAGCATCTTGAACGCGGAAGGCAACTCGTCGCGCGCCACGCAGGCGATCGCGGCCTGCAGCTCGTGCAGCATCAGTTTCATCCACAGCTCGCTGGTCTGGTGCTGGACGATGAACAGCATCTCGTCGTGCTTGCCCGAGAGCGGACGCTGCGCGTTCAGGATGGCCTCCAGGTGCAGGTAATCCCCATAGCTCATGCTGCGGCTGAAATCCAGCTGGGCGTTTTCCGCGTGGACGATGTCTTCGGGGCGCATGGCGGTCTCCTCAGGTGACGGCGTGCTGTTGCTGAAAGCGCGCCTCTCGCCACTCACCTGTTTCCAGCACCTCGCGCAAGTGTCCGGCGGCATGCCAGACGTCCTCGAAGCCGAGGTAAAGCGGCGTGAAGCCGAAGCGCAGGATGTCGGGTTCCCCGGCGGCCGCATCGCCCGCGCGGAAGTCGCCGATCACCTGGCGGGCGATCAGGGCCTGCACGATGGCGTGTGCCCCGGTGGCCCGCGCCAGGCTCACTTGTGACCCGCGCTGCGCGTGCCCGCGCGGCGTGACGATCTCCAGCCCATGGCTGGCGCAGCGCTGTTCCACCAGCGCCATGAAGGTGTCGGTGAGGGCGAGCGACTTGCGCCGCAAGGCGGCCATGCCGCCCAGGGGCTGCGCCGCCTCCAGGGTAGCCAGGCCGCACTCCAGGGCCGCCATGGCCAGGACGGATTGCGTGCCGCACAGGTAGCGGGCGATCCCGGCCGCCGGCTGGTAGTCCGGCGTGAAGGCGAAGGGCGCGGCGTGCCCCCACCACCCGGCCAGGGGCTGCTTGAACGTGCTCGCGTGGCGCGCATGGACCCAGACGAAGGCCGGGGCCCCGGGGCCGCCATTGAGGTACTTGTACCCGCAGCCCACCGCGTAATCGGCGTTGGCGCTGCGCAGGTCGACCGGCACGGCGCCGGCACTGTGGGCCAGATCCCAGACGCACAAGGCTCCCGCGGCATGGGCGGCGGCGGTGATCGCAGCCATGTCGTGCATCGCGCCCGTACGGTAGTTGACGTGCGTGAGCATCAGCAGGCCGGTGTCCGGGCCGAGTGACGCACTCAGAGCCGCGGCGTTCGGAACGAGGTCCAGCGTCCAGCCATGCTGCTCGCACAGGGTCTGCGCGATATAGAGGTCGGTGGGGAAGTTGCTGCGCTCGCTCACGAGGCGCCGGCGGCGGGGGTCGCGCGCCTGCACGGTGGCCATCGCGGCACTCAGGACCTTGAACAGGTTGACCGAGGTGGTGTCAGTGGCCACCACTTCGTCTTCCCCCGCGCCGACCAGCGCCGCGATGCGCCGGCCCAGCGCCTGCGGCTGCATGAACCAGCCCGCGGCGTTCCAGCTGCGAATCAGGCCCTCGCCCCACTCCTGTTCGACGGTGGCTTGCAGGCGCTGCCCGGTGGCCGCGGGCAGGGGGCCCAGGGAATTGCCATCCAGGTAGATGACGCCCTGCGGCATCCGGAACAGGTGGCGCAGGGGCGCCAGCGGGTCTTGTGCGTCCAGGGCGCGGCAGTCTTCGAGCGTGAGGGGCATGGCGTTATCCCGTGGGTGATGAGAGGCTGCGAAGCACCGCACGCACAGGCGATGCATCGGCGTGAGAGAGACGAAGGGGCAGGGCGATGAGTTCGTAGTCACCCTCGGGGACGTCGTCAAGCAGCAGGTTCTCGAGCACCCGCATCTGGCATCGCCGCAGGACCTGATGGCTGGCGAGCTGCTTGCTGTCGGCAGGGTCGACGCTGGCAGAGTCGATGCCGACCAGCACCACGCCGAGGCTGGCCAGGCGCTCCAGGGTCTCGGGTGCATAGGCGCGCAGCGCGGGGTCCCACACGGTCTGCGGCATGCGTGCATAGGTGCGCACCAGGATGCGCGGCGGCATCTGCGGGTCGATCCGGTGGGCCAGGTCGTCCCAGGTGACCAGGGGACCGCCCTGAAGTGCGTGGATCACGCGGCAGGGGCCCAGGTAAGGGGTGAGGTCGACATCGCCGATCGATCGACCTTGCGGGTCGTAATGCAGGGGGGCGTCGGCGTGGGCGCCCACATGGGGCGACAGCGTGAGCCGGCTCACGTTGACCGGGCAGCTTGCATCCAGCGTGGCGGCCCAGGCCTGCTGGTAGGGGGTGTCACCCGGGAAGACAGGGCTGTCTGCGTTCACCGGTGGCGAGATGTCCCAGAGCGTTTTCATGGGGTGCGAAAGTAGCACCGGCCGCAGGGCTGTGGTGTCGGTTATTTGCAACTATGGTGGGTGGGAGTACCTGTGGACACGGCGAAAAAAAGGGCTTCCGAAGAAGCCCTGGAGCAGGAGCCAGCCCGAATCAGGGGTTCCACCAGTTGCCCGACGCCACGATCAGGGGAATCAGCTGCAGTTCCGAGTCGTAGTAGTCCGTGGTGAAGTTGTCGGTGTTGGCCGTCCACAGCGTATTGAGAAAGGCCTGGTGCGACGCATCGACCATGCAGCCCACGGTCAGCGGCCCCACGGTGATCTCCGAGAAGTAGCGGCCGCCGTTGGCGGTGCCATTGAGGTTGTACAGGCCACTGATGGTGAAGGGGTCGCCCCTGCAGTCATTCTTCAGGAAGGTCGTCATGTCGTGGACGATGGCCTTCCAGCGGGTGTCACCCGAGTAGATGTAGTCCGTACCCCAGCGCCAGGGGTTGCGCACCGCGTTGCCGTCGTAGATGCCCTCGTAAGGCCCTTCGATCAGGTTGCCCGGCGAGGGCACGGGCTGACTCATGCAGTCCATGATGAAACCCGGTTGCAGCCTCGCCACCGGTGAATAGCGCGCGATGATGCCGGTGATCAGCGCGTGGCAACGGTCGATCGCCTTGTCCCAGAAGGTGTCGCCAGTGGCTTTCCTGAAGGCGCGAAAGTGCCCGATCATGTGGTCGGAGGTGCGCGTGTTTTCTCTCTGCGGGCCGCGCGGCTCGCCCGAGACCGCAAAGTTGATCGCCTTCATCGCGTTGATGGTGTTGATCGCTTCCTGGCGGTAGTTGATCGCGCCGGTCGAACCCCACTGCCGATGCGCCATGAGCAAGGCCTGTGCGATGTCCAGGTCGCCATCGGTGGCATTCCAGCCTTCGCCGGCGCTGCCCATGTTCATTGCCAGCCGCCACGCGTGCAGGTAGGCACCCGCGGGCCTGCCGGCGTTCATGTGTCCGTACGCCGGGCGGCCGCGCGCCGTCTTGAACAGACCGTCGAAATAGGTGCGCGCCTGCGGATCGTGCCCCGCCATCAGCACCATGATCAGCATGCCGTAGCCCACGCCCTCGGACACGCAGGCGTAGGCCGTTCCGGGAAAGCGCACATGCCAGGCATCACTGATCGTGCGGCCGGCGTAGACGCCGACGTTGGGCGTGAAGGTGGGTGACTTGCGCAGGTTGGCGCCCTTCCAGGCCTCGTAGCAGGTCTTGATACGCGTATCCATGGCGGCAGGGGTGGAGCCGGTGGGCATGATGCCGTAGGGGTAGCGGCCCCCCACCAGGTCCTTGCGTGCGCCGAAGGGATAGCCGGAGCCGCCGGTCTCGGGCGCCGGCTCCGGTGGTGCGGCTGCCGTGACCGGCGAAGCGCCCCGGCTGGCGCTGGCAGCCAGGGGGACGGTGCTTTCGGTGCCAGCCAAGGCGGCCTCGCCGCCGCCGCCGCCGCAGCCGGTAAGCGCCAGGACCACGGTGGATGACCCGCCTTGCAGAAAAATGCGTCTTCTCATGTGCAACAAATTGAAAGTTGACGGTCGGGCCGAGCAAGCCTGCCGGGCGTTGTGACCGTGTTGACAGACGAACTGAGGTCGCCCAGGACCGCAGGCGTCTCGGGACGACCCGGGTCCGGAACGGTGCCAACCTCAGCGGGAGGCGCGACTCTAGTAGGACGAGTCCGACCCTCACGTCGGAATACGCTTGGGAACGTAAGCAAACGCAGAGGGCTCCGCACGCCTGTAGGCCTGATGGGCTCGAGCTGCGGGGGCTGGGCGCCTCCCGTTGACCAGGAGCCGGCAGCCCAGGGGTAGCGCGGCTCAGCAGTCCGGTGACGGGGGCCGTGCTGACGTCGCGTCCGGCGTACCGCAGCGTGTGCACCGTGGGTGTGATGCGCTCCACCAGTGGCAAACTCAGCCGCATAACTTACGTCTGGTGGCACGCGCGGCAGGGGTCTTGTGGCCGCTGGAACGCGTCCAGGCGCTGTCCAGAGGCCGATCGATGCTGTATTTCGCTTACGGGTCCAATCTCCACGCTGCCGACTTCGCCCGTGCCTGCGCCGCGAACGGGCAGCGCGCGGACGGTCTGCGGGCCCTGGCGCGGGCCTGGCTGCCCGACGCGGAGGTGGTGTTCAACGTGTACTCCGACCGGCGCGCTGGCGGCGTCCTGAACCTGCGCGAGCGGCTCGGCCAGGCCGTGCCGGGGCTGCTTTTCGAGGCCGACGAGTCGGGATGGCAGGCACTCGACGTGAAGGAGGGCGCGCCCTGGCTCTATGCGCGTACGCCGGTGACCGTTCTCACGGGTGATGGCCATGCCCACCGCGCGGTCACCTACCGGGTGCCTGGCGCGCGGGCCCGGTCAGGCCACACACCTGCCGACACGGCCTACCTGCAGGTGGTGAGCGAGGGGCTGTTGGCGCACGGGCATGACACCACCCAGTTGCACCATGCCGCGGCAGGCCGCAGTCCACCTCCGGCGGTACCCGCCTTCTTTGTCTATGGCACGCTGATGCGTGGTGAGTCCAACCACGGGGTCCTGGCGCGCCACGGGCTGGCGTCGGTCCGGACCGGTTGGATCCACGGTGACCTGTTCGACACCGGCCTGGGCTTTCCCGCCCTGCGGCTTTCAGCGGGCGCCACGCGGGTCCGGGGTGAATTGATCGAGCCCGAGGCTTTCGAGGCCGCTGTGCGGTCGATGGATGACCTCGAGGTCTTCGCGGGTTACGGTTCGGACTGCAATGAATACGAGCGGCGGCTGGTCGAGGTACGGCCCGATGGCGAAAGCGCGTCCCGCCTGGCCTGGACCTATGTCGCGTGTGACGGCCTGCCGCTTCGCGCCCGCATCGCCTGCGGCGACTGGCGTCAGGCCCGGTGATCTAGACGCAGCTTCGGTGCCGCGCCATGCAGGTGTCCAGCACCTCGTCGCCCGGGCGCTGCCACCAGTGCTTCTCGGAGAAGATCTCGACCTCCGCATACCCGGCATAGCCCGCGTCCTCCAGCCAGCTGCGGATCTTGCGCAACTCGATCACGCCATCGCCCATCATCCCGCGGTCGCTGACCAGGTCGGCGGTCGGCGTGAGCCAGTCGCAGACATGCCAGGCATGCAGGCGCTTGGCCCCCGCCCGAACGATCTGCGAGGCGAGCTTGGGATCCCACCACACGTGATAGGCGTCCACCGCCACGCCCAGCAGGCCGCTGACTGACGGATCGATGGCATCGCACAGGTCCAGCGCCTGTTCCAGGGTGTTGACGCAGGCGCGTTCGGCGGCCTGCATCGGGTGCAGAGGCTCGATGGACAGGGGCATGCCGACCTGTCGCGCGTATTCCAGCGTGGCAGCAATGCCGTCGTGAACCTGGCTGCGCGCGAGCGCGATGTCCTTGGACTCGGGCTTGCCTGTGAGGGCGCCAGGCAGGGCGCCCACCACCAGCACGGTGCAGGGGGCCTGCAGCGTCTTGGCTTCGTCGATGGCGCGCCGGTTGTCTTCCAGCGCGTCGCGCAGGCCCTGCGCGGTGCTGGCCGGGAAGAAGCCGCCGCGGCAGTAGCCGCTCAGGGCCACGCCCGTATCACGCAGGAGTTTCGCGGTGCGCGCCAGGCCGAGGGCTGCGACCTGGTCGCGCCAGGGACTGATCGCTCGGATGCCCCGGCGCGCGCAGCCCTCGATGATCTGGTCCAGCGTCCACTGCTTGCGGACCGTGGCAGTGTTGATGGACAGCCACTGGATGTCCTGGGAAAAGTCACGCATGGCGTGCAGGCTCCGGGGGCGTGGGTCAGGTTACGCCGTGGACCGCCAGCAGGGTCTGCATGCGGTGCACGGCGAGGTCGGGCTGTTCCAGCAGGTGGGCCTGGTCGGCCAGGCGGAAGATCTCGCACAGGTGCGGCAGGCTGCGCGTGCTTTGCTGGCCGCCCACCATGCTGAAGTGGCTCTGGTGGCCATTGAGCCAGGCCATGAACACCACGCCGGTCTTGTAAAAGCGCGTGGGCGCGCGAAAGATGTGGCGCGAGAGCGGCACGGTGGGACCCAGGATGGTGTGGAATTTCTTCGTGTCGCCCTGGGCCAGGGCGCTGAGGGCTGCACTCGCGGCGGGCGCGATGGCGTCAAAGATACCCAGGAGCGCATCGCTCTTGCCGTGCACCGCCTCGGTACCCGCGCCATCGCCCTCGATCAGTTCGGCGTAGTTGAAGTCGTCGCCGGTGTACATGCGAACCCCGGCTGGCAGGCGCCGGCGCATCACGATCTCCTTGTCCTTGTCCAGGAGCGAGATCTTCACGCCATCGACCTTGGACGCATGCGCCCGGATGATGCCTACGGCCGTCTCCATCGCGGCATCGGCATCGCGTGATCCCCAGTAGCCGGCCAGCGCCGGGTCAAACATATCGCCCAGCCAGTGAAGGATCACCGGCTCGCGCGCCTGGCGCAGCACGCGGTCGTAGACCTTTTCGTAATCGGCAGGCGACTTGGCCACGCGCGCGAGGGCCCGGCTCGCCATCACGATCAGGCGCCCGCCCAGCGCCTCGATGGCCGCCATTTGCTCCTCGTACCCGCGGATCACGTCGTCGACCGAGCGTACCGACTCGATGTCCAGGTGGTCAGTGCCGCAGCCGCTGGCGATGCGCGCGCCAGGCGCCGATTTCGCTGCCTCCAGCGATCGGCGGATCAATTCCAGGGAGGTGGGCCAGTCCAGGCCCATGCCCCGCTGCGCGGTGTCCATCGCCTCGGCCACCCCCAGGCCCAGTGACCACAGGCGCTGACGGTAGGCGATCGTGGCGTCCCAGTCGATGGCGCACTGCAGCCAGGGGTCGATGGCGGCACGCGGGTCGGCCACCACGTGGGCAGCCGAATAGGCGATGCGGTTGAAGGCCACGCCCTGGGCGGGCGGGGGTAGCACCCGACCTTGCAGGGTGTAGGAGGCGAGCTGGCCCTGGTCGTTGACCAGTGTGAGGCGGGTCATGGCAGGCCTCTCACAGCTTGATTGCGGGCACGTCGATCCAGCGGCGCTCTTTCCAGCTTTGCAGCGCGGCCTCGACCAGCTGCACGCCTTTGGCGCCCTCGGGCAAGGTCCAGCGGTAAGGCGCGTCTTCCACCACGTGGCGGATGAAGTGCTCCCACTGGATCTTGAAGCCGTTGTCGTAGGTCTCGGTGTCGGGGACGTCCTGCCACTGATCGAAGAAGTTCATCGTCTGGCGGACGTCAGGGTTCCAGACCGGGCGAGGCGTATTCACGCGGCTCTGGGCGCGGCAGTCGGTGAGTCCCGCAACCGCGGAACCGTGCGTGCCGTCCACATGGAAGGTCACCAGGTCGTCCCGGCGCACGCGCGTGGTCCAGGAGCTGTTCACCTGCGCGATCACGCGCTCGCCCTGGTGGCCCTTGAGTTCCAGCGTGGCATAGGCCGCGTCGTCGGCGGTGGCGGTGTAGGCCTTGCCAGCTTCGTCCCAGCGCTGGGGAATGTGGGTCGCCCCCAGGCAGCTGATGGACTGTACCTCGCCAAAGAGGTTGTCCAGCACATAGCGCCAGTGGCAGATCATGTCCAGGATGATCCCGCCGCCGTCTTCGGTGCGGTAGTTCCAGGAGGGCCGCTGGATCGGCTGCAGGTCGCCTTCGAATACCCAGTAGCCGAACTCGATGCGGACACTGAGCATCTTGCCGAAGAAGCCCGCGCGCCGCAGCATGTCCAGCTTGCGCAGACCGGGCAGAAAGAGCTTGTCCTGCACCGCGCCATGCTTGAGGCCCGAGGACTGCGCCAGGCGGGCGATTTCCACCGCCTCATTGAGGTTGGTGGCGATGGGTTTCTCGCAGTACACGTGCTTGCCCGCGCGTATCGCTTTTGCAAGAAGTGTGGGTCGCATCTGCGTGGTGCCCGCGTCGAAGAAGACGGTGTCGTCCTTGTTGGCCAGCGCCGCGTCCAGGTTGGTGCCGAAACGCTCGATACCGTGCGCGCGGGCCAGGGCCTCGATCTTGGCGCCGTCGCGGCCGATCAGGATCGGGTCGGGCATCACGCGCGTGCCGTTGGACAGCTTCACGCCGCCTTCCTTGCGCAGGGCGACGATGGAACGAATCAGGTGCTGGTTCATTCCCATGCGTCCGGTGACGCCGTGCATGATCAGTCCGAGTTTCTGGGGGGTCATAGGGGTTCCTTGGGGTTCCGGGTCAGGGGTGTGTGAGTCAGCGTGGCAGCGGCTCCAGCGTGTCCCAGTGCGGCGACGCCGCGTGCGCGAAGCCGGGGGCATGCAGGCTGCGCAGGTCCAGGCGTCCGTCCTGTACCCGCAGCCGTACGCCCTGCGGCGTGACGCGGTACAGGCCGGCATGGGCGCGCAGGAAACCCTGCGCTTCTTGCGCGCTGGCGGCGCCGAAGCCGCCCACGTAGTGGTGGCCATTGCGTTCGATGTGGGTGACGCCCAGGCTGGCGGCCAGCAGGCTGTCCTGCTGCACGGCCAGGCCCGCCTGGCAGGTGAGGTCTTCCCCCGAGAGGAGGTGGTCCGGGCGTCCGCGCAGGCGGGCTGCGTGCGCCAGCGAGCGGTAGATGCCCTTGCAGGCCTTGCTCGAGATGCCGCGGTAGCCCTGGGCCAGGCCCTGCGCCAGCACCGCCTCATCGTTGTCGGATTCATCCAGGATCACTGGCGCTGGCAGGCGCGCGCCCGCCAGCGACTGCTGCAGGGCCAGGTGACGCGGCAGGGGCTGCTCCAGCAGCAGCGTGCGTTGAACCAGGCGCGCGGTGGCCGGCTGGCACAAGAGTGCATCGAACAGCGCCTCGATCGCCGCCACGCTGGCATAGGTTTCATTGCCGTCCAGCGTGACGCGGTAGTCCGGCACGCGCGCCAGCAGCCGCTCGATGCGCGTGAGCCGCTCCACGTCGGCCTCGGGCTGGCCCGAGAGCTTGAGCTTGAAATAGCGCAGGCCGTAGTGGGCGATGGCATCTTCCAGCGTATCGGGCAGGCCGTCGTCCAGGGGCGTGCCGGCGTCATCGGACTCCAGCCGGTCGGCCAGGCCCACGGTGTGCCGCAGCCAGACGCTGTCGGGGCGCACCAGGCGGATCGAGGCCGACCAGGGGTCGCCCAGCACGCCGGCCTGCACGCCGCTGACCCAATCGAGTCCGCGCGCCCGCAGCACCGCGTCGGCGATGGCCTTGTCGATGAGGGCCGGGCCGAACTGCGCCGCCAGCCTCGGCAGACCGTCGGCCACGCAGCGGGTGATGGCCTGCTCGCCCGCACTTGCCGAGAGCGCGTAGGCGCTGGCTGCCACGGGTGTGGCAAGACAGGCCTCACGTGCCGCCGCGACGGCGCGCCGCAGCTGATTGAAGTTGTCCTCGTGGGTGAGCGCCGGCGCCTTGTCAAACCACTTGGGCACCATGAGCTCGGCGCTGGCCCCTTCGACCTCCCGCCCGTGCACCTCCAGTCGCACCCGCACGAAGGCTTGCGGGCAGGCGGTGACGGTGGCGGCTCCGAAGCGAAACGGCATGCGCATGGTGACCGGCCGCTGGAAGGCGGTGATCTCGCGCACGGTGAAGGCGACCGGTGGGCGGCGCGTCATGCGGTGGCTCTCCAGAGGGCCTGCATGTGGCCGGCAGAAAAGGCGGCGGTGGTGGGGCCGTCAGGGAGGTACTCGAAGGGTTCGACCGCCACCCAGCCGCCATAGCCGTGTTCACGCAGTACGCGCATCAGGGGCAGCAGGTCGGTGTCGCCCTGCCCCGGGCCGCGGCGATTCTTGTCATTGACCTGGACATGGGCGATGTCGCCCGAGGCCAGGTAGCGCGCCAGCACCTGCGCGATCGGTTCGGATTCGGACTGCGAGGCGGCGCTGGCATCGAGCATGGTGCGCACCGCGGGCGAGTCGATGCGCCGTGCCATCGCGGCGGCTTCCGCGACGGTGTTCACCACGGCGGTTTCCTTGGGGGACAGGGGCTCCAGGCAGTAGGTGACGCCAGCACTCTGGGCCCAGGGCGCGAGGCGGTGCAGGCTGTCTTCCAGCCGTGCGCGGGCATCGTCCAGGGACTGGCCGGCCTGCGGATTGCGTTGCGCGGGCGAGCCGTGCACCAAAACCTTCGCGCCGCAGCGCTGGGCGAAGGCGATCAGGCGGCGGATCCAGTCGAGCGTGGCCTGTCGCACGCCGTCCTCGGGGCTCACCATGGACAGCCCCTCGGGCTTCACCAGCAGCCAGTGCAGGCTGGGGATAGCCAGGCCCTGCGCCCGGGCCGCAGCCTGCACCTGTGCCGCCAGGCGCTCGTCCAGCTCGGACGCGTCCTGGAACAGGGTGAAGGGCGCCACCTCCAGTCCCTGGTAACCCAGTTGCGCCGCCATCGCGCACTGCGCGTCGAACGGCAGGTGCCGCAGGACCTCGTTGCAAAGGGCCAGCTTCATGCGCTTGCCTGTGTCACCCGCCTGGCCTTGTGCAGCGACCACAGCTTCCAGCCGATGGTGCCGAAGATCATCGCGGCCACCACCGCCGAGATCGGCCGGGTGAAGAAGGGGGTGAGGTCGCCGTCCGACAGGATCAGGGCACGGCGCAGGTTCTTTTCCAGCAAGTCACCCAGCACGATGCCCAGGACCAGCGGCGCCATCGGGTAGCCGAACTGCCGTAGCAGGTAGCCCACGATGCCGAAGACCAGCATCACATACACGTCGAACATGCGCCCGGCGATGGCGAAGCTGCCGACGGCGCACAGCACGAAGATGATCGGCACCAGCACATGCTGCGGCACGCGCAGCACCTGCACCAGGGCCTTGGTCAGGACCAGGCCGTAGATCAGGATGCCGATGGTCGCAAACAGCATCATGGCCACCACGTCGTAGACGAAGGTGGGGTTCTCCACCATGATCATCGGCCCCGGCTTGATGCCGTGGATGATCATCGCGGCCATGAGGACCGCCGCCGGGGCAGAGCCGGGAATCGCCAGCGTGAGCACGGGGATCACGGCGCCTGGCACGCAGGCGTTGTCGCCGGTTTCGGCGGCCATCAGGCCGTCGATCGATCCTTTGCCGAATTGCTCCTTTTCCTTGCTGGCGCGCTTGGCCGCCGCGTAGGAGGACCAGGCGGCAACGTCCTCGCCCACGCCGGGCACGATGCCCACACCGGTGCCGATCAGGCCCGAGCGCAGGATCGTTCGCCAGTATTGAAAGACGTCGCGGACACGCGGAATGACGGTGTCGAAGGCGCTGATCTTCACCGGTGCCTGTCGCTCGCGGATGGCGGTGAGGAGTTCGGCGAAGCCGAACGCGCCGACCAATGCCGGCACGAGCGAGATGCCGCCCGCCAGATCGCGAATGCCGTAGGAGAAACGTTCGAAGCCATACTGCGGCTCCTGTCCGATGCCGGCGATGAACAGGCCCGCGATGCCGGCGATCCAGCCCTTGAGCGGGTCGTCGCCGGTGAGCGTGCCGGCAATGATCACGCCAAAGAGCGCCAGCCAGAAGAACTCATAGGCGCCGAACTTCAGCGCCATGCCCCCCAGCACCGGGGTGAAGGCCGCCAGGAAGAACATGCCGATCAGGGTGCCCATGACCGAGCCGGTGGTGGCGATGCCCATGGCGCGTCCCGCCAGGCCCTGGCGTGCCAGGGCATAGCCGTCCAGGCACGAAGCCGCGGACGCGGGCGTGCCCGGGATATTGAGCAGGATCGCCGAGCGCGAGCCGCCATAGATGGCGCCCACGTAGGTGCAGATCAGGATCAGGAGCGCCTGGTTCGGCGGCAGCTTGAGCGTCAGCGTCGTCATGAGCGCCAGCGCCATCGTGGCGGTGAGACCGGGCAAGGCGCCCATGATCACGCCGACCAGGCAGGACAGCAACGCGTAGAAGATGACCTCGGGCGTGCAGAACCCGGCGATTGAATGGGCCAGGCCCAGCACTCCATCCAGCATCTCGGGGCCTCAGGGAAGTCGAACGAGGAAGATTTCCTGAAAGACGAAATACACCACCAGGGCGGTGATCACGCCACTGGCACCGGCCGTGAGGAGGCGGCGCGACGCGGTGCGGTCCGTGTCGGAAAACAGGTAGGTGAAGACCGTCACGAAGACAGCGGTGGCCAGCACGAAATGCACGTGCGACAGCAGGACCAGGCAGTACGCCAGGGAGGCCGCCAGGGCGATGACGACCCGCCGGTTGAACAGGGGGTCGCTGTTCCCCGCCACATCGCGTGCGCGCCACCCCCGGGCCATCAGCGCCAGGCCCAGGAGGGCCACGAGGGCGCCGATCAGGCCGGGGATGAAGCCCGGATAGGTGTAGACGGTGGACCCCATGGCTTCGAAGCGCTCCATGCGCAGCGACTCCACGACGACGATGGCGCCCAGCGCCACCCAGACCGCTCCACCCATCAGGTCGGAGCGGCTGCCGGATCCTCGGCTCATGGCGCGGACCTCAGGGCTTGGGAATGCCCACGGTGTCGGGAGAGACCTTGGCCTTGCCCGCCGCGTGTTGCGTCCATGCATAGGCCTGGATGGCGGGCATCACCGCCTTCTGGGCCTCGTCGCCGGCCATCGGCGCGAACATCGCGCCGCGCGATTGGGCGTAATTGCGCAGGACGGCGCTCTTGGCGATCTCGGTGGACCAGATGCGGTCCAGCGTCTGCTTGACCTCGGCGGGAACGCCCTTCGGCACGAAGATGCCGAAGTAGTTGATGGGGTCCTTGAAGCCCGGGATGAACTGGGACAGGGGGGGCACGGTGCCGAAGCCCTCGATCTCCAGCGGCTTGTCGCTCACCACCGCCAGCGGACGGATCTTCTTGGCGCGGATCATGTCGGTCTGTTCGGCGGCCAGCTGCGTGGTCAGGTTGGCTTCGCCCGAGCCGGCGGCCACGGCGGCCGGCGCGCCGCCGTCATAGGTGACGTGCTTGTAGGTGACGCCGGCGGCGCGCGCCAGGGCCTCGATTGCCGAGTGGCCGCTGGAGTTCACGCCAGCAGTCGCCACCGAGATGGCGCCCGGGCGCGCCTTCATGGCGGCGAGCAGCTCGTTCATGTTCTTGTAGGGGGTGTCGGCATTGACGCCGACCACCGCCACGTGGGCCACGTTGACGTACACATGCCAGTCGGTGATGGAGGTCTCGACCATGCCCAGCACCTTGTAGGTGCCCAGGTCCTTGGCGGCACCGGCGGTCCAGGTGTAGCCGTCGGCCGGGTTCTGCATCGCGTTCTTGGTACCGACCGATCCGGAGGCACCAGGCTGGTTCAGGATCACGATCTTCTGGCCCAGGTGCTTCTCCAGTTCGGCGGCGGAGACACGGGTGACCTGGTCAGTCGATCCGCCCGGCGCCCAGGGCACGATCAGCGTGATCGGCTTGGTGGGCTTCCAGGCAGTCTGCGCAAAGCCGGGGGCGCAGGCGACGGCAGCAAGCAAAGCGGTGATGACGTGGCGGCGTTGGAACTGGGGCACGGTGGTCTCCTCGATGGTGGGCTGGTGTGCGGTCCGGGCGGCTGCCTTCAGGACGAGGAAGCCGCTCTAATTCACTGTCCGGTTAATTCTAGGAATGTGCCCGAGGGTGTCAACGCCGAGCATGGTTCAGCTTCTCAGGACATACCCTAGGATCACATCGCACATGTGCGACAGGCGCTCGCTGCGCGCCTTGGGGGACATCAGGTCCCGTCCGAAGATGGCGGACAGGGTCGGGTTGTTCGACAGGTAGAAGTACGCCAGCCCCGCGATCGACACGTACAGCTGCAGCGGGTCGATGCCGCCGCGGAACTGGCCGCTTTTGCGACCGCGCTCCAGGATTTCCGCCAGGAGCTCGATCAGGGGCGAGTTCAGGGTGCGGGCACGCTGAGACTTTTGCAGGTGGCGGGCGCGGTGCAGGTTGGCGCTATTGAGCAGCGTGAGGAATTCCGGGTGGGCGATGTAGTAATTCCAGGTGAATTCCACCAGGGCGCGCATGGCGGCTGCCGGCTCCAGGGCCTCCAGGTTCAGGGCGCGTTCCTGTTCGCGGATCTGGCGGTAGGACTGCTCCAGGACCGCCTGGAACAACTGGTCCTTGTCCTGGAAGTAGTAATAGATCAGCCGCTTGTTCAACTGCGCCTTTTCCGCGATGGCGTCCATGCGCGCGCCGCCCAGCCCGTGCTGCGCGAACTCCTGCGTGGCCGCTGCCAGGATGGCGGCCTGCGAGCGGTCGGCATCGCGCAGTTTTTCAACCGCCGGTGCGGCGGCGGATCGTGGTTTGCGCGCAGGTGGCTTGGGCGTCGGCACGAGGTAATAGTTAACTGTTTGGTGAATTAAGTCAAGTTGCCGCTTGACGGCGGCGGGTGGCGCGGGGCCGCGTCATCGCCCGGTCCGCGGGTTAGCCCTGATCTTTCCCGGCGAGCTGCGTGGCAGAATTATTTGAGGCCTCAAGTAATTTGACCCCGAAAGACCCCTCATGAAGATCGTTTGCATCGGTGGCGGCCCCGCGGGCCTGTATTTCGCGCTTCTGATGAAAAAGCTGGGCGCCCACCATGACATCACCGTGGTGGAGCGAAACAAGCCCTACGACACCTTTGGCTGGGGCGTGGTGTTCTCCGACCAGACCATGGAGCACATGCGCCAGTGGGACCCCAAGACCGCCGACGAGGTGCAGCAGGCCTTCAATCACTGGGACGACATTGAACTGATCTTCAAGGGCCGCACCATCCGATCCGGTGGCCACGGTTTCGTCGGCATCGGCCGCAAGAAGCTCCTGAACATCCTGCAGGCTCGGTGCGAGGAGCTGGGGGTGAAGCTGCTGTTCGAGCAGGACGCCGACTCCGACCTGAATTTCCCGGACGCCGACCTGATCATCGCCAGCGACGGTGTCAACTCCAAGGTGCGCCAGCGACTGGCCCACGTCTTCAAGCCCGACATCGTCACTCGCCCCAACCGCTTCATCTGGCTCGGCACCAACCGTCTGTACGATGCCTTCACCTTCCTGTTCGAGAAGACCGAGCACGGCTGGTTCCAGGCCCACGTCTACAAGTTCGACGAGAAGACCTCCACCTTCATCGTCGAATGCCCCGAGCATGTCTGGAAGGCCCACGGCCTGGACCAGGCCGACCAGGAGGCCTCCATCGCCTTCTGCGAGAAGCTGTTCGCCGCCAACCTCCAGGGCGAGAAGCTCATGACCAACGCGCGCCACCTGCGCGGGTCGGCATGGCTCAATTTCCAGCGCGTGAAGTGCGAACAGTGGTCGCATTTCAACGGCAACAGCCATGTGGTGCTGATGGGGGATGCGGTGCACACCGCGCACTTCGCCATCGGCTCGGGCACCAAGCTCGCCCTGGAGGACGCCATCGAGCTGGTGCGCCAATTCAAGGACATGGGCGATACCGCCGACCGCATCCCCGAGGTCCTGAAACGCTACCAGGACGTGCGCGCCATCGACGTGATCCGCCTGCAGAACGCCGCCTGGAACGCGATGGAATGGTTCGAGGTCTGCGGCGAGCGTTATTGCGACCAGCTCGAGCCCGAGCAGTTCATGTACTCCATGCTCACGCGCAGCCAGCGTATCAGCCACGAGAACCTGCGACTGCGTGACAAGGGCTGGCTCGAGGGCTATGAGTCCTGGTTCGCCGGGCGCGCTGGGCACCAGGGCGTGCGGCCGCCGATGTTCACGCCCTACACCCTGCGATCGGTGACGCTGAAGAACCGCGTGGTGGTCTCGCCGATGGCGCAGTACATGTCACAGGACGGCCGCGTGGGCGACTACCACCTGGTGCACCTGGGCGCGCGCGCCATGGGGGGCGCAGGCCTGGTGTTCGCGGAAATGAGCTGCGTCAGCCCCGAGGGCCGCATCACCCCCGGCTGCCCGGGCCTGTGGACCGACGACCAGATGAACGACTGGAAACGCATCGTGGACTGGGCCCACGCGAACAGTGACGCAAAGATGGCCATGCAGATCGGCCATGCCGGTCCCAAGGCGTCCACCTGCACACCCTGGCAGGGCGGTGGCATGGACCAGCCCCTGCCGGAAGGCAACTGGCCGCTGATCGCTGCATCCGCCGTGCCCTATCTGGACGACGGCCCGGTGCCGCGCGCCATGGACCGCCGTGACATGGACGCCGTGAAGAACGATTTCGTCAATGCAGCACGCCGCGCCGCGCAGGCGGGCTTCGACTGGCTGGAGCTGCACTGCGCACACGGCTACCTGCTGTCCACCTTCATCTCGCCGCTCACGAACCGCCGCAGCGACGACTACGGCGGCAGCCTGGAGAATCGCCTGCGCTATCCGCTGGAGGTCTTCCAGGCCGTGCGCGCCGTGTGGCCGCAGCACCTGCCGATGTCGGTGCGTATCTCCGCGCACGACTGGGTCGAGGGCGGCATCACGCCGGCCGACGCCGTGCAGATCGCCCGCGCCTTCAAGGCCGCGGGCGCCGACATGATCGACTGCTCCTCGGGCCAGGTGAGCCCGCACCAGAAGCCGACCTATGGCCGCATGTACCAGACGCCGTTTGCCGATCGGGTGCGCCAGGAGGCGGGCATTGCGACCATCGCGGTGGGTGCGATCAGCGAGGCCGACCACGTGAACAGCGTGATCGCCGCCGGACGCGCCGACCTGTGCGCGGTGGCGCGTCCGCACCTGGCCAATCCGGCCTGGACGCTGCAGGAGGCGGCCCGTATCGGCTACACCGGTCTGGCCTGGCCGAAACCCTACCAATCGGGCAAGTCCCAGATGGAGGCCGCGTTTGCCCGCGAACGTGCGATGCAGACCGCCGGTCGCGGCGACTGACGGCGCATACCCATCGGCTCGTCGCAACGAACCCGCGTCCCGGACATGGCCACCCCCGTCGTCACCGCGCACGCCACCACCGACATGGAGGTGCGCGCGCATGAAGACCACCACGCTTCCCTGCGCCTGTGGCTGCGGCTGCTTTCCTGCACCACGCGCGTCGAGGACACCATCCGCCAGCGACTGCGCGAGCATTTCGGCCTGACCCTCCCGCGCTTTGACCTGATGGCGCAGCTCGAACGAGAGCCGCAGGGGCTGGCGATGGGGGAGCTGTCACGCCGCATGATGGTCACGGGCGGCAACGTCACCGCCATCGTCGCCCAGCTCGAAACCGAGCAGCTGGTGCAGCGCGAAGCCCACGCCGGCGACCGCCGCTCCTACACGGTGCGCCTGACCCCTGCCGGGCGCCGCGCCTTTGCCGTCATGGCCCGTGACCATGAAGCCTGGGTCGTCGAACTGCTGTCGCCCCTGAGCGAGCGCCAGCAGGAGCAGCTCTATCGCCTCCTGGGCGCCCTCAAGGGCGGCCTGGCCCCCCAACCCCGTCACTCACAGGACACACCTGCCCCATGACCCTCGCCCGCTACCTCCCCGGCCAGCCCCATGGCCTGCCCCGCCACAACCAACCCATGGCGGGCTACCGGCCCGAACATTTCCTCCTTTCGTGCCAGGACGGCGTGGCCACCGTCACCTTGAACCGGCCCGAGCGCAAGAACCCGCTGTCCCTGGACTCGTACGCCGAGCTGCGTGATTTCTTCCGTGCCCTGGCCTACGCGCCAGACATCCATGCGGTGGTGATCACCGGGGCGGGTGGCAACTTCTGCTCCGGCGGCGACGTGCACGAGATCATCGGCCCGCTCACGAAGATGGACATGCCGGGCCTGCTCACGTTCACCCGCATGACAGGCGACCTGGTCAAGGCCATGCGCGCCTGCCCGCAGCCGATCGTGGCCGCCGTGGACGGCGTGTGCGCCGGCGCGGGCGGCATCCTGGCCATGGCCTCGGACATCCGATACGGTTCCAGCCGCAGCAAGGTGTATTTCCTGTTCAACAAGGTCGGCCTGGCCGGCTGCGACATGGGCGCTTGCGCCCTCCTGCCGCGGATCATCGGCCAGGGCCGTGCCAGCGAGCTGCTGTTCACCGGCCGCGGCCTGGGCGCCGAGGAAGCCGAGCGCTGGGGTTTCTTCAACCGTGTGTGTACGCCCGAAACGGTCCTGGCCGAGTCGCAGGCGCTGGCGGCCCAACTCGTGGCCGGGCCCACCTTCGCCAACGGCATCACCAAGAAGATGCTGCACCAGGAATGGAATATGGGCGTGGACGAAGCCATCGAAGCCGAGGCCCAGGCCCAGGCGATCTGCATGGCCACCAACGACTTCCACCGTGCCTACCACGCCTTCGTCGGCAAGCAGACGCCGGTGTTCGGGGGGGACTGAGGCGTGACCGCGAACGTCGCCGCCAAGGCCTGGCCCCCGGAGCTTGATTGGCCCTTCTTCGACCCCGGTCACCGTGAGTTCAAGTCACGGCTGGACGCCTGGAGCCGTGAGCACCTGGCCCATGGCGAACACGACGAATCGCGCGCTGCGGTCGATGCCGAGTGCGTGCGCCTGGTGGCCCTGCTGGGGCAGGGCGGGTGGCTGCGCCACGCGGTGGCCGGCACCGCGCAGGGCGGGGCGGCGGACCACATCGACACCCGCCAGCTGTGCCTTCTGCGGGAGACGCTCGCCTTCCACAATGGCCTGGCGGATTTCGCCTTCGCCATGCAGGGCCTGGGCTCGGGCGCGATCAGCCTGCGCGGCACGCCCGAACAGAAGCAGGCCTACCTGCCCCGTGTCGTGAGCGGCCAGGCCCTCGCGGCCTTCGCCCTGAGCGAGCCCGAGGCCGGCTCCGACGTGGCCGCCATGCAGTGCGCCGCCACGCCCACCGCGAACGGCTACGAGCTCAATGGCCGCAAGACCTGGATCTCCAACGGCGGCATCGCCGGCTTCTACGTGGTCTTTGCCCGCACGGGCGAGGCCCCAGGCGCGCGCGGCATCACCGCTTTCATCGTCGACGCGGACAGCCCCGGCCTGTCCATCGAGGAACGCATCGACGTGGTCGCTCCACACCCCCTGGCCACCTTGCGCTTCGACAAGGTGCAGGTGCCCACCAGCCGCCGCATCGGCGAGGCGGGCGAGGGCTTCAAGGTGGCCATGGCCACGCTGGATGTGTTCCGCACCTCGGTGGCGGCTGCCGCTCTGGGCTTTGCCCGCCGCGCCTTGCATGAATCGGTGGCCTGGGCGCGCTCGCGCCAGATGTTCGGCCAGAGCCTGGCGGACTTCCAGATCACGCAGGCGAAGATCGCCCAGATGGCGACGATGCTGGATGCGGCCACGCTCCTGACCTACCGCGCCGCCTGGTTGCGGGACCAGGGGCAGCGCATCACCCGCGAGGCGGCGATGGCCAAGATGACGGCCACCGAGAACGCGCAGCAGATCATCGACATGGCGGTGCAGATGCACGGCGGCATGGGGGTGAAGAAGGGCTGCATCGTCGAATCCCTGTACCGCGAGATCCGCGCGCTTCGCATCTACGAGGGTGCGACCGAGGTGCAGCAGTTGATCATTGGCAAGGACCTTTTGCGCGGTTGATGCCGCGATGGAGGAAGCAATGAGCGATCAAGCCCTGGCTCCGAGCAGCCACGTCGACACCTTCACCCGCGACCGCCTGCCACCGACCGGTCAGTGGCCGGTCTTCGTGTTCGACCGGCCCGAGGTGCGCTATCCCGCGCAAATCAATTGCGCGGTCGAACTGGTGGACCGCCACGTGCGGGAAGGCCGTGGGGGACGTATCGCCCTGCACGGCACGAGCGCCCCGGGTGGTGGCGAGCCCTTCTCCTGGACCTATTCGCAGTTGCAGGACCAGGTGCACCGCATCGCCCAGGTGCTGACGCGCGACATGGGCCTGGTGCCTGGCAACCGCCTGCTGCTGCGGGGTGGCAACAGCCCCATGATGGCCGCCTGCTTCCTGGCCGCGATCCAGGCCGGCCTGGTCGTGGTGCCCACCATGCCCTTGCTGCGGGCCGCCGAACTGGCACAGATCATCGACAAGGCGCAAGTCAGCGCCGCGCTGTGCGACAGCCTGCTGCTGGAGGAGTTGCAGCACTGCATGACTCCGGGTCATGCGTACCATGCACCGGCCTTGCGTCAGTGCGTCGCCTTCAGGAGCGCCGCGCCCGATGGCCTGGAGCAGCACATGCAGCGTCAGCCCGGAGGCTGGGTCCCCCATCCGACCAGCCGCGACGATGTCTGCCTGATCGCCTTCACCAGCGGCACGACGGGCAAGCCCAAGGGCACGATGCATTTCCACCGCGACGTACTGGCCATGTGCGACCTGTTTCCACGCCATATCCTGAAGATGCGCGAGGACGATGTGGTGTGCGGCACGCCGCCCATCGCCTTCACCTTCGGCCTGGGCGGCCTGCTGGCCTTCCCGCTGCGGTACGGCGCGAGCACCGTGCTGCTGGAAAAGCACACCCCCGAGACGCTGTTGCAGACGATTGCCCATTACAAGGCCACGCAGTGCTACACCGCGCCCACCTTCTACCGGCAGATGGCCGGCCTGGCCTCGGGGGTTGACCTGTCCAGCCTGCGCCACCCGGTGTCGGCCGGCGAGGCCCTGCCCGATGCCACCCGTCAGCTGTGGAAACAGGCGACCGGCATCGAGATGACCGACGGCATCGGCGGCACCGAGGTGATCCACATCTACATCTCCAGCGCAGGCGCCGAGGTGCGCGCCGGCGCCATCGGCAAGGTGGTGCCGGGTTACCAGGCACAGATCGTTGACGAGGCCATGCAGCCCGTGCCCCCCGGCACCGTGGGGCGCCTGGCCGTGCGCGGGCCGACCGGCTGCCGCTACCTGGACGATCCGCGCCAGCAGGACTACGTCAAGGACGGCTGGAACCTGCCGGGCGACACCTTCGTGATGGATGCCGAGGGCTATTTCAGCTACCAGGCGCGCAACGACGACATGATCATTTCCGCCGGCTACAACATCGCCGGACCCGAGGTGGAGAGTGCCTTGCTGCAGCATCCGGCGGTGGCCGAGTGCGGGGTGGTGGGCATGCCTGACGAGGAGCGCGGGCAGATCGTGCAGGCTTTTGTCGTCCTCAAGGCCGGCCACGCCGGGGACGAGGCCATGACCCGCGCCCTGCAGGACCACGTCAAGCAGGCCATCGCGCCGTTCAAGTATCCCCGCCGCATCGTCTACCTTGCCAGCCTGCCTCGCACCGAGACCGGCAAGTTGCAGCGATTCAAGCTGCGCCAGCAGGCACCGTCTCAACCAGGAGCCAAGTGAATGTTCAACATCCTCCAACCCGAGGGCTGGGCGCCCGCCAAGGGCTACGCCAACGGCATCGAGGCGCGCGGGCGCATGGTGTTCGTGGCCGGCATGATCGGCTGGAATGCGCAGTGCCAGTTCGAGACCGACGACTTCGTCGCCCAATGCCGCCAGGCCCTGCGCAACATCGTGGACACCCTGGCCTGTGCCGGGGCCGGCCCGCAGCACATGGCCCGCATGACCTGGTACGTCAAGGACAAGCGCGAGTACCTGGCCCGCGGGCGCGAGCTGGGCAAGGTCTACCAGGAGGTGCTGGGGCGCCACTATCCGGCCATGACGCTGGTGCAGGTGGCCGACCTGGTGGAAGACCGGGCGCAGGTGGAGATCGAGGTGACGGCGGTGGTGCCGGACTGAGGCGGGGCCGACCGGAGTGCCCGAGATACTGAGTAGATTGATCGAATTAATTCGGGCTACTTTGGCCGCTTCAGGGATTTCGGCTACCTTCTCCGGGTTTTCCGATCCGTTTGTTTTCTTTTTTGAGGGGATTTCAATGAGCTTCGACTCTTTCGGCGGCACCAAGACCCGTCGCGTGTTCATGATGCAGGTCGCCGTTGGCGGTGGCCTGCTGGCCGCCGCTTCGCAGGCGAGCGCCCAGGCCCTGGTGGCCGAGACCGATCCCCAGGCCAAGTCCCTGGCCTACGTGGCCGACGCCACCAAGGTCGACAAGGCCAAGCAGCCCAAGTTCGTCGCCGGCAGCAACTGCGGCAACTGCGCCCTGTTCCAGGGCAAGGCCTCCGACGCCTCCGGCGGCTGCCCGCTGTTCGCCGGCAAGAAGGTGGCGACCAAGGGCTGGTGTTCCGCCTGGGCGAAGAAGGCCTGATCGGGTTTTCTGAGCTCGCGAAAAAGCCCCGCACTGCGGGGCTTTTTCTTGGGCGTCTCAGCCTGCCAGCAGGCGCGTGAGGCCCTGCAGCCCCATGAACAGGCCGACGAGCGCCATCAAGCCGCTGGAGAGGTAGGGCATCTTGCGGGCCATTGCGCTCAAACGCCCCTGGCCCAGGCGCTCTCCGACGTGCTGCACCCCCCAGGCGGCGACCACGCCCACGCTGACCAGCGCCAGGGCCAGGCCGAAGCTGAAACTGGCCACCATCGCAGCCCCGAGCGCGAACTGCTTCAAGTGCAGGCAGATCATGAGGATGGTGACCGAGGCGGGGCAGGGGATCAGGCCCCCCGTCAGACCGAACAGGGCGATCTGCCAGGGGGTGACCTTCTGTCCGCTGAATCGGCGCTGGATGTCTTGCGCATGCGCCCGTTCGTGCGCGTCCTGATAATCCGCGCCGCCACCAGGCCGAGGGTCGCGGGGGCGATCATGGTCGTGGCCATGGTCGTGGTGATGTCCGTGGTGATGCCCGTGGGCGGCGCTTTCCTCGTGGCGGGTTCGGATGAATATCCAGAGCGCCACGCCGATCACGACCACCGAGGACAGCAACAGGAAATAAGGCTCGGATTCCTCGGCAATCATCTCGTTGCCGAACTCCAGGGCCACTGCGGCGAGCGCCCAGACCACCAGCGAGTGGGAGATGGCCGCACACAGTCCCAGGAGTGCTGCCTGTCCCATCGTGCCCCGGATGGCGATGATGAAGGACGCCATCATGGTCTTGGAGTGCCCGGGCTCCAGGCCATGCAGTGCCCCCAGCAGGATGGCGGTGGGGATGAAGATCCACAGGTTGGTGGCGCCTTGTTGTATGAGTTCGGCGATGGGGGGCATGGCGCAGGGGCTGGGGTCTTGCGGGTTGGCTTCGATCGCCGGGGCTTTTCCCGCGACGCGTCACCCCGCTCAATTGAGCTGCGTGACGAACTTCGTGTTCAGGTAGCCATCGAAGCTCTCCAGGCCCCCCTCGCTGCCCATGCCGCTGTCCTTGATGCCGCCAAACGGCGTCTCGGCCAGCGCCAGGCCGATGTGGTTGATCGACACCATGCCGGCCTCGATGCCGCTGGAGATCATCTGCGCGTTCTTCGTGGACGTCGTGAAGGCGTAGGAGGCCAGACCGAAGGGCAGGCTGTTGGAACGCTGGATGGCCTCTTCCACCGTCTTGAAGCGCACGATGCCCGCCACCGGGCCGAAGGGCTCCTCGGTCATGAGGCGCGAATCCTCGGGCAGGTCGGTCAGGATGGTGGGCGCGAAGAAGCTGCCACCCGAACCCGGAATCGGTGCGCCACCGGCCAGCAGCGTGGCACCGCGCTCACGCGCGTCGTCGATGAAGCCGGCCAGGGCGCCCACGCGGCGGGCCTGGGCCAGCGGGCCCATGCGGGTGTCGGCCTGCAGGCCGTCACCCACCTTCAGGGCCTGGGTCTTCTTCACGAACTCGGCGACGAAGCGGTCGTACGCGCCTTCCTGCACATAAAAGCGCGTGGGCGAGATGCACACCTGGCCCGCGTTGCGGAACTTGTGCGGCACGAGCAGCTTGACGGCGGTCTCGATGTCGGCGTCGTCGCAGACGATCACCGGCGCATGACCGCCCAGCTCCATGGTGCTGCGCTTCATGAGGCCGGCCGCCTTGGCCGCCAGCATCTTGCCGACCCCCACCGAGCCGGTGAAGGTGATCTTGCGCACGATGGGGCTGTTGATCAAGTGGTCCGACACCTCGGCGGGCACGCCCCACACGATGTTCAGAACGCCCGGGGGCAGGCCCGCGTCATGGAACAACTGGGCCAGGGCCACCACCGCGCTGGGCGCTTCCTCCGGGCCCTTGAGGATCATGGTGCAGCCTGCGCCGACGGCGGCGGAGATCTTGCGGATCGCCTGGTTGAAGGGGAAATTCCAGGGCGAGAAGGCGGCACACACGCCCACCGGCTCGCGCAGCACCAGCTGGCGCACGCCGTCCACGCGGGCAGGGATCACCCGCCCGTAGATGCGTCGGCACTCCTCGGCATGCCACTCGGCATGCTCGGCGCAGAAGTTCACCTCGCCCACGGCCTCGGCCAGGGGCTTGCCCATGTCCAGGGTGATCCCGCGGCCGATGTCGTTGGCGCGTTCGCGGGCCAGTTCGGCCACCTTGCGCAGCACCTTGGCGCGGTCCAGCGGCGAGGTCTTCTTCCAGCTCTCGAAGGCGCGGGCGGCGGCGGCCAGCGCGCGGTCCAGGTCTTCACGGGTGGCGTGCGGCAGCTTGCCGATCACCTCGCCCGTGGCGGGGTTGTACACATCCTGCTCTCGGCGGCCCTCGGCGCCGATGAACTGGCCGTCGATGTAGAGACTGAGTTTCGGGTACATGGTTCGAAGAATTCCTATCGAGAGTGCGAAGAAAAGAAGCCTCGGACCGCGTTGATCAGGGCTTCGGGTTGGTCCTTGTGGGGCGAATGGCCGCAGGCGGCCAGCTCCAGCAACTGCGTCTGCGGCGCGCGCTGCGCGATGCCGCGGATCTGCGCTAGTGTGCCGTATTCGTCGTCCACGCCCTGGACGGCCAGGAGCGGGCAGCGGATGGCGGTCAATTCCGACTGGATGTTCCAGGCCCGGAAAGCCGGGTCCAGCCAGATGCGGTTCCAGCCCCAGAAGGCCGAATCCGGATCGTCGTGGTAGCGGGCCAGGCGCTGGCGCAGATCGGTGCTGAGGTAGGCCTGCTGGGCCTGCTCGATGCTGGCCACGCTGATGTCCTCGACGAGGATGTGCGGTGCCAGCACGATGGCGCCTGCCACGCGGTCCGGGAAGCACGCGGCGTGCAGCAGCGCGATCGAGCCGCCGTCGCTGTGGCCGAACAGCCAGGGTGCATGCCGGGCGGTGTCCACGCCCAGGGCTTTCAGCAGGGCCGGCAGCAGCACATGGGCCTGGCGGTGCATGAAGTCCACGCCCCAGGTGTCCCCCTGGGCGCGCGGGGTGGAGCGGCCGTAGCCCGGACGCGAGTAGACCAGCCCCCTGCAGCCCAGGGCCTCGCACAGGCGCTGCGGAAAGTCGCGCCACATCGCCACCGACCCCAGGCCCTCGTGGAGGAACACCATGAGCGGCGCATCGGGCGTCGTGCCCGCGATCCACTGGTGCTCGATCCGCACGCGCGAGGCGACGCCAGGCAGGTCCAGGTCGATCAGGTCCGTGGCCATGCGTGTCAGCCGCGGCCCGCTTCCAGCTCGCGCAGCTTGAAGCGCTGGATCTTGCCGGTGGCCGTCTTGGGCAGCTCGGTCACGAATTCGATGAAGCGCGGGTACTTGTAGGGGGCCAGGCGGTCCTTCACGAAGGCCTTGAGTTCGGCCTCGTCGGCCTGGCCGCCGGCCTTGAGCACCACGAAGGCCTTGGTCTTGGTCAGGCCGTCGGCGTCTTCCTTGCCGATCACCGCCGCCTCCAGCACCGCCGGGTGCTGCACCAGCGTGGCTTCCACCTCGAAGGGGCTGACGTAGATGCCGCTCACCTTGAGCATGTCGTCGCTGCGGCCGCTGTAGGTGTAGCTGCCGTCCTCGTTGCGGACGTACTTGTCGCCGCTCTTGGTCCAGCCGCCCTGGAAGGTCTCACGGGTCTTGGCGCGGTTGCCCCAGTACATCATCGCGGCGCTGGGGCCGTGGATGTACAGGTCGCCCGGCTCGCCATCAGGCACCGGCCCGCCGCCTTCGCCCCGCAGCGCGATCTCGTAGCCGGGGACCGGCCAGCCGGTGGTGCCATAGCGCACGCGCTCGGGCCGGTTGGACAGGAAGATGTGCAGCATCTCGGTGGAGCCGATGCCGTCGACGATGTCCACGCCGAAATGGCGCTGGAAGCGCTCGCCCAGTTCGGCGGGCAGCGCCTCGCCCGCGGAAGACGCCATGCGCAGGGCCACCGCCTCACGCGCGGGCAGCTGCGGGTGGGCCAGCATGCCGGCAAAGCCGGTGGGCGCGCCGTAGAAGATCGTGGGCTTCATGCCGCCCACCTCGCCGCGCCAGCGCTTGAAGGTGGCTTCGGGCGTAGGACGCTCGGCCATCAGGATCGTGGTGGCGCCCACGCTCAGGGGGAAGGTCAGCGCGTTGCCCAGGCCATAGGCGAAGAACAGCTTGGCCGCCGAGAAGCACACATCGCTTTCGCGCAGGCCCAGAACGGCTTTGCCATAGAGCTCGCACGTCCAGTACGGGTTGGCGTGCGAGTGCACCGTGCCCTTGGGTCGCCCGGTGGAGCCCGAGGAATACAGCCAGAAGCCGGGATCGTCGCCATGGGTGGGTGCGGGCTGGGCCAGCGCGGGGTGGTCCTGCACGAAGGCCTCGAAGTCCACCTCGTTCGGGTGCAGCGGCGCGAGTGGACGGGAGACGATGATGCGCCCCACCTCGTGCTCCGAGCGGGTCATTGCGGCCGTGAGCGTGGGCAGCAGCGCGCCCGACACCAGCACCGCCTGTGCGCGGGAGTGTTCGAGCATGTAGGCGTAGTCGTCGGCGGTGAGCAGGGTGTTGACCGCCACGGGCACCAGGCCTGCGTACATTGCGCCCAGGAAACTCACGGGCCAGTCGTTGCCGTCCTGCATCAGCAGCAGCACGCGCTCTTCTCGGCGGATGCCCAGGGCGCGCAGGCCTGCGGCCACGCGGCGCACGCGTTCCTGCAACTGGCCGTAGGAGAGAGGACCCGTGTCATCGATGAAGGCGGCCTTGCTGGCTCGGACCTCGTTGAGCGCCAGCAGGTGCTGCGCGAAGTTGAAGCGTTCCGGCGGTGGCGTGACGGCGGGGTTCTCGGTCATGGGGGTCTCCTCGAAGGGCGGGACGCGTCGGTAGCGCGTCCTCTGGGTCTGGGAAAGGGTCGGGGGGCGGGCGAAGGGCCTTCAGCCCGTGAACTGGATCTGCCCCTGCGGCAGCAGGTACAGGACCAGCGCACGCCCCTGGCGCACGGTGGGGCGGTGGGCGCTGCCCGGGGGGCAGACCAGCCAGCCCGCGGGCCGGCCGTCGAACGTGGCGTCGCCCTCGAGCGGCATGATCAGGTCGATCTCGCCGTTCGGGTGCACATGGTGAGGCCCCGCCACATCCTTCATGTCGACCACGTCGACCGAGAAGCCGTGCAGGTCGTCGGCGGGCTTGAAGATGCGGCCATAGCGCAGGCCCCCGCCTTCCCGGTTGCACAGCCAGCCCGCCTCGGCCCCGGCCACGCAGCTGGCCTTGAGGTCGGCGTAGGTCGCACTGGTCGGGCCATGGGTGGCGTTCAGCCAGGCGTCGAGCGTGGCGTCCAAGGGCCGGCCCGCGATCTGGGCGGTCAGGGTGGCGATCTGGGCCTTGAAGGTCTCGGGAGTGGGCGGGTTCATGGGTGTCCTGTTCGCTTTTTGGCGTTTTCCTGACGATTCAGGCTTGCAGAATTCGCCAAGTTGCAATATCGTGCGTGTATGAACTCTACGGCCGACATTCGGACATGTCAAGCACTATAGTGCCTTTCGATGAGGCGGTTCCGGACGGCGCCGAGGTCGAGTCGCCGTCCAAGCACCCCTTTCTCCTCGGTCTGGGCGAACGCGTGCGCGCCTTGCGGTCGCGGCGCGGCATGACGCGCAAGGCCCTGTCGGCGGCGGCCGAGGTGTCCGAGCGTCACCTGGCCAATCTGGAATACGGCGTGGGCAATGCCTCGGTGCTGGTGCTGCTGCAGGTGGCCCAGGCGCTGCAGTGCTCCCTGGCGGAACTTCTGGGCGATGTGACCACCCGCTCACCTGAGTGGCTGATGCTGCGTGAGATGCTGGAGAACCGGGACGAGGCCACCTTGCGCCGGGTCCGCGAGTCGGTGGTGCAGCTGCTGGGGGACGGCAAGCCGGCCGGCCCGCGCAGCCCCCGCATCGCCCTGGTCGGCCTGCGCGGCGCGGGCAAGTCCACGCTGGGGCGGATGCTGGCCGAGGACCTCGGTTTTCCCTTCGTAGAGCTGAGCCGCGAGATCGAGAAATTCGCCGGCTGCTCCATCAACGAGATCCAGGCCCTGTACGGGCAGAACGCCTACCGCCGCTACGAGCGCCGGGCCCTGGAGGAGGCGATCCAGATCTACCCCGAGGCGGTGATCGCCACCCCGGGCGGCCTGGTCTCGGATACGGCCACCTTCAACCTCATGCTGGCCCACTGCACCACCGTCTGGCTGCAGGCCAGCCCCGAGGACCACATGGGCCGCGTCGCCGCGCAGGGCGACCTGCGCCCCATGGCGGGGAACAAGGAGGCGATGCAGGACCTCAAGGACATCCTGGCCAGCCGCGCGGCCTTCTATTCCAAGGCGGAACTGCACCTGGACACCAGTGCCGCCACGCTGGGACCCACCTTCGAGGCCCTGCGGCGGCAAGTCCGGACGGCCCTGGCCTTGCCGATTTGAAAAAGATGCACAAAAGTGCTTGACAGGATTCTGAAATAGGCAGTACAGTGCGTGTCAGTTCGGTGCGCATGCGCGCACTCCCTCGCCGAAGCCGCCTACCTCCGGAGACATTCATGAGCCAAGACCTGCGCGTTGACTACCAGACGCACCCGAGCCAGTACCGCCACTGGAAGCTCTCGTTCAACGGCCCGGTGGCCACCCTGGCCGCCGACTTCGACGAGAACGGCGGCCTGCGCCCCGGCTACAAGCTCAAGCTCAATAGCTACGACCTGGGCGTCGACATCGAACTGAACGACGCCATCAACCGCATCCGCTTCGAGCACCCCGAAGTGCGCACCGTGGTCGTGACCAGCGCCAAGGAGAAGGTGTTCTGCTCCGGCGCCAACATCTTCATGCTGGGTGTTTCCAGCCACGCCTGGAAGGTGAACTTCTGCAAGTTCACCAACGAGACCCGCAACGGCCTGGAAGACAGCTCCAAGTACAGCGGCCTGAAATTCCTGGCGGCGGTCAACGGCGCCTGCGCCGGCGGCGGCTACGAGCTGGCCCTGGCCTGCGACGAGATCCTGCTGGTGGACGACCGCTCCAGCGCGGTGAGCCTGCCCGAGGTGCCGCTGCTGGGCGTGCTGCCCGGCACCGGCGGCCTCACGCGCGTGACCGACAAGAAGAAGGTGCGCCACGACCTGGCCGACCTGTTCTGCACCAGCGTGGAAGGCGTGCGGGGCCAGAAGGCCAAGGACTGGCGCCTGGTGGACCACATCGCCAAGCCCGCGCAGTTCGCCGCCGCCGTGCAGGCGCGCGCGCTGGAACTGGCCGCTGGCAGCGACCGCCCTGCCAATGCCCAGGGCGTGACGCTCACCCCGCTGCAACGCGAGATCGCTGGCGACACCCTGCGCTACCCCAACGTGGTCGTCCAGATCGACCGCGCCAAGCGCACCGCCACCTTCACCGTCAAGGCCCCCACCGGCGCGCAGCCCACCGACATCGCTGGCATCGAGGCCGCTGGCGCGGCCTGGTACCCGCTGCAGATGGCGCGCGAGCTGGAAGACGCTATCTTGAACATGCGCACCAACGAGCTGGACATCGGCACCTGGCTGATCAAGACCGAGGGTGACGCCGCCGCCGTCATGGCCATGGACGCCACGCTGATGGCCCACCAGGGCCACTGGCTGGTGCGCGAGACCATCGGCCTGCTGCGTCGCACCTTCAGCCGCATCGACGTGTCCTCGCGCAGCCTGTTCGCGCTGATCGAGGAAGGCTCGTGCTTCGCCGGTTCCTTCCTGGAGCTGGCCCTGGCCTGACACCGCTCCTACCACCTGTCGCTGCCCGACGACGCCGCCAAGGCGCCGAAGATCAAGGTGGGCGCGACCATCTTCGGCCTCT
>JACCDL010136319.1_pt1 | contig 32967 bp, 33 predicted proteins | sample 7441931 | NCBI WGS metagenome assembly JACCDL01 (sample SAMN15323437, study PRJNA562643) | freshwater metagenome | isolation source: river surface water | place: USA:Blue River Watershed | collected 2017-08-16 | reverse complement strand
TTCCGTACCGCGAGGTGAGTGACGTCGAGGCGCTGACGCCGTCGGAGCACGCCGAGCTGTTCAGTCTCGTCACGACGGGAATCCAGGTGTTGAAGGCCGAGTACAAGCCACAGGGAATCAACGTCGGTATAAACCTCGGTGCGGTTGCCGGCGGAAGTGTCGCCCAGCACCTGCACGTGCACGTCGTGCCGCGATGGGGTGGAGACACCAACTTCATGGTGACGGTGGCGATGACGAAGATCCTCCCAGAGGCACTCGACGTCACGGCTTCACGAGTCCGTGCCCGGTGGGCGCAGGTGGAGGCATCTCGATGAGCGGGGATGAAATCCGCGACTCGCTTCCGGAGGATCTCGACGTTTCTGCATTCGTCGGTCCATATCAGTTCCCCGACAACTCACGTCGGAGAATTCCCGCGATCATCTATGCAGTCGTGGCGATCGCACTGTTGGTGTTGTGGCTCACTTCGCGTAACTCTGGTTCGGGTCTCGTCAACGACGGCATGTTGTATGCAGCGATCGGTCTTGGTCTCTTTGCCGCGTTCGTGTCGACATCGGCATGGAAGATGGGTGTCAACGAACGTGACGCACTGGTACGTGCGTCACAGGCCGTCGAGTTTCCCGTCGGCCACGCGTCGGCGCAACAGGTGTGGCGCGGGCTTCGCAGCAGGCCAACGTGGCGCGTGCTGTGTTACAGCGCGGAGGAGCCGCCGCTCAAGCGTGGACTCGTCCTCGTCGATGCGGTTGATGGCGCGATCGTGGAGTGTCTCGTGGAGGCAAACCCCGACTCCGACGATTCAGTAGGCTGAGTTCGATGTTTGACGGTCGCTTTCGCGTCCAGGTGGAAAAAGTCGTGCGTCCCGTCGGCGAGACGCTGCGCAAGACCGGACTGTCTCCCGACCACTTGACCCTCCTCGGCATGCTCGTCGCGGTCGCCGCTGCGGTCTCGATCGGTGCTGGTGCGTTGCAGCTGGGCTTGTTCCTCGTGATCTGTTCGGCGTTGCCCGACCTGCTCGACGGCGCACTTGCGAAGGCATCGAATTCGGCGAGCCAGCGTGGTGCCTTCTTCGACTCGGTCGTCGACCGTGTCACCGATGCGCTGCTGTTCGGTGGCGTGGCGTGGTTCTTTGCCACGACCAAGGACCCTCGGTTGTCACTCATCCCGTTCGCGATCATGGGCGTGTCGATGTTGATCTCCTACGAGCGCGCCAAGGCCGAGTCGCTCGGATTGAACGCCAAGGGCGGATTGATGGAGCGTGCTGAGCGCATCATCGTGCTCTGCGTCGGACTGCTGTTCGAGTCGCTGATCGTGTGGATCATGGCGGCGATGTTGATCCTCGTCACGATGACCGCCTTGCAGCGTTTCGTCAAGGTGTGGCGTCAGGCCGCCGTCGCCCCGATCGTCGCCGAGCGCATCGAAGTTCGTCGCAGCCGACGTGCTTCGCGACGCGCGCGACGGGACGACTATCGCGCTCGATTCGCGCGACGCAAGCGACTGTCGTAGTCGACCGCCGTCGTGAACGACGCACGTCGCAGCGGCAACGACGCCCTGACCACCGCTGGCTATCGGTTCGCCTCACTTGCGGCGAAATTGAGTCCGATGCCGGTCGTTGCCGGAACCGCGTTCGCGCTGTCCGGTCCGCTCGCGATTGCGATGCGGTCGAAGCGTCAGATGGTGGAGAGGCACCTGCGCCGAATTCTGCCGAATGCGTCAACGCTGACGATCCGACAGATGACACAAGCGTCGTTCGAAAGCTACGCCCGCTATTACCTCGAGACGTTTCGTCTCGCGCAGGTGCCGATGCGACGGATCAACGCGGCATTCACCGTCGACGGCATGGAGCACATCGAGCGCAGTGCCGAAGCAGGGAAGGGGACGATCCTTGCGCTTCCACATCTCGGTGGCTGGGAGTGGGCCGGTCGATGGTTGGTCGGCCAGGGGTACACCCTGACTGCCGTCGTCGAACGTCTCGACAACGAGGAGCTTTTCGATTGGTTCCTCGGAGTTCGCGAGGAACTCGGATTCAACATCATTCCCTTGGACGACCGTGCCGGGATCGCCGTCAACGAGGCACTGCGCGCGAACCACGTGGTCGCGTTGCTGTGTGACCGCGACATTCCACGTGAGGGCATCCGCAATGGTGCGAACGTCACGTTCTTCGGGGAGTCCACGTCGGTGCCGAGCGGTCCCGCATTCTTCTCGCTTCGAACCGGTGCGCCGATCGTTCCTCTCGCGACGTACTTCACGAATCGCCTCGACGGGCACCACGCGGTCGTTCGCCCTGCGATCCATGCGCAGCGTGAGGGTTCGCTCCGCGATGACGTGACGCGCATCTCGCAGATCGTCACGAGCGAGATCGAGGCGCTGATCAGGCGGGCGCCGGAACAGTGGCACCTGTTCCAGCCGAACTGGCCGAGCGACCCTGGTTACTGATACGCGGTGAAGAGTTCGCCGATCGCCTTGGCCTGACCGCCGCTCGTCGAGGACATCACGGCGATGGGTTGCACGCCGGTCGCTGCCCACGCCTCGAGACGATCTCGCACGTGTGAAGCCGAACCGGAAATCGTGCAGTCGTCCAGCCATGCGTCACTCATCGTCGCGGTGAGCGCATCGGCAAGGCCTTCCTTCGGGGTCGATGAAATCGTCGACTCGAATGCATCCATTTCTGCTGAGTACCCAGCTGCACGCCAGTAGTTGCGATAGTTGGGGAGGATCACGTACCCGGTGAGCGTCTTTCGATTGACCGCACGGGCCGCAGCGACGTCGTCGTCGATCACGGTGGGGATCATGTTGGCAAGTCGGAATCCCGCTCGTGCGCTCTCCGGAATCGAGGCGACCTGGCGCGGGATGGCACTGAGTGACGCATTCGCCCAGATCGCTCCTTGGGAAATCCGTGTAGCGAGTGCGAGCATCTTGTCGCGCAAGGTGGCGAGCAGGATCGGAGGTAGCTCGCCACTGAAGCGCTCGTTCGCGCGCATCTGCTCGACGTATCGCTCGATGTCGGCGAGTGGCTTGGCGACCTCGACGCCGAGACGCTTGGTCACGGGCGCGTGGCTGACACCGAGGCCGAGTGCAAAGCGACCGCCTGAGATTTCGTGGATGTGTGCTGCGGTGTTTCCGAGTTCGAACGGGTGGTTGTAATAGATCGGTTGGATCGACGTCCAAAAATTGATCGATGACGTTGCGTGAGCGAGCGACGTGCACAGCGACATGGTCGCGCCAAGACTCGGACAAGCGATTCCGGCGAAACCGCGACGTTCGATTTCGGTGGCCAGTTCGATGATCGCACGTCGCTTGGTCGGCGTTGCTACGAGGCTCACCGCTGGTCGTTGGATTGGAGTCGTTGCGTTCATCTGCCGTCGTTTCCTTCGTTCGTCGGCCTACCGTATACGAGGTGGACATGCTGCGCGTCGCGATGGTCAGCCCGTACAGCATCTCCATTCCAGGGGGAGTGCAAGCCCAAGTGCTCGGTCTGGCGCGTGAAATGCGCAGGCTCGGTCATGAGGTGCGGGTTCTCGCACCGTGTGACGGACCGCCACCCGAACCGTTCGTCACTCCACTCGGCAACAGTCTTCCGGCGAGTGCAAACGGATCTGTCGCTCCGCTCGCGCCAGACCCGTCCGCTGCGCTGAGGACGATTCGAGCACTCAACGACGAAGCATTCGACGTGATTCACCTTCACGAGCCGCTCGTGCCAGGACCGACGGTGACGGCACTGTTGCTCCAGCTCGCACCGACGGTGGGGACGTTCCACTCGGCTGGTGAGTCGGCCGCGTATCGAGTCCTGACCAAGACCGCACGCTGGGGAGCGGACCATCTTTCGATTCGCGTTGCAGTGTCGGAGGCGGCCCGTGAACTCGCCGAGCGATACCTCGGCGGGGAGTACACGATCTTGTTCAATGGCATCGAGATCGATCGATATCGTCGCACCGATCTCAAACGAGTCGACCAACCGACGATCTTCTTCTGTGGTCGGTATGAACCACGCAAGGGTCTCGAGACGTTGCTCGAGGCGATGCGCCACGTGCCGCGCGACGTGCGTCTGTGGGTCGCATCGGATGGCATCGGTATCGATGATCTGCGCAACACCTACGGGGGAGACGAGCGAATCTCCTGGCTCGGTCGGATCACCGAACAAGACAAGCTCGACCGACTCGCCACGTGTTCGGTGTTCTGCGCACCGTCGCTCCGTGGTGAATCGTTCGGCATCGTTCTGCTCGAAGCGATGGCAGCTGGCGCGCCCCTCGTGGCAAGCGACATCGATGGCTATCGCAATGTCGCGCTGCACGACGAAAATGCGCTACTCGTTCCTCCTGGTAACGCGGTGGAACTTGGCGCTGCACTTCGCGCAGTTCTCGAAGATGGACAATTGCGTGATCGTCTCGTACAGGGTGGCAAGCAGCGTGCGGAGACGTTTTCGATGACGTCGCTTGCGCATCGGTACATCGACATCTATCGCGAGTTGTTGCGGGCCGAGGAAGAACGAGAACTCGTCATCCCGCAGAATCGGTTTGTCACGATGTTCCAGGATCGTGTCCTTCGGCGATCGCGTGCGATCGAACGCTGAAGCATGAACTAACGGCCGAGTCCCATCGGTCGTAGAATGGGTGCATGAACACCCTCCTCATCGTCATCGTGGTGGTTGCCGTGCTCGGCATCGCCGTGGTCGTGCTCTACAACCAGCTCGTGCGTCGACGTATCGACGTCGACAACGCCTGGTCCCAGATCGATGTCCAGTTGAAGCGTCGTCTCGACCTGATCCCCAACCTCGTGGAGACCGTGAAGGGCTATGCCAATCACGAGCGGGTCGCCCTCGAAGCCGTCATCAGCGCGCGCAGTGCCTCGCTGGCCGCTGGAGCTACTCCGCACGAGCAGGCCGCCGCAGACAATGCGTTGAGTGGAGCCCTGCGCCAGTTGTTCGCGCTCTCCGAGGCGTATCCGGACTTGAAGGCCAATGCGAGTTTCGTGTCCCTCCAGGAAGAGCTGTCGAACACGGAGAGCAGGATCGCGTACGCGCGCCAGTTCTATGGAGACTCGGTGGCTTCGTACAACACTGCGATCCAGAAGTTCCCGAACGTCGTCGTGGCACGGCTGTTCGGATTTGCGGAGCGCGAATTCTTCGAAGCCGAACCGGCGGCAGCGACGCCGCCGACAGTGTCGTTCGGTTCGTGATGAACGATCTCATCGCGTCGAACAAGCGCCGAACCGTCTATCTCCTCGTTGGCTTCGTGCTGTTGGTCGCCCTCGTGGGCGTCGCGGTCGGTGCGGCGGCTGGAAACGGGACGTCTGGTCTGATCATCGCGTTCGCGATGTCTGCCGTGTTCGCCTTCACGTCCTATTGGAAGTCCGACTCGATCGCGCTGTCTGTCAGCAGGGCGCATCCCGCAGACGAAACGACCTACAAGCGGCTGCACAATCTCGTCGAGGGACTGTGCATCGCCAGTGGGTTGCCCAAGCCGAAGGTGTACGTGATCGATGATCCCGCTCCGAACGCGTTCGCAACGGGCAGGAATCCGCGACACGCCGCGATCGCGGTGACGACGGGCTTGCTCGACAAGATGAACCGCGTCGAACTCGAGGGTGTCGTCGCACACGAGTTGTCGCACATCAAGAACTACGACATCTTGGTGTCGACGCTTGCCGTCACGCTCGTCGGAACCATCGCAATCGTGACGGACATCGCCCTGCGGATGATGTGGTGGAACGGTGGGCGAGTCCATCGCAGTGGAGATCGTGACGATCGCGGCAATCCGCTTGCCATCATCGGCATTGTTCTCCTGATCCTTGCTCCGCTGATCGGCAAGATCATGCAGGCGACGGTGAGTCGGCGACGAGAGACGCTGGCGGACGTTTCCGCGGTTCGCATGACCCGCTATCCGCCTGGCCTGATCTCGGCGTTGGAGAAGCTGCAGGCCGATTCGACGGTCACGCACTCGGCCAGCATGGCGACGGCCCATATGTGGATCGAGCAGCCGTTGTCGGGAGTGAAAGACGCAGGTCGCCTGGGTGCATGGCATAAACTTTTTCAGACCCACCCACCGTTGGCAGAGCGAATCGCCCTGCTGAGGGAGATATAGAACATGCGTCGAGTTGTCGTAGTTGGTTCCGCGATCGTTGCAGCCTCTGTGCTGGCGGCGTGCGGAGGTTCAGGTTCTTCGTCGGATACGGCCACCCCGGTGACCGATGCGCCGACCACGACGGTTGCCGTCGAGGTCTACCCGCTGACCGGCTTGCCCATCGACGACGATGAAGCCGCGGAACGTCCAGCGATGGTCGTCAAGATCGACAATCATCCGAAGGCCCGACCGCAGGATGGCATCAACCAAGCCGACATCATCTTCGAAGAGAACGTCGAGAAGCTGACGCGCTTCGCCGCGGTCTTCCACAGTCAGGGTTCGGATCCCGTCGGTCCGATTCGAAGCGGACGATTCCAGGACATCAACCTCGTTGGCTCCTTGAACAAACCGCTCTTCGTGTGGAGCGGTGGCAATGCCAAGGTCACCGAGGCGATCCAGGATTCCGACCTCATCGACTTGAGTTGGACCGTGGCGAACAAGGACGGCGGATTCACTCGGGATGATGAGCGCACGGCGCCGCACAACCTCGTTGCGGAGACCACCAAGCTGTGGACACTCGCACCGAGCGGGTCAAAGCCGCCTGCACAGCAGTTCGTCTACCGCGGTGTCAGTGACGCCAATGCCTCGACGTCGAAGGACACCGATGGCGTGAAGGTTTCGATGGACGGCGTCAAGGTCCATTGGGTGTGGGACGAGTCGACCAAGGAATTCCAGCGTTTGTCCGATGACGAGCCGCACATGGGCTCCGATGAGAAGCAACTCGCCGTCCCCAACGTCGTGGTGCTTGAAGTCGAATACTCGGACAGATACAGCCCGACGTCCAAGACCGTCGGAAGCGGTAAGGCGTATGTGTTCACGAACGGTGTGCTGTACGAGGGGAAGTGGACTCGTGACGATCGGCTCAAGCCGTACGCATTGACGGACTCGGCAGGTGCACCGATCAAGTTGACGCCGGGACAGACTTTCGTCGAGGTGGCGCGTGCGGGGAAGACCGCGATCGTCGCCCCCGGTGTCGATCCAGAGACCGTCAAGTACCCGTAAATACGCGCTCGGCTGAAGCAACCTCAGCCGACCTCGGTACGATGAGGCGCATGACTTCGCACTCCTCAACAGGTTCGATGAAGGTCAAGCGCGGCTTGGCCGAGATGCTCAAGGGTGGCGTGATCATGGACGTGGTCACCCCCGAACAGGCGAAGATCGCCGAAGACGCGGGTGCGACGGCGGTCATGGCGCTCGAGCGCGTTCCTGCTGACATCCGTCGAGACGGTGGTGTCGCGCGCATGAGTGACCCGGAGATGATCGAGGGCATCAAGGCGGCGGTGTCGATTCCGGTCATGGCCAAGGCTCGCATCGGGCACTTCGTCGAAGCGCAGATCCTCGAGTCGCTCGGTGTCGACTTCATCGATGAGTCGGAAGTATTGACCCCTGCGGATGAGACCCACCACATCGACAAGTTCGCCTTCACGGCACCGTTCGTGTGTGGTGCAACGAACCTTGGCGAGGCGCTCCGTCGCGTGAGCGAGGGCGCCGCATTGATTCGCTCGAAGGGCGAGGCCGGCACGGGCAACGTCGTCGAGGCGGTGCGTCACTTGCGCAACATCATCGGCGACATTCGCAAGATCACCCAGGCCGACTCGGCCGAACTCTTCGACTGGGCCAAGCGCCTGTCCGCGCCATTGCCACTCGTGCAGGAAGTTGCCGAGACCGGTTGGTTGCAGGTTCCGATCTTCTGTGCGGGTGGCATCGCCACGCCGGCTGACGCAGCACTCGCGATGCAACTCGGAGCCGAGGCAGTGTTCGTGGGGTCGGGAATCTTCAAGAGTGACAATCCATCGCCGCGGGCCAAGGCAATCGTCGAGGCAACCACGCACTTCCGCGACCCGCACATTCTCGCCAAGGTCAGCCGCAATCTCGGCGCACCGATGACGGGTATCGGCATGGACGAGATCAACCAGAAATACGCGGAGCGCGGCTGGTGAACGATTCGAGGCCTCCGGGTGAACGCACTCATCGGCATTCTTGCCCTGCAGGGAGCATTTAAGGCTCACGAACTCGCCGTGCGCCACTGTGGTGCACCAACACTGCAGGTTCGCACTCCCGACGACTTGGATCGCGTGGATGCGCTCGTCATGCCCGGCGGGGAGTCGACGACGATGTCACACCTGTTGACGACGTCCAACTTGTTCGACCCGATTGCGAAGCGGTTGAGCGATGACATGCCCGTCTTCGGGACGTGTGCGGGGATGATCCTGCTTGCCCAGAAGGTCTATGACGCGCGACCGGACCAGCGGTCCTTCGCGGCCCTCGACATCGATGTGCGCCGCAATGCATACGGTCGCCAGGTCGACAGCTTCGAGTGCGACTTGCGCGTCGCAGGACTCGCCGACGAGTTCCATGCGGTATTCATCCGGGCCCCGCGTGTGGAACGGGTTGGCGAAGGGGTCGAGGTGCTCGCGGAGCATGGTGGGGTTCCCGTTCTCGTCCGTCAAGGGCGAATGATGGCGGCATCGTTCCACCCCGAGTTGACACCCGACGTGCGCATTCACGAACGATTCCTGTCCATGGTCACGGAGGTATAGCGATGTCAGGACATTCCAAATGGGCGACGATCAAGCGCAAGAAAGGCGCGATCGACAAGGCAAAGGGAAAGACGTTCGCCAAACTCGCGCGTCAACTCGAAGTCGCCACGCGTGAAGGTGCAAGCGGCGACATCTCGAGCAACGCAGCACTGCGAACGATCGTGTCGAAGGCGAAGGCCGCGCACATGACCAACGATGCGATCGACCGTGCGATCAAGCGTGGTCTCGGCGAGCAGAGCGGGGCGTCCTACGAGTCGATCACCTATGAGGCATACGCCCCAGGTGGAGTCGCGATGTTGATCGATGCGTTGACCGACAATCGCAACCGCACCGCATCGGACGTCAGGTCGCTGTTCAGTAAGTGGGGCGGCGCGATGGCAGAGCCCGGTTCGGTGGGCTGGCAGTTTTCGCGCAAGGGCATCATCCAAGTCGGCAAGGACGTGAGTGAGGACGACATCATGCTCGTCGCACTCGACCACGGAGCAGAGGACATCGTCGATGAAGGAGACTCGTGGCGCGTGACGTGTGATTCCGCAAGTGTGTTCGACCTGAAGTCGGCGCTCGAGGCGGGGGGAATCGCGGTCCAGTCGGCGACATCCACGATGGTGTCGTCGATGTCCGTGCCGGTGACCGATGCGACGGTCGCCAAGTCGATCCTGCGCATCATGGATGATCTCGAGGAGAACGACGACATCCAGGACGTGTACTCCAATTTCGACATGTCCGATGACCTGTTGAGCGAGGCGGCATCATGAGCATCAAGGTCGGAGACACAGCACCAGACTTCACCCTGCAGGGGACTGGATCACGGGAGTATCGGTTGAGCGACTATCTCGGCCAGCCAGTCGTCATCGTCTTCTATCCCGGTGATGCGACGCCGGTGTGCACCAAGCAGCTGAATGAGTACAACGATGGACTCGAGCAGTTCTCTGGGCTCGGTGCTCAGGTCCTCGCCATCTCGGCACAGGGACTCGAGAGCAAGGAGGACTTCGCCGCCAAGAATGGCTTCGGTTTCCCCCTGCTCGCCGACGTCGACAAGACCGTGGCCAAGGCGTATGGGATCCTCGGGCCGCTCGGATTCCCGCGTCGGTCGGTCTTCGTGGTCGACGCCAAGGGCATCATTCGCTACGTCCATCGCGCGCTTGCGGGCGTGACGTATCGGCCGGTCTCGGAACTGGTGGAGGCCATCAACGCCGCACGGGGCTAGGGCAGATGTCCCCACTGGGTAGCGCCCAGTCACTACAATCAAACACATGTTCGCCCCACGCCACATGGAGCCAGGTCGTCCAGGGGTGGTGCTCGGTATCGACCCAGGACTCACACGCTGTGGTTTTGCAGCATTGCGACAGCATGGTTCGGACATCGAGGTCCTCGCGATGGGTGTCATCACGTCTCCTGCAGACATGGATGTTGCTCAGCGTCTCGCCACCGTGCATGAGGATTTCGACTCGCTCCTGAGTGAGGTTCGGCCGTCCGCCGTTGCTGTCGAGCGCGTGTTCTTCCAGTCGAACGTGAGCACTGCGATGAGCGTGGCGCAGGCAAGCGGCGTCGTACTTGCACTTTCGAGCATCCGTGGAATTCCCGTCGTGCAGTACAGCCCGAGTCAGGTGAAGAGTGCTGTGGCCGGCTCTGGCGCCGCAGACAAGTTGGCGGTGCAGAAGATGGTGCAGAGGCGACTCGGTCTGCAGTCGTTGCCCGAGCCTGCCGATGCCGCGGATGCCGCTGCGATCGCGCTCTGTCACCTTGCCGCATCGCCGTTGGCGGCTCGTGTCGCAACCGCACAGGGTGCACGCAGATGATCGGAAGCTTGCGCGGAGTTGTGGTCGAACGGATCGAGGACTCGACGGTCCTCGTCGAGGTGGGCGGTGTCGGGTACCTCGTGCACGTCACCCCACGTACGTTGGCCGAACTCGAACCGACCTCGAGTGCGTTCCTGTATGTGCACCAACACGTCCGTGAGGATGCTCTCACGTTGTTCGGTTTCCTCGATCGCGACGAGCGACGAACGTTCGAGTCGTTGATTGCCACCCACGGCATCGGCCCGTCGATGGCGATGGCGATCCTTGGGAACCACTCGCCACGAGCGCTCACTGACATCGTCGCCAACGGTGACACCGCGTCATTGACGCTCGTGCCCGGTGTCGGGAAGAAGACTGCCGAACGGTTGCTCATCGAGCTCAAGGGCCGTCTCAATCTTCCGATCCTGGACGGACTCGGATCTGCTTCGTCGTCGTCGAGTGTCGCTCAGGTGCGCGAGGCGCTCGTCGGGCTCGGGTACGGTCACGATGAGATTCGTGATGCGCTGCGTGAACTGGATGGTGCGATGGATGCCGAGCGGTTGCTCCGCGACGCACTGAACCTCTTGGGGTCACGCCGTGCGTGAGGACTTCGTGGATCCGCGGTCGGGTTCGTCGGATGACGAGCGAGTACTCGAAGCAGGTTTGCGCCCGACTGCACTGTCCGAGTTCGTGGGTCAGCGGGAACTGAAGGAACACCTCAACATCGTTCTCGGCGCTGCTCAGAAGAGGGGACAAGCAGCCGATCATCTCTTGCTTGCTGGGCCTCCCGGACTCGGCAAGACGACACTCGCGGGAATCGTCGCCACCGAGATGGGCGCGCGTCTGCATGTGACGTCGGGTCCTGCGCTCGAGCGCGCGGGTGATCTCGCGGCAATTCTCACCTCGCTCGAAGCCAATGACGTGCTGTTCATCGACGAAATCCATCGCTTGTCCCGCACGGTGGAGGAGATCCTCTATCCGGCCATGGAGGACTTTCAAATCGATCTCGTCGTCGGCAAGGGACCGGCCGCATCGTCGATTCGACTGACCTTGCCCCGCTTCACGTTGATCGGTGCGACGACGCGCACGGGAATGATCACCGGCCCGTTGCGGGATCGCTTCGGACTCGTGGCGCGACTGGAGTACTACGAGCCCCGAGAACTCGAGGAGATCGTGACGCGTGCGGCACGCATCCTGCAGGTTCCCATCGACGCACAGGGTGCGTCACAGATCGCGCGTCGATCGCGTGGGACGCCGCGCATTGCCAATCGACTCCTTCGTCGCGTGCGGGACTTCGCCGACATGCGTGGAAATGGTTCGATCGACGACAGCGTGGCCCACGAGGCACTCGGGGTGTTCGGCGTCGACGACAAGGGTCTCGACAAGGTCGATCGCGCCATCTTGAGCGCGCTGTGCTCTCAGTTCGGTGGCGGTCCCGTGGGTCTGTCCACGCTTGCAATCTCCGTGAGTGAACAGACCGAGACGATCGAGGACGTCTATGAACCGTTCCTCATCCAGCAGGGGATGATCGCCCGCACGCCACGCGGCCGTGTCGCGATGGCGAGTGCGTGGGAGCATCTCGGTCTCCAGGCGCCTGCACAGAATCCCGATCTGTTTTCCTCGTAGTCTGCCTCGGTGCGTCTCGACGACATCGACTACGAACTTCCTGCCGAACTCATCGCACAGCATCCGATCGAGCCCCGCGATAGCGCTCGATTGCTCGTGGATCTCGGGAACGGTCGAATCGCACATCGCCACGTCACCGACGTCGTCGATCAGTTGAGCGAAGGGGACGTGCTCGTCGTCAATCACGCTCGCGTCATGCATGCCCGGCTCCACTTGCAGCGCGAAAGCGGTGGACGCGTCGAGGTTCTGATGTTGCGCGAACGTCCAGGGTCGTCGCACTGGGAGGCACTCGTTCGCCCTGGCGGAAAGATTCGCGAAGGCGAGATCCTTTCGCATCATGCGGGGCTCGAGGTCGTGCGAATGGTCGGGCGTTCGTCGGACGGCGACACGTTCATCGTCGAGCCGCTCGTGCCCGACGTGTTCGCCACGATGCGTGAGATCGGGGAGGCACCGCTTCCTCCGTACATCACCGAGCGGCTCTCGGATGCGAGCAGGTATCAGACCGTGTATGCACATGAGGAGCGATCGGCGGCTGCCCCGACTGCCGGTCTGCACTTCACACCGAACTTGCTCGAGACCATTCGCGGTCGTGGTGTGCGTATCGAGGAAGTCGAATTGGTCGTCGGTCTCGACACGTTCAAGCCGGTGACCGTGGACAACCCGCTCGATCACGTGATCCACACCGAGCGCTACCGCGTGTCGCAGTCAGTGCTCGATGTGTGTCATGACACGCAACGCACAGGCAGGCGAGTGGTCGCGGTGGGAACGACCGCCGCGCGTGCGCTTGAGTCGGCGGCGACGACCGGCCTGCTCGAAGGGGACACCAATCTGTTCATCTATCCCGGATACGAGTGGAAGGTCGTCGATCGCCTGATGACGAACTTCCACATGCCGAGGACGACGTTGCTCCTCATGATCTCGTCCTTCGTCGGCCAGCGATGGCGAGACATCTACGCCGAGGCAATCGAACGCAAGTATCGCTTCTTGAGTTTCGGCGATGCGATGTTGCTCGACAGACACGCCTGACGACGACCGCACAACTACGGTAGAGACGATGTTTCCCGTTCGTCATGAGACCGTTGCGATCGATGGGACGGCTCGAGCGGGAGTAGGTACGACGCATCGTGGTTCGTATGAGACGCCATGCTTCATGCCGGTGGGAACACGCGGTGCGATCAAGTACTTGAGCGCAGCGGACTATGAGGAGGTCGGTGCGCGCATCGTTCTCGGCAACACCTATCACCTGATGTTGCGTCCTGGTGCGGAGACGGTTGCTCGGTTCGGCGGTCTCGGGAAGTTCGCTGCATGGGATGGCCTCACGCTCACCGACTCGGGCGGATTCCAGGTCTTTTCGTTGAATCCGAAGGTCGACGACGAGGGTGTGACGTTCAAGAGCACCTACGACGGCTCGCAGCAACGATTCACCCCGGAGGGCGCGGTGGCGACCCAGGAGCTCTTGGGTGCAGACATCCAGATGGTGCTCGACGTGTGCCCTCCATTGCCATCACCACCGGAGGTCGTTCGACTCGCGCTCGAGAGGACATCCATGTGGGCTGCGCGAGCACGTTCGGTTCACCGCCGTGAGGATCAGTCGCTGTTCGGGATCGTGCAGGGTGGCATCAGCGAATCGATGCGTCGAGAGAGCGCGATGCGAACTGCGGAGTTGAACTTCGATGGGTATGGCATCGGGGGATTGTCGGTGGGTGAGACGCGCGAGGAGATGCTCCCTGCGCTTGCGGCCGCGCTCGAGCAATTACCAGCTGATCGTCCGCGATATCTGATGGGTGTGGGGGACCCGGCTTCGATCGTTGAGGCTGTCGGCCTTGGTGTCGATCAATTCGATTGCGTGCTGCAGACGCGCCTCGGTCGCCACGGAACCGCACTCACGACGGCAGGGAGGTTGAACGTGAAGCGCGCAGAGTTCGCGCTCAGCGACGAGCCGCTGGATCCGACATGTGGGTGTGGCGTTTGTCGCCGTCACACCCGCGGTTACCTTCGCCACTTGTTCCAAGTTGGAGAGCCGACGGCATCGCGACTCGTGTCGTTGCACAACGTGGCGTGGACGATCTCGCTGATGGCGACGTTGCGTCGAGCAATCATCGATGGTCGATTCCAGAGCGTGCGTGCCGAGGTTCTCTCCGTCTGGGGCTAGCCATCTGCGGGGCGTTGTGGCTCGCTAGCATGAATCGCCATGTTCGCAATCCTCTTTCTGGCCCAGTCAACGTCGACCTCGAGCGGAGGTGGAATCCTCGGACTCCTTCCTCTGATCGCAATTTTTGGAGCCATGTACTTCTTGCTCCTTCGCCCGCAGCGCAAGCGCACCAAGCAGGCCCAGGAACTGCAGAAGAGCATCGCCGAGGGTGATGAAGTCATCCTGAACTCGGGCATCTACGGATTCGTCTCCGAGGTCAACGACACGTTCGTGTGGTTAGACGTGGCCGACGAGGTGGAGATCCGAGTCGCCCGTAGCGCGATTGCCTCCAAGGTGTCTACGCCGAGCGCTGACGGCCAGACCGACTCGAAGAAGTAGTCGAGTAGCGCATGGTGAAGCGGCTGTCGATCACGATCGTCTGCACGATCGTCGTCGTTGCCGCCGCGCTCGTCGGCAACATCGTTGCCGGCAACAAGCCGTCGCTTGGACTTGACCTCCAGGGTGGTGCGTCGATCACCCTTCAGCCCGTTGGCGACTACACGCCCGAGTCGTTGGAAAAGGCCGTCGAGATCATCGAACGGCGTGTGAATTCACTCGGCGTCGCGGAACCCGAGATCACGCGTCAAGGTGACAACGTCGTCGTCAACTTGCCTGGAGTCGACGATCAGCAGCGTGCGCTCGACATCATCGGTCGCCAGGGCGAAGTGTTGTTGCGTCCCGTATTGCAAGTGGGGACGACGAACACCGATGCAACCACGACCACGGTCGGAGGAGCAACGGAGACGACAACGCCCGACACCGTCGATCCAGCTCAGCCAACCGGCCCTGGGGATGCTCGACGAAGTGTTCCCTCGACAACGATCGCCGAGACGACCACGACGGTGAGTGACGCCTCAACGACGACGGTTCCCCAGATTGCGGTCTCGAACGATCCGAATGATCCAACGGCAAACGCCGTTCTCGAAGGTGATGCTGGAGCGGTGTTCCTCGTTGGTCCTGCAGGCGCTTCGGGACAAGTGTTCAACAATGACGCGTCGGCGGACATCACGACGGGAAACTGGGTCGTCACGGTGGGGTTGCGTGATGGCGCACTCGGCGAAGACCTCTGGAACGCGCTCACGACCAAGTGCTTCAACCGCGAGCCTTCGTGTCCGACCGGACAGATTGCAATCGTTCTCGACGGCAAGGTGATTTCTGCACCGGTCGTTCAAGAGGCGGTCTTCACCGGTGGGAACGTCCAGATCACTGGCGACTTCACCGAAGCCGAGGCTCGTGACTTGGCCAAGATCCTCGAGTTCGGTGCCGTTCCCGTCCGGTTCGACGTCGCAACGGTGCAGACCGTGTCGCCAACGCTGGGAGAGGACTCGCTTCGAGCAGCCCTCATCTCGGGATTGATCGGCGTGTTGCTCGTGATCCTGTTCTTCTTCTTCTATTACCGCTTGCTGACGATCGTCGTTCTTGGCGGTCTCGTCGTGTCCGGGGCATTGCTGTGGAGCGTGATTTCCTATATCTCGCGGTCGAACGGTCTCGCGCTGACGTTGTCGGGTGCGGCGGGAATCATCGTGTCGATCGGCGTCACCGTGGACTCCTACGTGGTGTTCTTCGAGCGGCTGAAGGATGATCTCCATGCGGGGAAGTCGTTGAAGGGTTCGGCTCAGCGCAGTTTCCAAGCAGCCTTCCGAACGATCCTCGCTGCGGACGCGGTGTCATTCCTCGGCGCACTCGTGCTGTGGTATCTGACCGTCGGATCGGTGCGAGGCTTCGCATTCTTCCTCGGACTGTCGACGCTCACTGACGTCATCGTCGCCTACTACTTCACGAGACCAGCTGTGCTGCTCCTGTCACGCACCAAGTTGCTCCGTGGCAAGAAGGTGCTCGGCGTCGCAACGAGAGAGGTCGTGGCATGACCGGTTTGTTCGGGCGTCTCTATCGCGGCGAGACCACTTTCAATTTCATTGGTCGTCGTTGGATTGGCTTCGGTTTCTCGATCGCACTCGTCGTCATCACGATCGTGTCGCTGTTTGCGCGCGGGCTCAATCTCGGGATTGATTTCCAGGGCGGCGTCGCCTGGGAAGTCCCAGCGGCATCATTGACGATTGACGACGTGTCGAAGGTCCTCGAAGACAACAAGCTCGACGTCACCACCGCAAAGATCCAAGAATTGAGTGGTGCCGATGGTCGGCGCATCCGTGCACAAGTTGGAGATCAGCCGGCCGACGTGCGCACTGCGGTGCAGAACGCGCTTGCATCCAAGGCCGGCGTTGAAGCACAAGACGTCAGTGTCTCGGCCGTGAGTTCATCGTGGGGCAGAAGCATCACCGAGAAGGCGGTTCGTGCGCTGATCGTGTTCTTCATCCTCGTGTCGATCTTCATCTCCTTGCGTTTCGAATGGAAGATGGCGGTCTCGGCGATCCTCGCGATGGTCCACGACGTCTTGTTGAGCGTCGGTGTGTATTCAGTGACGGGATTCTCGGTGACGCCGGCGACCGTCATCGCGTTCCTCACCATCCTGGGATTTTCGCTCTACGACACGATCGTGGTGTTCGACAAGGTCCACGACAATACGAAGCGCCTATCGGCGTCCCGTGCGTCATATGGCGACGTCGTCAACGTCTCGATGAACCAAGTGCTGATGCGATCGCTCAACACGTCGCTTGCGGCGGTCTTGCCCGTGCTCTCCCTCCTCGTACTCGGGGCGGGGGTCCTCGGCGTCGTCAGCTTGCAGGACTTCGCACTTGCCCTGCTCGTCGGCCTTCTCCTGGGTGCGTATTCGTCGATCTACATCGCGACACCGATCCTCGCCGTCCTGAAAGAGCGAGAGGCGAAGTATCAGCCACGCGCTGGACAGCTCAGCCTTGGGGCGGACATGTTGAAGTTGTTTGGAGTCCAGCGATCAGAGGTCGAATCAGCCCGACCACGTGAAGTCTCTGCTCCTCGCACGTCGTCGGTTGGCGAGACCACATCGGTTGCATCGGCCTTGACGCATCCGCCTCGTCCGCGAAAGAAGCGTCGCCGCTAGAACCTGCCGAAGCGTCAGAGGCCTCCGGTCGTACACTTGGTGTATGGAGGCGTCGACGTGAGCACGACATCCAGAGTTCTGCCGTGGCGGCGCCAGCAGGCATCGGTCACCGAGGAACTCGTCCCGCTGATCACTGCCTATAAACGTCGTCACCCGAAAGGCCCGACGTCGAAGATTTCCGCTGCGTACGAAATGGCGCGTGCGGCTCACCAGCACCAGTCACGCATGAGTGGGGAGCTGTACATCAGCCATCCACTCGCGGTCGCCAAGATCGTCGCCGACATCGGACTCGACGAAGTTTCGATCGTCGCGGCGCTCCTGCACGACGCAGTCGAGGACACCGAGATCACCTTGGCCGACGTCGAGACGCGGTTCGGATCGGAGATCTCCAGCATCGTCGACGGGCTCACGAAACTCGAGCGACTGCAGTTCGATTCTCGCGAAGCACAGCAGGCTGCGACGATGCGCAAGATGCTCGTCGCAATGGCGCGCGACATGCGCGTACTCATCATCAAGCTTGCTGATCGACTCCACAACATGCGGACCATCGCGTCAGCGAGCGTCGACAAGCAGCGCCGCACCGCCCAGGAGACCCTCGACATCTATTCGCCCCTCGCTCATCGTCTCGGCATGCAGGAGATGAAGCAACAACTCGAAGATCTCTCGTTTGCTGCGCTGTATCCGAAGCGTTACGCCGAGATCGACTACCTGGTGTCGACACGTGCCCCGGAGCGAGACATCTATCTCGCCAAGGCTCTTGGTCAAGTCAATGCGTGGCTGAACGATCTGTCGATCAAGGCGGAGTTGACCGCTCGTGGCAAGCACCTCTGGAGCCTCTACGAGAAGATGGTCAGCAAGGGGCGTGACTTCGACGAGATCTTCGACCTGATGGCGATTCGCATCGTGGTCGACTCGGTCAAGGACTGTTACGCGGCTCTCGGTGCGATCCACGGTCACTGGAAACCGGTCGTCGGTCGTTTCAAGGACTACATCGCGATGCCGAAGTTCAACTTGTATCAGTCGTTGCACACGACCGTGATCGGACCTGGTGGCAAGGCGATCGAAGTGCAAATTCGCTCGCGCGACATGCACGAGCGCGCGGAGTGGGGTGTGGCCTCCCACTGGTCCTACAAGGATGGTGTGACCTCGGGTGACGTCGACTGGCTGAACAGGATCATCGACTGGCAAGACGACGTGTCGGATCCGCGCCAGTTCCTCGAGTCATTGAAGACGGACCTCGAGCAAGACGAACTCTTCGTGTTCACTCCGAAGGGCAAGGTGATTGCACTGCCGGTGCTCTCGACGCCGGTCGACTTTGCGTACGCGGTGCACACCGAGGTCGGGCATGGGTGTATCGGAGCGCGGGTCAATGGTCGTCTCGTGCCGCTCGACACCAAGCTGAATGCCGGTGACACGGTCGAGATCCTCACGGCTACCACCGACGCCCCGGGCCCCTCCGAAGAGTGGGGCAACTTCGTCGCATCGCCGAAGGCCAAGAGCAAGATCAAACAGTGGTTCTCGCGCGAACGGAACGAAGATCTCGTCGAATCGGGTAGGGATGACCTGGTCGAGGAACTCCGCCGACTCGGGCTTCCTGTGGCCAGAGTGCTCGGATCCGAGACGTTCAAGACCGAGATCGAAGCAATGAACTATCAGGACGAGACGACGTTGTACCGGGCAATCGGTGAAGGGCACGTCGAGGCGAGTGCGCTTGCGGGACGACTCTCGCGGGCGATCAGCGAAGGTGGCCTCGGCGAACAGTTGTCGGTCGTCTCCCGATTGCAGGATGGGAACGTCTCCGCGGTCGGGCGAGGAGTGCGCGTCGAAGGCTTGGACGACGTGTTCGTCGACCTCGCAAAGTGTTGCACTCCGGTACCCGGCGACGACATCGTCGGGTACCTCGCCGACGGCCGATCGGTGGACGTCCATCGAGCGGACTGCGCGCGGGCTGCGTCCTCGCGCTCACAGTTGACCGGTCGCATGGTCGAGGTCGAGTGGGTCGGATCCGACCACGTCACCACGTACACCGCAGCAGTCGAGGTGGTCGCGCTCGACCGCTCGCGACTGTTGCGCGACGTGGCCAATGCACTCTCCGATGAACACGTCAACATCGTTGCGTGCAACACGTTCACTGGTGCAGACCGCGTGGCCAAGATGAGGTTCGAGTTCGAGTTCGCCGATCCGAGCCACTTGCAGTCCGTCCTGCGCACGATCAAGCGCATCGACTCCGTGTACGACGCGTATCGAGTCATGGCTGGAGATCATCCAGCGTCTAATCTTCATACGTGACCGCCTTCAGTACGAGCCCCGGAACTCGCGACATCCTCGCTCCGGACTCCGAGCGCTGGAGGGCCTTCCAGAACGTCTTCGCCGAAGTGGCTCTCGCTTCTGGCTACCGCTACATCATCCCGCCGATGTTCGAAGACCTCGGGGTGTTCCTTCGTCTCGGTGAGGCGACGGACGTCGTCACGAAGGAAATGTATGACTTCGAGGACAAGGGCGGTCGACGAATCGCGTTGCGTCCCGAGCAGACCGCGAGCGTGTGCCGAGCATTCGTCGAGCACAGGCCAGTGACGCCGTGGAAGGTGTGGTACGCGGGTCCAAACTTTCGATACGAAAAGCCCCAGCAGGGGAGATATCGCCAGTTCGACCAAGTGGGTGTCGAGGTGCTCGGCGTCGACGACCCACATCTGGACGCGGAAGTGATCGCGCTCGCCGACGAGTTCTACAAGCGGCTTGGTCTTCGCAAGGTGGAGTTGTCGATCAACTCACTCGGTGATGCGGGCGATCGTCAGCGCTATGCCGAAGCATTGCAGTCCTACTTTTCTTCGCACGCGGGATCGCTCAGCGAGGAGTCCCGTGCGACGCTCGCGAAGAACCCGCTCCGTGTTCTCGACTCCAAGCGTGCCGAAGATCAGGGAGTGATCGAGGGAGCTCCGCGAATCGAACAGTTCCTGAGTTCGTCGGCAGCCGAACACTTCGAGGAAGTGAAGCGGGCTCTCGCCGGTCTCGGTGTGTCCTTCGTCGTCAACGAACGTCTCGTACGTGGACTGGACTATTACCGACGAACGACCTTCGAATTCATCAGCACTGCACTCACCGCCGCACATACGGCGATCGGTGGTGGTGGGCGCTACGACGGTCTCGTTGAAGAGCTCGGTGGCCCCGCGACCGCGGGCATCGGATTCGCCCTCGGACTGGATCGAACGCTCCTTGCCTGCGATGCGGAAGGAGTTTTTCCTGCTCCAGACGGAAATGTCTCCGTCTTCGTCGTCGATACGACGGGTGGGTCTCATGCGACTCGCCTCTGCAGGATCCTTCGTGGCTCGGGCATTTCGGCCGACCGTGCATTCGATGGACGTTCGATGAAGGCGCAGATGAAAGCGGCCGACAGGAGTGGAGCGGCAATCGCGCTGATCATCGGCACGAATGAGGTCGAATCTGGCTCTATCGTGATGCGGTCGCTGTCGAGCGGCGAACAGACCACCATCGCCGATGGCGATGCGGTCGTCGCGGTGCGGCAACTGCTCGCAAACCAAGGAAGCTGACCCCACATGACCAACTCGAAGCCATCGACTGTCGAATCGACCACCATGCGCACGCATCGCTGCGGCGATTTGCGCGTCGAACACGTTGGTTCGACCGTGACGCTTTGTGGTTGGGTGGCACGCCGTCGTGAACACGGCGAGCACCTCGCGTTCGTCGACCTTCGCGACTACACGGGTGTCGTGCAGTGCGTGGTCGACAACTCGGCGGACATGCGCAGCGAATGGGTCGTCCAGATCACGGGAACCGTTCAGCGTCGTCCCGAGGGCACGGTCAATCAGAACCTTGTGACCGGCGAGGTCGAATTGGCGAATTGTTCCGTCGTCGTGTTGAACGCTGCAGAAGCTCCACCATTTCCGATAGACCAGCGAGCCGATGAGGTCGATGAGAACGTTCGTCTCAAGTATCGCTATCTCGACATTCGACGCGAGCGTATGCAGCGCAACCTCCGCATTCGGAGCAAGGTCAACTCGGCGATTCGCGCGGCGATGGAACGCCAGAATTTCGTCGAGGTAGAGACACCCTTCCTGATGCCAAGCACGCCCGAGGGCGCGCGTGAGTTCCTCGTTCCTTCCCGCAAGGAGCCCGGTTCGTTCTATGCACTGCCGCAGTCGCCGCAGCTGTGGAAGCAGTTGTTGATGGTTGCCGGCATCGACCGCTACTACCAGATTGCTCGTTGTTTGCGCGATGAGGACTTGCGCGCCGACCGACAGTACGAGTTCATGCAACTCGATGCCGAGATGAGTTTCGTCACCAAGGACGATGTCCTCGCCGCAATCAGCGAAGCGGTGATGGATGCGGCCGAAGCGGTACTCGGCGAGCGCCCAGCGCCGATCGAGCGCATCACGTGGCACGACGCCATGAACCGATTCGGTGTCGACAAGCCCGACTTGCGCTTCGGGATGGAGCTCGTTGACGTCACCGCGGTGTTCGCATCGACGGAGTTCAAGGCGTTCGCGTCGGCCGAGTGCATCAAGGCCATTCGCGTCGATGCCGCGACGTATCCCGAGGCGGCTGCCTCTGGTCGAAACAAGTTGGATGCACTGACCGATCGGGCGAAGCAGATCGGTGCGAAGGGTCTCGTATGGATGAAGGTCGGTGCGAATCAGGCGCTCGAGTCGCCGGTCGCTAAGTTCCTCTCCGATGCGGAGCGGACTGCACTTGTGGGCGCGCTCGGTGCCGTCGAAGGGGACTTACTTTTACGTGGCGCGGACGCGTGGTCGACGGCCTGTGAAGTATTGGGACAGTTGCGCAACGATCTCGGTCGACCGCCCGTCCACGAGGGACCGTATCGCTACGTGTGGGTCATCGACTTTCCGCTGTTCGTTGGCATCAATGCCACGACGGGTAAGCCCCAGCCGGGTCACCACCCATTCTGCCAACCGCATCCCGACGACATCGATCGCTTGGAGAGCGACCCGATGAGCGTCCGAGCGCAGGCATACGACCTCGTATTGAACGGCTGGGAGCTCGGTTCGGGTTCGATTCGTATCCACGATCCAGAGATGCAGCGACGAGTGTTCCGTCAACTCGGTATCAGCGACGAGGACGCAGATCGTCGATTCGGATTCTTCCTCCAACCGTTCAAGTTCGGTGCACCGCCACACGGTGGCTTCGCCTTCGGTACCGATCGTCTCGTGGCGATCCTCGCGGGCGAGGAGAACATTCGTGAGGTCATCGCATTCCCGAAGACGCAGTCGGGAAGCGACCCGATGACGAACGCGCCAACGCAGGTGAATCCCGCGCAGTTGCTCGAACTCGGAATTCGAACCCTGCCGCCTCCCGCCAAGAGCTGAGTACGACGCGATGGCTCGCGCCGACGACCTCTTCACGAGTGCTGCAGAGGACCGTCTGCGCGAACAGGCTCCGCTCGCGGCACGACTTCGACCGCGAACACTCGACGACATCGTCGGGCAAGAGCATCTGGTCGCACCCGGAGCCCCACTTCGTTCGTTGATCGAGGCCGACCGACTGTCGTCGGTCATCTTCTGGGGTCCGCCAGGAACGGGCAAGACGACGCTCGCGGAGGTGGTTGCGTTGTCGACGTCGCGCGAGTTCGTTCGATTGTCGGCCGTGACGTCAGGTGTGAAAGACGTGCGCCAGGCGATCGAAGATGCGAGTGAACGCCGCGCATTGCATGGTCGAGGGACGATCGTGTTCGTCGACGAGATCCATCGATTCTCGACGTCACAGCAGGACGCACTTCTGCCGAGCGTCGAGGGTGGGGTGATCACACTGATCGGTGCGACGACCGAGAACCCGTACTTCGAGGTGAACGCACCACTACGCAGTCGAAGCACGTTGTTCAGGCTTGAGCCGTTGTCGACCAAGGCGATCGCACGTCTGCTCGAGCGAGGGCTCGTCGCCGAGGGAACGACCGCATCGCCCGAGGCGATGGACCTGCTCGTATCACGGGCGGGTGGCGATGGACGCCAAAGTCTGACTGCCCTCGAAGTGGCGTGCGCGTTGGCACATGGTGGGCAAGTCGAAATCGTGCACGTTGAGGCTGCACTCGGTGTGAGTGCGATGCGCTACGGGCGAGACGATCACTACGACGTCGTCTCTGCGTTCATCAAGAGCATCCGGGGGAGTGATCCGAGTGCGGCGGTGTTCTGGCTTGCGAGAATGCTCGAAGCGGGTGACGACCCGAGGTTCATCGCCCGACGCATGGTCATTGCCGCGAGTGAGGACATCGGCATTGCCGACTCGCAAGCGCTCGTCGTCGCAGTTGCCGCAGCGCAGGCCGTTGAACACGTGGGCTTACCCGAGGCGCAATTGAACCTCGCACACGCTGCCGTCTATCTCGCACGGGCACCGAAGAGCCCCGCGGTGTCGCGTGCGATTTGGACCGCACGAAGTGACATTCGGCAAGGAGTGGATGTCGAGGTGCCGGCACACCTCAGGGACGCTCATTACTCGGGTGCGACGGAGATCGGACACGGTACGAACTACGTCTCACCGCATGACGATCCGAGGGTGGAACAGGACTATCTCCCTGCGCACACTGAAGGTCGTCCCCGTCGCCAAGATCCGTATGTTGCGGACAGCGACGGGACTGCGTAATCGATGGAGGTCGGGTGATGATGAAGCGTCTGTTCTGGTTCGTGATGGGTGTGCTTGCGGGCATCTTCGGTCTTCGCTACGCAAAGAACAAGGCGAAGGACGCCGCCGATGAGTTCAGCGTCGCCGACTTGGCTACCGACATCTTCGGTCTGCTCGTGAAGTTGGTGAACTACGTCGTCGATCTCGTGCGAGAGGTATTGACCAAGAACGATCAGTCCAGCACGCCACGAAACTAGACTGGCGCAGATGGCGGCTGGCCGAGGGAAGATCACGAGCGCAAATCAGTTGCGCGAGGCGTTCCAAGGGTTCTTCGTCGACCGCGGTCACACGCTGGTTCCTTCCGCGAGCCTGATCCCTCACGACCCGACGGTGCTCTTCACCGTGGCTGGCATGGTGCCGTTCAAGCCGTACTTCGTCGGCGACGAAGTCGCCCCGTACAAGCGCGCAGTCAGCGTGCAGAAGAGCGCACGAGCAGGGGGAAAGCACAACGACCTCGACGACGTCGGTCGTACCAAGCGTCACCTCGTGTTCTTCGAGATGATGGGCAACTTCAGCTTTGGCGACTATTTCAAAGCCGACGCAATCCCGTGGTCGTGGGAACTCGTCACCGAGGTCTTCGGATTCGATGGCGATCGCCTGTGGATCACCGTTCACGAAAGTGATGACGAAGCCGAGGCGATCTGGCATGAGCAGGTCGGCGTGCCGATGGATCGGATCCAACGTCTCGGCGACAAAGACAACTTCTGGCAGATGGGTGAAACCGGACCCTGCGGTCCGTGTTCGGAAATCCACATCGACCGCGGACCCGCATTCGGTCCCGACGGCGGACCCCTGCACGATCCGCACGGCGACCGGTTCCTCGAGTTCTGGAACCTGGTGTTCATGCAGTTCAACCAGGACAAGGACGGAACGCGCACACCGCTGCCGAAGCCGTCGATCGACACCGGAGCTGGTCTCGAGCGCATCCTTGCCTTGATGCAGGGCACGGACTCCGTGTGGGAAACCGACGTGCTGTATCCGTTGATCGAACAGGGGCAATCGCTCACCTCGAAGCGATATCAAGCAGGGAACTACGAGGATCGCGACAGTTTCAGTTTGCGGGTGCTTGCGGAGCATGCACGATCGGCAACGATGCTCGTCAACGACGGCGTCTTCCCGTCAAATGAGAATCGTGGTTACGTGCTCCGACGCATCATTCGGCGTGCGGTTCGACACGCCTACTTACTCGGTACCGAGAAGCTGGTGATGCCGTCGCTTTCGGCAACCGCAATTGACATCATGCAGGCTGCATATCCAGATCTGAAGGCGAACCGTGACTTCATCCTCGGTGTGTTGACGAAGGAAGAGGAGCGCTTCCGCCAAACCTTGAAGACGGGAGTGTCGATACTCGAGGACGAGTTGGGTTCGGGGACCAAGACCCTGTCCGGAAGTTCGGCGTTCTTGTTACACGACACCTATGGCTTCCCACTCGAGTTGACCCAAGAGATCACCCAAGAGCGGGGTGTGGGCGTCGATGTCGAAGGGTTCGAGCGCGAGATGATGGAACAGCGCAAGCGGGCCAAGGCTGCACGCAAAGGTGTACAAAATGATGAAGAGGCCACTGCCGTCTTCCGCGAGGTCGTCGAACGGCATGGAACGACGACGTTCGTCGGCTACGACGAGGATGCCTGTGAGGCGACGATCGTCGAGATCGTGGAGGTCGCGGGCAATGACGATCTCCTCGACGTGATCCTCGACAAGACCCCGTTCTATGCAGAGAGTGGAGGACAAGTCGGTGACACCGGATCGATTTCGAGTGAGTCTGGTTCACTCGCCGTCCTCGACACCACGTTTGCACTGCCCGGTCTTCGTCGCCACCGATGCCGAATCGAGTCGGGAACGGTTATGCCTGGCCAACGTGTCCGCGCTGAGATCGACGTCGTCGCCCGAAACGCGACTCGCCGCAATCACACTGCGACGCACGTCTTGCACTGGGCCCTTCGTCAAGTGTTGGGTGAGCACGTCAAGCAGGCCGGTTCGCTCGTGTCGCCAGATCGTCTCCGGTTCGACTTCAGCCACTATGCGCCGGTGTCGGCAGACGAGATCGAGCGGATCGAGCGGCTCGCCAACGGGGAAGTCCTGAACAACGTCGCCACGCAGGCCTATGAGACGAGCAAGGACCAAGCAACCGCGGATGGTGCGATCGCATTCTTCGGCGACAAGTACGGAGATACCGTCCGCGTTTTGCGTGCTGGCGCGTCCTTCGAATTGTGCGGTGGCACTCACGTGCGTGCGACCGGGGACATCGGCACGATCAAGATCGTCTCGGAGTCGTCGATCGGATCGAACCTTCGACGTATTGAGGCTGTCACTGGAACGAACACCCTCGAATACCTGATGGAGTCCTCGCGGACCCTTGCCGGTGTGGCTGGGTTGGTGGGATCCCCAGTGGACGGACTTGCCGGCGCGGTGCAGCGCAAGTTGGATGAGATCAAGTCGTTGCAGGATGAGATCAAGTCGCTGAAGTCCGCACAGGCCCGGGCGCGGTCGGGGGAGATCGCTGCACGCAACGTCGCCGGCGTCGTCGTCGAGCGCGTCGATGGGATGAGTCCTGGTGACCTTCGCGAACTGGCGCTTGCGATTCGTGAGGATGCGCGAGTGTCCTTGGTCGTGCTCGGTGGCGTGACGGACACCAATGGAGTGGCCTTGGTGGCGGCGACGACACCAAAGATTGACGTGGCCGCTGGCGAGTTGATCAAGGACGCAGCGAAGCTGGTCGGCGGCGGTGGCGGCGGAAAGGGAGACGTCGCGACGGCGGGCGGCAAGAAGCCAGAGATGCTGGACGAAGCGTTGGAGTTGGTGCGGAAGCGAGTCGGGTCGGTCGTTGGCGCCTGACATGCGGGCGCTCGGGTTGGATCTTGGCACCAAGCGGATCGGAGTTGCGACGAGCGATTCCAGTGGATTGATCGCCTCGCCGTTGATGGTTCTCGAACGAAGCGGTGATCGCGCGCGTGACCATCGTGCGATCGCGTCGCTCGTCGTGGAGGAGGAGGCAACGGTCGTCGTCGTCGGTTTGCCGTTGTCACTGTCTGGTGACGCTGGACCAGCCGCGCAAAGCGTCCTTGCCGAAATTCAGGAGATGGCTAGCGTGGTTGGCGTGCCGATCGAAACGTACGACGAACGGATGTCGACCGTGACGGCCAATGAACTGTTGATGGAACGCAAGATGAAGGCGCAAGCTCGTCGGCGAGTGGTGGACAAGGTTGCCGCTGCCGTCATGTTGCAGGCGTGGCTCGACCATCGACGCAATCAGACGGCTTCATGATCGACCCGCTGCTGCGACCGCCGCGTGGAGAACGTGAACTGGTCGACGACTGGAGCGAAGACCCGTGGGATGACCCGCGACGCCTGAACGAGGCCGGTGGAGTGTCGACGGACATCGCGGAACCAATTTCCCTCGAGCGCTATCGCGACGTCCTGCGACTGGTGGCAGTCGTCGTGGTTGCGCTCACGCTGTTGTTCGGCGTCGTTGGCTGGTGGTACCTCCGGCAGGTCAATCCCTCTGGTGAAGCCACTGCGACGGCAACCTTCACGATCAATCAAGGCGACTCATTGTCAGAGGTCAGCAAACGCCTCGAGGACCAAGGATTCATTTCCAGTGCGGGGGTGTTCCGCTGGTACGTCGCACGCAATGGTGGGATCGAACTTGAGCCAGGCTTCTATTCGTTGCGCGCGAAAGCACACATGGGTGACATCATGGCGATCCTCAACACTCCGCCGTCGATCACGTATTCGAAGGTGACGTTCCCTGAGGGATTCACCATCGCCCAGATCGCGCGACGACTCGAGGACAAGACAATAAGAATCACGGAAGCAGACGTCCTCGCCGCCGTCAGCGATCCTGCGATCGTGGCGAATTTCAAGCCAGATGGTGTCGATTCGCTCGAGGGTTTGCTCTTTCCTGACACGTATCTCGTTTCCGGTGACGAAACGCCGACGCAGGTCATTCAGCGAATGGTGACCTTGATGGAGGACGTCGCGCGAGAAGAGGGTCTCGCGGACTCGCAGTCGAAGGTCGGTTTCTCGCCGTACAAGGTTCTGATCGTCGCCTCGATGATCGAACGAGAAGCGAAGGTTGAGGAGGATCGGGCGAAGATCGCACGAGTCATCTACAACCGGTTGGAAGCCGGGATGCCACTCCAGATCGATGCGACGCTGTATTACGGAGCGCCGGAGGGTGCGAGCTTCGCTGATTTGAAGGCGGTTGAAGGACCGTACAACACGTATCTGAAGAAGGGGTTGCCACCGACGCCGATCGCGAGTCCTGGTCGAGCATCGATACGCGCCGCGTTGAATCCTGCGAACAATCCACCTGCATCCGATCCGCTGTGTGCGCAGACCCCGAAGCCGTGCCGCTATCTCTATTACGTGCTTGCGGACGCCGATGGACGACACGTCTTTGCGGCGACTCTCGCACAGCACGAAGCCAACGTCGAAGCGGCGCGTGCCGCGGGTCTCCTGCCGTAGGTGGTCATGATCCGCGCAGCAGTCATTGGATCACCAGTCGTCCAGAGTCTCTCTCCAGCGATGCACAACGCGGTGTTCGCCCAACTTGGAATGGATGCGCAGTACGGAGCACTCGATGTTTCTCCGACCGATTTCTCTGCAACGATCGATCGACTTCGTCGCTCGGAGTATGTCGGGTTGTCCGTCACGATGCCACACAAGGATGCGGCTTTTCGAGCGTGTGACGAGGCGTCGGACGTCGCGCGACGTGTCGGTGCGGTGAACACGATTCACTTTCGCAACGGTGACGTCGTTGGGCACAACACCGACGGCCTGGGCTGTGTCCGATCTCTCGAGCGACACGGTGTTGTCATTGCGGAGAAGCGTTGTGTCGTGCTTGGAGCCGGTGGGTCGGCACGTTCGGTCATCGATGCGGTTGTGGCCGCGGGGGCGCGCGAAGTGGTCGTCGTCAACAGGACGGAGGCGAATGCGAAGCGAGCGATCGAAGGTCTTGCGTCGTGTCGTATCGGATCGACAGATGACGTGTCGGGTTCGGACATCGTGGTCAACTGCACCTCGGTCGGCATGGGGACCGACGATTCACCAGTGTCCAAAAGGGACCTCGATGGTGTGGGCTGCGTCCTTGACGCGGTGTATCACCCACTGCGTACGAGATTTCTCATCGATGCGAGCGCGTCGGGGGCTACGGCGATCGATGGACTGTGGATGCTCGTCTATCAGGCTGTCGAGCAACAGCGACTCTGGTTCGGTCACGAGGTTGACGCACAAGTGATGCGCGATGCCGCACTCGTTGAACTGGCACGAAGGGGCAACGACCCTACGTTGTAGGCATCGCGGTAAATGACCGTAAGTGGGCGAAAGGCCAGCGATAGCCTGAAAGCATGATTCGTTACCTGACTGCGGGTGAAAGCCATGGTCAGGCTCTCGTCGCCGTCGTTGAGGGTCTTCCCGCTGGGCTTCACGTCACTGCAGAGGACATCCAGGTAGAACTCGGGAGGCGTCGACTCGGCTATGGACGAGGTCCACGGCAGCGCTTCGAGGTGGATGAGATCGAACTTCTTGGCGGCATTCGCCACGGCCGGACGCTCGGTTCTCCGGTCTCGATCTTGATCAAGAACACCGAGTGGTTTCGCAGCGATGTCTGGCACGAAGAGATGTCGCCTGCGCCCGGGGCGACGAAGAAGCCGTTGACCCAGCCACGTCCCGGACACGCCGATCTGTCGGGAATGCAGAAGTACGGGTTCGATGATGCACGCGACGTCTTGGAGCGCGCGAGCGCCCGCGAGACGGCGGCTCGTGTGGCGGCGGGCGCACTCGCCAAACTGCTGTTGCGTGAGATCGGGGTCGATGTGTTGTCGCACGTCATCCAGATGGGTTCGGTTCGTTCGACATCTGCAGCACGTCCGACAATGGCCGACCTCGCAAAGGTCGACGAGTCACCCGTTCGCTGTTTCGACGAAGGTGCGCAAGAGGCGATGATTGCGGAGATCGAGGCGGCTGCCAAGGACGGCGACAGCCTCGGTGGGGTCGTCGAGGTCCTCGCATATGGTCTTCCCGTTGGTCTCGGGAGTTATGTGCACTGGGATCGCAAGATCGACGGTTTGCTGTCGCAAGCGATCATGAGCATCCAAGCGGTGAAGGGCGTCGAGATCGGTGATGGATTCGAAGTGGCCGGTCGACGCGGTAGCGCGGCACACGACCCGATCAGTTGGGACGAGTCGACGAAGAGTTATCGCCGAGAGTCGACGCTCGCCGGTGGAACCGAAGGCGGGATGACAACGGGCGAGTTGCTCGTCGTTCGGGCCGCGATGAAGCCGTTGGCCACCCTCAATCGCCCGACGCTCAAGACGGTCGATACGGCGACGAAGGAAGAGACGGTGAGCTTCAAGGAGCGCACCGACGTCACCGCAGTTCCTGCAATGGGTGTCGTGGCGGAAACCATGGTCGCACTCGTGCTTGCCGCAGAAGCGCAACGAAAGTTCGGTGGCGACTCGGTTCGCGAATTCTCCGCCAACGCTGCGGCGTTTGCCGACAGCCTGAGGTAGTCCGTCGATGGGGGTGTCCCACGACCAAGTCCACAGCACGCGCGTGGTCGTCCTTGTCGGCTTGATGGGTTCGGGCAAGTCGAGCGTCGGGCGACGACTCGCACAGTCGATGCGTCTCGACTTCTATGACACCGATGAGATGGTCGCGTCGGCGACGAAGAAGTCGGTGCGTGAGTTGTTCGCAGAGGGCGAATCAGTCTTTCGAAGCCACGAGAGGGACGCCCTGGTCGACGCGCTCGAGCGCGCATCCAAGGGATCGGGTGTCGTGGCGACCGGTGGTGGAGTCGTCACCGTTCCACAGAACGTCGCGGACATCCAAAGTCACGCGAGCGCCGTCGTGTGGCTGGATGCAGACGTCGAGGAGCTCGTCGCACGGACGTCGAGCGGGACACATCGTCCACTTCTCGACGGTGGGGCGCGTGGCAAACTTGAAGAGATGCACCGAGAGCGACGCAGTCTGTACGAGTCGCTCGCCACATTGAGGGTGTCGACGAAGGGGCGTTCGATCGCCTCGATCACCGAACTCATCGCGACACAACTCGGATCGGTCGCCTGATGGCCCTCCTTCGGGAACGTGTCGAGCTCGGTGAGCGCTCCTACGACGTCGTCATCGGTGACGGTGCACTCAGCGAACTCGGTCAATTGATTCCTTCGTCAGCACGGCGAGCCGTGGTCGTCACCCAGCAGCACCTCCCGGTCAGCGTGCACTCGAAACTTGAGGAGCATGGACTCAAGGTCGCCACGGTCGAAATCGGTGATGGCGAAGAGCACAAGAGTCTCGCCAGCATCGAAAAGATCATGAGGGTCTGTGCCACCCACTCGATGACGCGCGGTGACGTGATCGTCGGGGTCGGGGGTGGAATGGTCACCGACGTTGCGGGATACGCAGCGGCATCGTGGCATCGCGGCATTGCCGTCGTGCACGTGTCGACGACGCTCGTTGGAATGGTGGATGCGGCAATCGGTGGAAAGACGGGTGTGAACATCCCCGAGGGGAAGAATCTCGTTGGCGCATTCTGGCAACCGAGCGGGGTCGTCTGTGACACGTCGACCCTCGCAACGCTCCCCGAACGTGAGCGCCGATGCGGTTACGGGGAAATGGCCAAGTATCACTTCCTGACGGGTGACGACTTGCTGGCGATGGATCTGCCGTCGCGGATTGCTCGTTGTGTGCGGATCAAGGCCGACATCGTGTCCCAAGACGAACGCGAAGGGGGTTTGCGGGCGGTTCTGAACTATGGACACACCCTTGGCCATGCACTCGAAATCGCCACACACTTCTCGCTCGCACACGGGGAGGCCGTGGCGATCGGACTCAAGTTCGCCGCGCTCGTTGGCCATTCACTGGGAAGGATCGACGCGGCACGCGTTGCGTATCACGATGACGTCATCGTGAAGGAGTACGGCCTGTCGATCGCAATGCCCGCGGGCTTGCCGGCGTCCGAGTTGGTGGACCTCATGAAGCGCGACAAGAAGTCGAGTGGCGGGCTCACGTTCATGCTCGACGGTACGCGTGGTGTCGAGATGGTCCGAGACGTGCCCGAGCAAATTGTGCTCGATTGCCTGAAGCTCATGGAAGTACGCTGACTCCATGGCATCGCCGATCGTCGTCATCTTGAGCGGAGCGAACCTGAACCTGCTCGGTCAGCGCGAACCAGAGGTCTACGGTTCGATGACCCTTGATGATCATCTGGCGTTGGCAAGAAGTGCGGCGAAGGACGCGGGGATCACGCTCGAGCATGTGCAGTCGAACGAGGCGGGAGAGCTCGTCGCCGCGATTCATGCTGCACGCGGAAGGGCGCAGGGGATCAGCATCAACCCGGGGGCGTTCACCCACTACGCGTGGAGTCTCCACGATGCGTTGAGTGCTTTCGACGGTGTGGTGGTCGAAGCCCACTTGTCCCAGCCGCAGGCTCGCGAGGCATGGAGGCATACGAGTGTGATCGCGCCAGTCGCCGACGGAACGATCAGCGGGTTCGGTCCACAGACCTATCCGCTTGCCGTGTCGGCAATAGCGACCTTGCTCAAGCGTTAGACGTGACGCGGTTCGCTCCGATCGTCGTTGGCCAACGACTTGATGCGGTTCGAACGCGGCTCGAAGGGGCTGGCCTCGACGCGGTCCTCGTCGGTTCGCTCACGAACATCCGCTACCTCACGGGCTTCACCGGATCTGCGGGCATCGCAGTGGTGACCAAGAGCGGTGGTGTGTTGTGCGTCGATGGGCGATACGGCCAGCAGGCACGTGACCAGCTCGACGGAGCACGGTGTGACCTCGAGATATACGTCGCCAAGACGAGCGCCGAGATGAACCAACATGTTTCGCGTGTCGTCTCGGCGCATTCCAGAGTCGCATTCGATGCACACGAGTTCACGCTGGCCCAATTCGAATCCCTTGGTGGGGGATCCGAGAAGCTGCAGCGTGTCGACGGCTTCATTGGCTCCGTACGAGAAGTCAAGGACGCATCGGAGATCGAACGCATTCGATTCGCTGCGACGTGTGCGGACGAAGCGCTGCGCATCGTTCCCGAACTGATTGGGCAGCGCGTCGCGGTCACCGAGCGCGACGTGCGCGACGAACT
>JACCDL010239261.1_pt1 | contig 33007 bp, 30 predicted proteins | sample 7441931 | NCBI WGS metagenome assembly JACCDL01 (sample SAMN15323437, study PRJNA562643) | freshwater metagenome | isolation source: river surface water | place: USA:Blue River Watershed | collected 2017-08-16 | reverse complement strand
GCCATACGGCGACCAGAATCAGAGACCTTTACATGTCCTTCAAAGGAGCGCTTCTCTTTGCACTTAACGCAGTAAGCCTCACCCTTGTACTCTTCAGCCATTTTCTTCCTCCATCCGCCGCACTCTAGGGAGCACGCTGGCAAGTTCCAGCATGTGAGTACGAATAGCAACACCATACCCCTTGTACTGCGCTCAATTGGGGTTTTCCACGCTTAAAATCCTAAATATTAAGTCAAAAGCTTAGAAATGAGGGGTAAAACTAGATATTTACGGCAGGAATAACACCTGAGCCACCACTTTGGCTGCCCAGTTCAAACCCTTCTAAAAATGCCTCTGCCTTGCCCTGCTCGGTAAATCGATTTAAATAATCATAAAAACTTTGGTCATGACCTGGAATGATTAAATGAATCAGCTCATGAAAAATTATGTAATCTAAAACGTATTGTGGCGCACCAATTAGTCGATCTGATATTCGAATAGTTCGATCAACAGTTGTGCAAGATCCCCATCTCTCACTCATGTCGCGCCAATTAATACTTGCAGGTTTTACGTCAAACTCTGGCAGGTACTTGGTTAACAACTCAATGCCAATTTGCATAAGTTGTGAGTCGGTTTTACGAGATCTAGCCTCACGGCGTAAGACCATAGCGATCATCTCTGGAATTATTTCCATCTCTTGACGCCGGCTCATTTTGGCGGGAATATGAATCTCAATTACTCCGCCCTGACGAAAGGCGCTTATGCTGCGTCGCCTTCGCTCCTTACGGATTACTCGATAGGCCGGTAGATCAGCTGGCAGGGTAGGTGTGATTTGGCTTCGACGCTTGGAAATTTGGGCTACTGGCGGCGGCAGATCTTCAAAGAGAATCTCCTGTTCAAAGTTATCCACCATTACCTCTTCTTATCCACCATAATTGTGGGAGTCTCCACAGGTTAATCCACAGCAGCTTGCGTAATTTTACGCAATGATTGGCTAGCCAGCGGGCCTGCCATACCGTATTGGCTAAAACTTTTTTATTTTACGTAAATGAACTGCCGTCTAGTGATAATAATTATTTGAAAAAGTTTTTTAAAACACCATTTTAAGTTGATTCTCACCTTCTATTCCCATAAGTTTGCCCCACGAAATCCTCGGATAACCGTTTCATATCTGCAAGGGGAAGGCAGATAAGAAATTGTGCGCCCGGGGATTTCGCTTTTCTAGCTTTTGGTTTAAATCAATCCCGATAGGTCATCGGGAACAGTCACGCTATTTAAAAATCCTTTCACATCCGCTAAATCCTCAGGCATTGGTAGAAATGCTGGATCCTCCCAGCACTTATCTCGACCATCAGAGCCCCTTAATGTTTTAACCTCACTCCAAAATACTGATGCTTCTCTCGTTTTTCGAGGCGAAACCTCTAATCCAAGTAGGTTGGCAAATAATTGTTGCATTGGTGCATTTGTTGCCCGTCTGCGTCTGGAGTTTTCAATCAGTGCTGAAAATGCTGGAATACGCTCGGCGGCAACTTGGGAAATAACATGATCAATCCAACCCTCAATCAAAGCCAGCGTCATCTCTAATCTAGTTAAAGCAAGCTCTTGTGCTGGTGTTTGTTGTGGCGTAAACAAGCCGGCATTTAATGCCAGGTTAATTGATTGCGGATTATTTATATCAACCTCACCACTTGCCATAGCCTCCTCTGCTTGCCTTGTTATTGACTCCACATCAATTGTGATGCCCTTGCCATAAGCGGTAATCAAATCCTTTATGTAGTTTTGCAACCATGGGGTGTTAGCAAATAAACGTGCAGCTGCGCTCTCGCGCAAGGATAAGTAAATTGCCACCTGCTCCTGATCAATGCCTAAACCATTTGACCAATCATTAATATTCTGCGGAATCAAATGTGAACCAGAGTCCACCTTCAGTAATGGAATAGCCACATCATTTGCCCCAGTAATGGTGTTGGCCAACAAGCCAACGGTCTGGCCTAGTTGAGTCGCAATCAGATTTCCCATAAAGCCGCGCAGAATACGAGCGAGCATCAACTTCATCGCCTCCTGCTGAGCCGGTGATTGCTCACCGGATCCCATAAATTCAATTGGAAGGGGATTGTTTGCCGTAGCAATTACATTGCCTAATGCATCTGCCATACCAACCGCGAGAGGCTCAATCATCACCTGCCAGCCTTGGACTGATTCTTCGAGCCAATCACGTTTTGACCAAGCACTTTGATTTGGCATAACAGCTGCTGGAAATAAAATCTCAGTATCTAGCCAGGTATTTGCCAGCGCAATTGACTGGGCAAATTGGTTTTGGTCTCCAGTTCCAATCGGCAAGTCACCTTTTGCGGTAATAATTTTTTTTGCGATCTCACGCAGGTTTGCAACGGTAATTAAATTTTGATCTGTGCCAGCATTTCCAGATTGCATACTTTCAAAAAAAGATTTAGCACCCGCCAGCGCATTTGAGTCGACACCCATTTCTGAGAATTTCTTCAGCAGCGCGTCAAAGTCAGGTTGACCCTCATTTGGTAAAAAGCCAAAACCCATTTGCTCAACCCACCCTTTATTGAATATCTATAGATTGCTGTTGGTAGAACAATAATGCCACCTATTTTCTTCCCCGCTGATTAGGATGGGGTTATGAGCTCAAGTGCGGCCTCTGCCCTAGTTTGGTTACTTATCCCAATAGTGGCGGTCTTTTGTGCAATTGTTTATGGGGTTTGGATTTCAAAATATAAGAGTAAATTTGATAACCAGACCAGCCGATCGGTAAACAACTTCAAAAAATTCCAAAATACCTTTCGTCCTAAAAATTAACTTAGCTAGGTCAACTAAATGAGATCTTTGCTGCCGACTAGAGGGTATGTTCCAAAGCCAACAAGGTTAGCGCTAACTCTTTTAATCTTAGGCTCACTTTTTTTGCCCGCCCCATTTGTAATTTTAGCTCCAGGAGATCCACAAAATGTTCTTGGATCGGCAATAAAAATCTCAGGTATAGATACTTATCCCACAACTGGCAAGTTATCAGTTACTGCTGTGATGATTACTGATCCAGATTCCTACATAACAGCTTTTGATATTTTTTATGGATGGATTGATAAAAATCGAGCAGTCCTACCACGGGAGCGTGTTTATCCAGATGGTGAAACTGCAGCAGAGGCGGTACGTGAAGGAGCTGCGGAGATGAATAGTTCGCAAATAAATGCTACCGCTGCTGCGCTCTCTTATCTGGGTTATCAAATTCCATCAAAATTAGTAGTAGTTGGTGTAAGTAAAGAAAGTAAGGCGCATGAGGTCATTTTGCTCAATGATCAGATACTTTCAATAGATCAGATAAAACTAAACAATACAACAGATGTTTTGCGCTATTTAGAGGGTAAAAGTGCTGGTCAGATTGTTTCAGTTGAGGTCAAACGCGCTGATGTTGGTGTGATGATTAAAAAAATTGCGTTATCGCCAAGGCAGGATGGTTCAGCTTTTATCGGGATAAATATTCAGGAGCAATTTGATTTTCCATTTGATGTACGAATTAAACTAGCAGAGACTGGCGGACCAAGTGGCGGGTTGATTTTTGCTCTTGGTATAGTTGAAAAGTTAACTCAAGCTAATTTAATTCGCTCCCGAAATGTTGCAGGCACTGGCACTATTACAACTGATGGAGAAGTTGGTCCCATTGGTGGCATTGCTGAAAAGATAATTGGTGCTAGAAATGATGGTGTTGAACTATTTTTTACCCCAATAAATAATTGCCAGGATATAAACCCTTCCGACCAATTAGGCATCGGTGAGGGGGGCAAAGTGATGAAAATTGTGCCGGTTGCCACACTTGCTGAGGCGATTGAAGTATTAAAACTACCTGAGAATGCCAAGCTTCCCAGCTGTAAAAGCTATGCCTAAGAGTGGCTAAGATCTGCGCATGAGCAATTCTGGTTTTGGCGGTGGCGGCTTTAACCGTAACAACAATCCATTTGGTGGAAGCGGTATTGGTGGAAATTTCCCAAATCCATTTGCCAATCGTGGTGGCGGTAAGCGAAGGATCAGCCCACTAACAATTACTTTTATTGTTATTTTTATTTTGTCGAGCATATTAGTTTCACTAAGTGGTTTTTACGCCGATTTACTCTGGTTTCGGTCAGTTGGATATGTTGATGTTTGGCAAACATCTTTGTTTACCAAAATATATTTGTTTTTAGGTTTTGGTTTGATTACGGCAGCGATAATCACACTAAATATTTATCTAGCATTTAAGAAGCGTCCGATATATGTACCAATATCAGTTGAGGCAGAAAGTTTAGAGAGATATCGATCTCAATTAGAGCCAATCCGCAAATTAGTAGTTATTGGAACTTTCTTAGCAATCTTTTATTTTGCCGGAAGTGCTGGTTCAAGATTCTGGCAAACCTGGTTGCTTTTTAGAAATTCAACAGATTTTGGTCAAGTTGACCCACAATTTGGTCTCGATATTTCATTTTTCGCCTTCAAGTTACCTATGTGGCAAGCATTGATTGGTTGGGGAATTTCAACAATTGTGTTGGCAATAATTGCTGCAGCGGCGGTGCATTACATTTATGGTGGCATTAGGCCGCAAGTAAAAGAAGAGCGCACAACTGTTGCAGCTCGAGTTCAACTTTCAATATTGCTTGGCTTGTTGGTGCTGCTAAAGGCTGTTGCATATTGGTTTGATCGTTACGCATTAAGTTTAAAAGAGGGAAGATTAATCACTGGTCTTACCTACAGCGATGTCAATGCATTATTACCCGCTAAATCTATTTTGGCGGCAATTGCAGTTGTCTGCTCACTCTTGTTCTTTGCAAATATAATCAGAAAATCTTGGCTGCTTCCTACTGCCGGTGTAGCACTGATGGTAATTGCATCAGTTTTAATTGCTGGTGTATATCCAGCGGCTATTCAGCAATTTCAAGTTAAACCATCTGAATCAACTAAAGAGGCGCCATTTATTCAACGCAACATTGATGCAACAAGAGCAGCATATGGTTTATCAGATGTTGTAGTTACAGATTATCAAGCCACTGTTGCGACCTCAGCTGGTCAGTTGGCAAACGATGCTGCCACAATTGCAAACATCAGATTAATGGATCCAAATGTTTTATCTGCAACTTTTAGGCAGCTGCAGCAGATAAAGCCTTACTACGCCTTTGCTGATTCATTAGATATTGATCGTTACAAGATTGATGGTAAAGAACGAGATGTAGTTGTTGCAGTCCGTGAATTAAACATCGACGGAAATCCTTCTCGAAATTGGATTAATGATCACTTGGTTTATACCCATGGTTTCGGAATGGTTGCTGCCTATGGCAACACAGTTGATGCAGATGGCAAGCCATCCTTTGTAATTGGAGATATCCCACCGACTAAAGGTTTAGGTGAATTTCAACCTCGAATTTACTTTGGTGAGAATGTTCCTGATTATTCAATTATTGGTGGACCAGCAGCAAGCAATCCAGTCGAGCTTGATTACCCAGATGATAATTCACCAAATGGTCAAAAGAATTACACATACACTGGCGAGGGTGGAGTGCCAATGGGCTCACTCTTCACTCGGTTGTTGTTTGCAATTAAATACCAAGAACAAAGAATTGTTTTATCGAATTTGATTAATTCAGAATCAAAAATATTATTTAACAGAAATCCACGCGAACGAGTAGCCAAAGTTGCACCTTGGCTTACCCTGGATGGCGATCCATATCCTGCGGTAATTGATGGAAAAATTCTTTGGATAATTGATGGTTATACAACTAGTGCTGGGTACCCAAACTCAAGGGTTGTAAACCTTGCAAACACAGGAGATGCCTTAACTAGCAGAGCAAATGCAGTTTCATCGCTGGATGATCGAAATGTTAATTACATAAGAAACTCAGTTAAGGCAACTGTAGATGCCTACGATGGCACAGTTTCGTTATACCAATGGGATGTTAAAGATCCAGTACTAGCTACTTGGAGCAAGGCGTTTCCAGGAAGTGTTAAACCAAGAAGTGAGATCTCACCTGAATTGCTCTCACATATTAGATATCCAGAGGATATGTTCAGAGTGCAAAGAGATATTCTCAGTGCCTATCATGTAACAAATGCTGAGGCTTTTTATGGCGGACAAGACTTTTGGCGAGTACCACTGGATCCTTCAAGTTTTGGAGCAAACTCAGCAAACCAGCCTCCTTACTACTTGACCATGCAAATACCTGGACAAAGTAAACCGACCTTCTCCCTTTACACACCCTTTGTACCAAGAGGTGGTCGTGAAAACTTAACAGCCTTAGCTGTTGTAAATGCTGACGCTGGTGATGAGTATGGCAAGATCACAGTTTTACAACTACCACGTTCAACAAACGTTCCAGGTCCATCTCAGGTGGCATCTAATTTTGAGGCAAAACCTGAGGTTGCAACATCACTTTCCTTGCTTCGCCAAGGTGGAGCTGATGTAGTGCTTGGCAATTTGTTAACCCTTCCAGTTGGTAAGGGCTTGCTCTATGTGCAACCAGTTTATGTAAGAGCAACTGGTAACACCGCCGCTTATCCACTATTACAAAGAGTTTTAGTTTCCTTCGGAGATCAAATTGGATTTAGCGAAACCTTGCAGGGTGCGTTAGATCAGGTATTTGGTGGCGATTCTGGAACAGAAGCATCTAGTAATCAGCCAAATACTCCAATAAATGAGGGTGCCGGAACTAGCCAAGCAATTAGATCGGCAATCGCTTCATTACAATCTGCGTTTTCAGAACTTGAAGCAGCACAACGACGTTTAGATGGTGCTGCAGAAGATCGAGCAAGAGCTAGAGTTAAAGCAGCAATTGCTGCATTAATTGCTGCGCAAAATAGATAACAAATTCCTTTATTTGGGTTAAATGCCCATCTCCTCTAGGATTTATTCACCGACGCGGGGTGGAGCAGCTCGGTAGCTCGCTGGGCTCATAACCCAGAGGTCGTAGGTTCAAATCCTGCCCCCGCTACCAATTCTTACCTAATACGTAGGCTGTTTAAGACAACAAACAAAGATGAAAGCGACATCGCAGCCGCGGCATACATAGGCGATAAATTGCCACTAGCAGCAACAGGGATAAAAGCTAGGTTATAGAAAAAAGCCCAACCTAAATTCGATTTAATTACTTTCACACTCTTTTTAGATATTGCCAATGCATCTAATACAGCAATTAATGAAGGCCTAATTAAGGTTATATCAGCAGCAGCTATTGCAGTTTCTGTTCCCGACCCCATAGCAATACTTAGATCAGCTTTAGCAATTGCTGCAGCATCATTAATTCCATCACCAATCATTAAAACCTTACCTTTTTGTTGTAAATTTTCAACAAATATTAATTTATCTTCAGGTGTAGCCGTGGCGAAAATATGGTCAATAGGAATACCAACCGCAGATCCCATGGATATTCCAGCAGTCTCACTATCACCAGTCACCAGCCAAGTATTTATTCCTGAATTTTGCATTTTTTCAATCGCCTGCTTGCTCTCTGGCTTAATTAGATCTCCAACTTCAAAAACACCATAAGCCAATCCGTCAACAGCCAGGACTGCAACAGAATTCGCTCGCTGATTAGCAGATTCAATAGCTTGCATAAGTTTTGGGGCAAACTCAGTGGTGGATCGTGCAATCGAGATGGCAGAGCCAATCAAAACCGCTTTGGATGCCGAAGTTGCAGATGATGGGACTCGTGCTGCAACACCAGAGCCAGGGGTATGCTCAAAATCTGAAACGGCAATCTTGGTAACACCTTGCTTTAGAAGTGATGTTGAAATTGCTTTTGCAATTGGGTGTGAATCTAAACTTTCAATCGACAATGCATATGAAAGTAGTTGTGAGGTTGAAAGGGCTGTGCTCTCTGTAGAAAGTGGATTATTTATTAAGGTCATCTCAAGTAGCACCATTTGCCCGGTAGTAATAGTGCCTGTCTTATCAAATACAGCATCAGTAATGCCCACAGCCTTTTCAATCGAGCGTGGAGATCTAAGAACAATTCCCGATTTAGCTGCCTTACCAGTGGCCACCATAAGTGCAATTGGTGTTGCAAGTCCAAGTGCACACGGACAAGCAATTACTAGAACTGCTACAGCTGCAGTGACTGACTTTACAAGCTCTGCACCAGTGAAATACCAGGCAATAAAAGTAATAATAGAGAGCAATAAAACAGAAGGCACAAACACTTTACTAATCTTGTCTGCCAATTGTTGAGCAGGAGCTTTTTCGGACTGAGCAGATAAAACCATCCGAGTGATTCGAGCCAACTCAGTATCAGATCCGATTCGAGTAGCCCTTACTAAAATGTTTCCATTGTTGTTTATTGATCCCGCAAAGACTAAGTCCTCCACTCCAACCTCAACTGGCGTGACCTCTCCAGTTAAAAAAGCATTATTAATAGTGGAGTATCCAGAGATTACTTGCCCATCAGTTGCAATTCGATCACCGGGCTTGACTACAAAAACATCACCAACTTGTAGCTGATCAATTGGAATTACAATATTGCCGTTTATTCCCTGCACCTCAACTTCGCCAGCAGATAGCTTAAATAGTTCAGCTAAGGCTGAGCCAGCCTTACGTTTGGCTCGATGTTCCAGATAGCGACCTAACATCACAAAAAATATTACGGAAGCAGAAACTTCAGCGTACACATTTGGCATGCCATCCGTAGATTTATAAGTAGAGAGTGAGTAAATACTCCAGCCCAGTGCAATCAATGATCCAAGTGACACTAATGTGTCCATAGTAGGACTGGCGAGGTTTTTAAGAGCAGCTCGATGTATCGGCCAAGCCAAAATCAAAACTACGCACACAGAAAGAAAAATAACTAGCCAGATAGAAATAGATGCAATTGGATAATTGATTGTAATTGAGGTCGTAAAAGTCGTTAAAAAATCATTTATATAATCGATTAACAAAAGTAATTCTTTATCTAATGCCTTGTGCCAACTATGAATCATTGAAATCGCAATAATAGGTACTGTAAACAATAAAGTAATCAGAAGCCGTATTCCTAAGCGATTGGATTTTTCAAAGGATTCACGTTCGCCTTTAAATGCAGAAGCCTCATATCCTGCAGATTTAATTGCTTGAATTAGATCTTTCTCTGAAACACTAAGTGGAGCAATTATGTGGGCAGATTCCATTGCTAAATTCACAGCGGCTCGGACTCCTGCAATTTTGTTCAGCGATTTTTCTACTGAGCCTACGCAGGATGAACAGGTCATACCTGTGACGGAGAGATTTACTTGTCTGGTCTTATTTTTATTGTCGACTAGATCATTACCCATAAAGATCAGATTACTCTTACTTTTACTACCCAGCAGACAAAACTCTGCGAAGGCTGGCAAGCCTTGCTAGATTTTGTGGCGTAAATGAAGGCCAGTGATTTAATGCACAATCAGCTTCATCGTGTGTGCAATTTTTCTGGCAGTTTGAAATTGCCTCACGAAACTCGGGAAAAGAAGAGATAACTCTGGCGGTCTGAATATGAGCAATACCAAATGAACGAACACCAGGAGTATCAATTACCCAGCCAAAGTCTGTTCCATCAAGTGATGATGAAAGTGGTAATGCAATTGCGCTAGAGGTTGTGTGACGTCCTCGACCGGTCACCTCATTAACATCACCAGTTGCACGGTCAACCTTTTCAATCAAAGATTCCGAAGCACGATTTGCAGAGGTAGCCAGTAGGTTGTTTACCAAAGTTGACTTTCCAACCCCAGAGTGTCCAAGCAATACAGTAGTTTTGCCTACAAGAGCTTTTTGCAGCGCGGTCAAATCAGATGATTTATCGATCTTGAAAACCAAAATATCTAAGTCTTTATAGATCTGCAGAAAGTCATTTCCATCGCTTAAATCTTTTTTGGTCATAATAATTATTGGTGTGATTGCTTGGTCATATGCGACTGCAAGAGCTCTATCGACTAATCCAATCCTGGGTTGTGGATTAGCAGCGGCAATAACAATTGCCATTTGATCAATGTTTGCCACAATTACTCGCTCATCATTGGCATGCTCATCAATACTTCTTGTTAAGGAGTTTTTCCTAGGAAGTACTGTCACAACTCGAGCCAGTGAACCTGCATCTCCAGAGGTATCACCAACTATTGAAACTAGATCTCCAACTACAACTGACTTCTTCCCGAGCTCTCTTGCCTTCATCGCGGTAATTACCTTTTTGCCATCTGAGCTATCGACTAGACATTTAACCCGACCACGATCAACCTCAATTATGGTTGCAGTTTGTGCTCCTGAGTAATCTGGCCGATCTTTAGTTCTAGGTCGGGCTTTGTTACTTGTACCAAATTGGCGTGACTTATTTATACGAACATCATCTTCATCCCAATTACTTCTAGACCTAACCATTAAGCATGGCCTGCCACATACTTGGAAAGTCCGATAGCGTTTTTCGAGTGGTCTCTATGTTCTCAACTACTAACCCTTCAACAGCCAAGCCAATAATCGCACCAGCTGTTGCCATGCGATGATCGTCGTAGCTACGAAAAACTTGTGATGCTTTCATTTTTCTTGGATTAATTACGAGATCTCCCGGACCTTCAATAACTGACCCACCTAAGTTGTTTATTTCTGTAGCTAATGCAGACAGTCGATCAGTTTCATGTAACCTTAAATGAGATATACCCCTTAATGTAGAGGGCGAAGTTGCCAAAGATGCAATTGCTGCAATACTTGGTGTTAACTCGCCAACATCGCCAAGATCAATATCAATGCCATTAATTTTTCCACTACCTGTAATGGTCAAACCTGATGCATCTAGATCTACTTTGGCTCCCATCTTTGTAAAGATTGAACGTAATTGATCACCGGGTTGGGTAGTCGATAGAGGCCAGTCATTTACTTTCACACTTCCGCCACAGATCATGGCAGCTGCCATAAATGGCGCAGCATTGGACAAATCTGGTTCAATTACTAAGTCCTGACCAATTAATCTGCAAGGTGTGACACTCCAACTCGAGGCGGTTCGCTGCACAGTTGCGCCAAATTTTTCTAACATTTGAATAGTCATTTCAATATGTGGGGTGGATGGCACAGAAGGACCTATATTCCTAATTGTTATACCCTCTTGTGTAGCAGGAGCAACTAAAAGAAGTGCTGAAACAAATTGACTAGATGCACTGGCATCTATTTCAATCGCTCCACCTTTAATCTTGCCAGCCCCATTAATTGTTATTGGCAATTTGTATTGATTGTTGTGTTCAACGCTAATTCCCAGTTGCTCTAATGCGCTAAGAACTGGTGCAATTGGACGTTGGTGAGATCTTTCATCCCCATCAAAGTGAATTAAGCCATTTGCAAGTGCAGCAACGGGTGGCAAAAAGCGCATTACAGTTCCTGCATTTCCAACATCTATTTGAGCAGGTCCATTTAAAGTATTGGGGGTTACCTGATAATCAAAGCCCTGGTTAGTTTTTAGTTGCTCAATTTTGCAACCTAGGCTTTGTAAACCTTTGACCATCAAATCAGTATCACGAGAGGAAAGAGGTTTTCTAATGATCGAGGGAGTTGTGGCCAGAGCAGCCAGGATCAAAGCTCGGTTGGTTGCTGATTTTGATCCGGGAATGGTAACGGTGGCTGAAATTGAGTTACTTGCAGAGGTTAATCCGCTGCGAAAAGGAGCGCTCCAGTTACTCATATGTCCCAGTCTACCTTCCGTCCTTTGAATCAAATTGGGCTTTAACACTGCTAAACCCTCGCAAGATTGAGGGAATAAACCTTTGGCGTAAAGGGTTTTACCGCTATGAATGCATTGCTTCCATTAATTGGGCAAACTAAAAATTATCTTGTTATCGATAAGACCCCCTTCGAGGTAGCCTTATCCCAAATGAGCAATGAAGATTTACTGCCAGCTGTTATTGATCGAAGCAAAGAGAGTTTAGAGCAACGCAAAGCTCGATTCGAAAGAGATGCTCTTATATTTACATCTCAGCTTTATAGTGCAGCACTTCGTTATACAAAAAATACACATGATGCTCAAGATTTAGTACAGGACACATATGCCAAAGCATTTACTAGTTTTCATCAATTTGAGCCTGGCACAAATCTCAAAGCCTGGTTATACAGAATTCTCACCACTACATTTATAAATAACTATCGAAAAGATCAACGTAGGCCACAGATTTCAGCAGGTGAGGTGGAGGATTGGCAAATAGCAGATGCTTCTTCCCATACAAGTGATCAAGGAAAATCTGCTGAAGATGAAGTTTTAGAAAATATTGCAGACAAAGATGTGAAAGAGGCTTTAGCTGCAATGCCAGAGGATTTTCGAATGGCAGTTTACCTCTCAGATGTAGAAGGCTTTTCTTACAAAGAAATATCTGAGATAACCGGAGTTCCAACTGGAACAGTTATGTCTCGCCTTCATCGAGGAAGAAAATTATTAAGAACTTCACTTTCAGCTTACGCAAGCGAGCGTGGCTTTGGCAATAAAAAAGAAGGTGATAAAAAATGAGTTTTTCAAGTAATGACTTCATACCATGTGAGCAAGTACTACCAAACATAGTTTTATATATTGATCATGAGATTTTTGATGATCAACAACTTAACGCTGTCGAGCTGCACTTTGGCATATGCCAAGATTGCCGAGTTCAAATGGAACGAGAGAGCGCTGCGCTACTTATGATGAAAAATCTCTTGTGTGGTTCCTTGAAAGAAGAAGCACCAGAGAGTTTGTGTGATCGTATAAGTCAGCAGACAGAGGATTTATATATTCAAATGAAGGGCAGCTCTCAATCAAGTAGCATTACAGAGATTACCTATACCCAAACCACTTATACGGAGATTACCTCTGATGGTGCAACTCAAATTGAAATAACTAGCGAAATACGCAGGGAGTTCCCGCAAGAGTAATTACCTAATCACTAATGTTGTGATTATGAAAGCAGAGCAGGTAATTGGTGCTATTGGAATGGCCAGTATGTCCATTAGGCCTGGAGATACATCGGTTGCACAAGGAGTTAATGATCTGCCAGTTGTTGGTTCAAGCCAAATACTTGGATTAGTTGAAAGTGCATGTAGCGCGGCAATAATTGAGTTTTTAGATTTTGGTGAAACTACAGTTACGTCATCCTCTGAATTAGAAATAACAGGAGCGGCTGGGGTAGGTAGCGAGATACATGCCACCGCAAGGTGTCTTGGTTTAGAAGATTGCGTTTTAAAATTTGAAGTTGAGGTTCATCAAAATTCTAGGTTAATAGCCTCTGGGCTAATCACCAGAAAGTTTGTCGAAAGAGTCTCATTCATGGCAAGAGTTGCTGCTGAAACAATTGTTGCTGATAAGGCCACCTACTCAAACAATGAAAAAATCGCTAGCAGTTTAAACTTCTAAACTACTAGCGATTTGAGAAATTTACTTTTTAGTAGCCCAAAAAATTTCTGCAATCTCATCGATTTTGCCAATTAGTTTTTCAGCCACCGCAACATCATTGGTGCCTTTACTGCCTCCAGCACCAGCCAATTTCGTAGCCTCATTAAACAATGAGTGCAACTGTGGATACGCCTCAAAATGATTTGGCTTGAAGTAATCTGTCCAGAGCACCCATAGATGATGCTTTACTAACTCAGAACGCTCCTCCTTGATGGCAACCGCACGAGCCTTGAAATCAGCATCACTGCTAGCTGCATATTTTTCCATGCATGCCTTAACTGATTGCGCCTCAATTTTTGCCTGCGCTGGATCATAAACGCCACATGGCAGGTCACAGTGAGCAAAAACTGTTTGCTTCGGTTTTACTAACTCAATTAAAGATTTAAGCATTTTTCTCCTTGGTTAATTTAAAACTAATCGCTTAGTGGGAGAATACTCCCATGTTTGGATTAGGTAGGGTAGTAGTTGCCGGCAACTCAATGTCGCCCACCTTAAACCAGGGTGATTGGTTAATTGTTCGTAAGTTAAGTGGCCAGAAACACAGATTAAGGATTGGAAAAGTTTACTTAGTTGCTGACCCAATAAGACCTGGAGCGGCTTTGTTGAAGCGGCTTACTGACAGCCGAATGGAACATGGTGTGATTAGGTACTGGGTAGAGGGAGATAACCCGGCCAGTACTGATTCAAGGAATTGGGGCTGGCTTGAAGCTGAGCAAATATTGGGAAAAGTTTTAATCCGTTATAAACGAGGAAGTTAACGGGTAAAGGCTTCGGTCATCAAAGCCTTCTCTTCCTCTTCATGTAGATGATGGTTTCCAGTAGCTGGGCTAGCAGTGGCACGTCTAGAGACTCGTCGCAAACTTCTGCCAGTTAGATCTTCATGCGCTGCAAAGGCCTCTGCAGTTGTCAGTGCAACAAATGGCCATGGGCCCTGATTCGCTGGCTCATCTTGTACCCATAGCAAAGTAGCCTTTGGATGTAATTTAGCCTGCTCAATAATCTCATCAACTGGCAGTGGATAAAGTTGTTCAACTCTTACAATGGCTGTGGAGGATTCGTTTAGTTTTTCTCGTTCTGCAATTAAGTCGTAATAAACTTTTCCAGAGGTAAAGATTAACCGTGTCGCATTATTTACTTTGTAATCTGGGATTAAAGGTTTAAATGTTCCAGTTGTGAAATCTGTTAACCCACTTGCAGCTGCTTTTAATCGCAACATAGATTTAGGTTCAAAAACAATTAATGGTCTTCTAGCTGGATTTTTCATGTGCCAGCGCAGCAAATGAAAGTAAGAAGCTGGAGTTGATGGTTGGGCAACTGTCATATTTTGCTCAGCACTTAATGCTAAAAATCTCTCTATTCGTCCTGATGAGTGGTCAGGGCCTTGTCCTTCATATCCATGGGGCAAAAGCAGCACAACAGATGAGCGCTCGCCCCATTTTTGAAGCGCTGACGAGATGAATTCATCAACAATAGTTTGTGCACCATTTGCAAAGTCACCAAATTGTGCTTCCCAGATTACTAAAGCGTTGTCACGCTCAACAGAGTATCCATACTCAAACCCCATTACGGCATACTCTGACAAAAGTGAGTCATAAATATGGAATTGATTTGGGTCCGCAACAAGAGATCGAAGTGGGAAGTAATCTGCACCAGTTTCCTTATCAACAATTACTGCATGGCGATTGCTAAAAGTTCCCCGGCGAACATCTTGCCCACTCATTCTTATTGGATGTCCCTCTAAGAGCAGTGATCCAAATGCAAACATCTCACCAGCAGCCCAATCGACTGTGCCATCAGTTAGCATCTCAGTGCGCTTAAGTAGTTGTGGCAGTAATTTCGGATGTACCGTAAAGTCGCTTGGAATTGCAGATTGGGTTTTAGCGATACTAGTTAAGACAGATTCTGAAACTGCAGTGTTAACGGTTTCGGGAGCTGGAACTACCGGGGCTTTCCAATTTGGATCCCTCTCTGGCTCAGTGTTGTGAACTGCTGAAAACACACCCTCTAATTGTTGTTGATAATCGCGCAATACCTCTTCAGCTTCTTCGACAGTTATGTCACCACGACCAATTAATGCCTCGGTATAAAGTTTTCTTGTAGATCGCTTGGCATCTACCAATTTATACATTACCGGCTGAGTAAAGCTTGGCTCATCTCCTTCATTATGACCACGCCTGCGGTAGCAGATTAGATCAATCACAACATCCTTGTTAAATGCTTGTCGATACTCAAATGCCAATCTTGCAACACGAACACAAGCTTCAGGGTCATCACCGTTAACGTGAAATACTGGCGCTTGAATCATCTTTGCAATATCTGTTGAATAAGTAGATGAACGTGCCGCATGCGGCGATGTAGTAAAGCCAACTTGATTATTGATAACAATATGAATAGTTCCACCAGTGCGATATCCCTTTAACAATGAGAGTGAAAGGGTTTCCGAAACCACTCCTTGACCAGCAAATGCTGCATCACCATGCAGGAGAATTGGTAACACCGGATAAGATGTTTGCTCATCTACTGAGAAATCTCCTGCTGCGGCTCTTAATTTATCTTGTTTAGCTCTAACTATGCCTTCAAGTACTGGATTTACTGCCTCAAGATGTGATGGGTTAGCAGCTAAATAAATCTTTGTAGTTGCACCACTTTCAGCGGTAAAAATACCTTTTGTTCCTAGGTGGTACTTCACATCTCCAGAACCATGCACCTCATTTTCATGATAATTTCCTTCAAACTCCTGAAAAATCTGACCGTATGACTTGCCTGCGATATTTGCCAACACATTAAGTCGACCACGATGTGGCATACCTATGCAAACCTCATCTAACTTGCTTTCAGCCGCTGATGAAATCATGGCATCAAGTAATGGAATAACTGATTCACCACCTTCTAGTGAGAATCGCTTTTGACCAACATATTTAGTTTGTAAGAAGGTTTCAAAAGCCTCAGCCGAGTTAAGTTTTCGCAAAATTCTAAGTTGCTCTTCACGAGCAGTTCGGGGAGCACCTACCTCTATCCGTTCTTGAATCCATTTGCGCTCAGTGGGATTTGCAATATACATGTACTCCACGCCAATTGTGCGGCAGTAGGAATCTCTCAAAATTCCAAGTATTCGACGCAACTTCATACTTGATTTGCCACCAAAATCATCAGTTGCAAAATCACGATCCAGATCCCAAAGAGATAAACCATGTGTAACTACATCTAAGTCTGGGTGAGATCTTTGAACATAAGTTAGTGGATCTACATCCGCCATTAAATGACCAGTAGTGCGATATGCATTAATTAGCTTTTGTACCTTGGCTGTCTTAACTGATTCATCAGCTTTGGCATCTTGCATATCTGTAACCCAGCGGATTGGTACATAAGGAATGCGAAGGGCTTCAAAAATTTCATCATAAAAACTCTCTTCACCCAATAAAATTTCATGAATTCTTCGCAAGAAATCACCAGATTGAGCACCTTGGATGATTCGGTGATCGTAAGTGCTTGTAAGTGTTACCACCTTACTAATTCCAAGCTCTGACAAAGTTTGTTCATTAGAACCATGAAACTCAGCTGGATAATCAAGAGCGCCAACACCAAGAATCATTCCTTGGCCCTGCACCAATCTTGGAACTGAGTGAACGGTACCGATGGTTCCAGGATTGGTTAGCGAAATAGTTGTGCCCGCAAAATCTTCAACGGTTAGTGTTCCACCACGAGCCTTTCGCACTGTATCTTCATAAGCAGACCAGAACTGAGCAAAATCTAAGTTTTCACAACCTTTAATCGATGGCACAAGTAGTTGCCGAGAGCCATCTGGTTTAGCTAAGTCAATTGCTATTCCTAAATTTATGTGTTCAGGGTGTCCTATTGCAGGTTTGCCTTCCTGTTCAGTAAAAAATGCATTCATCTCTGGCATAGCACGTATCGCTTTGATCATTGCGTAACCAATTAAGTGAGTGAATGAAACTTTGCCGCCACGACCGCGCTTTAAGTGATTATTAATTACAGTGCGATTATCAATCATAAGTTTTGCAGGGACTGCACGAACGCTAGTCGCTGTTGGAACTGTTAATGAACCTTCCATAGATTGCACAACTCTGGCTGCCACGCCCCGCAATGGCTCAACTGATGAAGCCCCTGGTGTAATTAAAGTTGGTATTGGTTTGATAACCGGATCGGCTGGCTTAAGTGCTGTATTACTAACTTGAACCTGTTCAATTTTTTCAACTGGAGATGGCGTAACAATCTGCGGTGCATTAACAGTTGGTGTCACTGGATTAGTTTTTGCTAATTGTGCTTTAGGGATTGGCGGTGTGCCTGGCTTTACCGCTGGCGTTGCCGAAATTACCGTGCCATTTAATGAGGGAGTACCTTTAAAATCTGCAAAAAAATCCCACCAAGCTTTGTCAACTGATCCAGGATCGGCCTGATATCTTTCATACATCTCTTGGACTAACCACTCATTAGGTCCAAAGGAGCCACCAAAGTGATTTGCGGGCGTATTAGCTCCGACTTCGCTCACTTATGTTCTCCCTATTTGGACCATGCTTCATTGCTCGATCTGAGGATAATCTTAACTCCAAGGTGAGCGCTGGCTAAACCGGTAGAGCCGATTGGCTCAAGTGAAAGTGGCCACCAGCACATAAATTACTGTGGCAATTAGGCATAAACAACGGCAAGGTTGCGCCTATGAGTGCAGATCAAAAATGGGCAATAGTTACCGGAGGATCACGAGGCCTTGGCTATGAAACTGCAAAAGGATTAATTGAGTCAGGAATTTTTGTTTACCTGATTGGAAAAGATCCCGCTCGGGTGAAGGAAAGTGCGCAGAAGTTAGGCTGTCAATATCGAGCAGTGGATGTGGCCGATAGTGAAAAATTTCGCCAAACTTTAATTGACATAACTAAGGATGCAACTGAAAAAGGTTTTGCAGTATTAGATGTTTTAGTTTTAGCACATGGAGTAATGAGTGAAAAAATGTCTAAAACTCTACGAACTACTGATGAAGAGTGGCGCAGAGTTTTATCTATTAACTTAGATGCGGTTTTCACTGCAATTAATCAATTGGCACCCGCCATGGTTGAGGCTCGAAAGGGTCGAGTAGTTGTTTACTCTGCTTGCTTGGGAAGAATGTCAGGCCCGGGCACACATGGTGGCCTTGCTCCTTATCGAATAAGTAAGGCTGGTGTTAACGCCTTGGTGAAAAACCTGTCATATGAAACCGGCTTGGGTGCTCGCGGATTTTTAGTGGACGCTATTTGTCCAAACCACTCACGAACGGATATGGGTGGTCCAGATGCACCACGAAGTGCTGCAGAAGGTGCAGAAACAGCAATATGGCTCGCAACTAGATCTTTTGATCCAGCAGTTGATAAGACTGGTTTGCTTTGGGAGGATCGAGAAATAGTTGAATGGTAATTACTCGGAATAGCCCAGTGCTGAAGAAATTAAAGTCAGAGCTGCAAGAATTGCAAGTGGAATCCCTACAATAAAAAAATTACCGACAATCATGTAGTAAGAAACACCTAAAGCAATTAAGTTAGCAAGTACTGCAGGTGCCCGGCCAAAAGATTTTCTTTTATCAAAGGCAATTGCTGAAAACCAAAGCCCAGCCGCAGCTAATGTTCCAAATACAATCTCAGCTGATAATGCAGCAGGAACGGTGACATCTGATAGGAATGGTGCAATTAGCAAGTAAATTACCAGCCCAAGAAGAATTAATGACTCGAATTTAAGCAAGTAACTTGCACGAATACGAGAGCGCTCAGTTGAAAAAACTCTTTTCATATCCATATTTAAATACTACCCTTTATAACTGCCATGAATAAGTATGAAGAGGTACTCCAGTCAATATTCTTCCTTAACGATGGCCAAACAGACCTTTTAACTGGCGCTCTAGCACCAGATCAGTTTGATCAAATTGCAAAAAGAGATTTGGCAATAGCTGATCGCAATTCATCTGAAACTTCTATAATCTCTGTGGCGCTGAATCTTGATCAGTATCTACCTGCCAATAATACAAATGAGTTGGGCAAGACTCAGAGTGATATCGAAGGTGAATTAGTGAAGTTGCACTTTGAATTAAAAAGCATATTTCGCCAAACAGATTGCATATGCCGAGTGTCAAAATTAGGTTTTTGGATTTTATTAAATAACAGCAGCCAGATTGCTTCCAAGCAGCTAATTGAACGTGCCAGTAAATCAATACCCTCCTATGTGCATTTTAATTCTTGTCAACGAGGGCAGGGTGAAAACCTTTTGGATTGGTATAAGCGGATAGATAAACTTCACTTTATCGACAGGAAGTAACAGCCTAATTACTGATGGTTATTAGTTATACACATTTGCTGCCCTAAAGCTATCAATGCCTTAAATACTTAGCAGGTGAATTTAAATGCAAATCAATTGGAAAGTTTTGGTCCGCTCACTGATCTCATTAAAGATGAGAGCATCGAAGAGATCTGGATTAACTCTCCCAGTCGGATATTCATCGCTAAATCTGGCAAGAGTGAGTTAACAAATCTCGTATTAAGTAAAGAGATTGTGCAAGACATAATTGAAAGATTACTGATCTGGGGTGGACGCAGGCTAGATGTTAGTAATCCATTTGTGGATGCGCGTTTGCCTGACGGCAGCAGATTACATGTCGCTATTCCAGAAATTACGGCTTGCCACTGGGCAGTAAATATTAGAAAACATATTAATCGGGGAAATACTTTAGAAGACCTAGTAAAACTGGAATCGATTAGTAATGAGATCTTAGAGATATTAGATAAAGCAGTTGCGGTAGGTTTAAACCTACTGGTCAGTGGCGGCACCCAAGCAGGAAAAACAACATTCTTAAGTGCGTTAATTAGTCGAATCCCAGTAAGCCAGCGGGTGATAACAATCGAGGAGGTATTTGAGCTAAAACCAAAGTTACCCGATTGGATTGCACTTCAAACTAGAACCGCCAATTTAGAAGGAGATGGTGAAATATCTCTGCGAAGATTGATAAAAGAATCCTTGCGAATGCGGCCCAGCAGAATAATCGTTGGCGAGGTTAGAGAGGCTGAAGCCTTGGATTTATTAATTGCTCTTAACTCAGGGTTGCCTGGAATGGCAACCCTGCATGCCAACTCTGCTAGAGGGGCAATAAATAAACTTCAATTACTCCCACTTCTAGCTGGTGAAAACATTTCACAAAGTTTTATTACACCGACCATCGCTAGCAGCATTGACTTAGTCATTCAATGCTCTATTGATATGACTGGTAAACGAAGAGTGACAGAGATTGCTTGTGTAACTGGTAGATCTGAGTTAGGAATCATTGAAATTGAAAGCTTATTTAAATGGAATGGAAAAGAGTATCTTTCAGGGCTAGGCAATTTTACTAATCTACTTGATAAGCGAAGCAGGATTAGTTAAAGATGCAAGGTTTGATGCTATGGCTCCTACTTACTTTTTTACTAGGAGCAGCTATATATTTTTCAAAAATTACTAGGCAAAAACGCTTATTACTAAATAGAGCCAAAGCCTGGCCAGAGGTGTTGGATTTGATCATTTCTGCACTTCAATCTGGTGCATCTATTACAGAGAGCTTGGCAAATTTAGAGAAAGTTGGCCCACTAGCCCTTCGCTCAGATTTTGCTGAGTTTGCAAAGAATATTTCAACCGGTATTAGATTTGAAGTAGCACTGAGCAAACTTAAAATTAAGTTTTCTGATCCTATTTCAGATCAACTTTGTGAGGCATTATTTTTTGCAGCTAAATTTGGAAGTAGAAATACGGTAAAAGTATTGCGGGAATTATCAGAGTATGTCTCAAGTGATTTGGCCGTACGGGCAGAGATAAATACAAGATTTGGTTGGATTAAAAACTCGGCTAACTTAGCAGCCTTGGCACCTTGGCTACTCCTACTAATTCTAAGGACCCAAGAAAATGCCAGGATTGCCTATCAACAAGATATCGGACAATTTTTAATGTTAATTGGGGTGCTTGCAACTGCACTTGCATATTTATGGATGAATAAGATTGCTGAACTGCCCAAAAGTAAACGTTTATTCACATTAGCGTTAAATGAAAAATGACAAACCTTAATCTTTATATATTTATTTTAATAGCACCCGCCTTGCTATTTGCTTTAAGAATAATCCTTATTGAGGTAGCTGCACTAATTTCAGTATCAAACTATGCTGATCAGATTTCTTGGTTGAACAAGGCACTTCACAAGATCACTGGAAGTGAAGTTAAACAAAGTGAAATCAATGAAGAATTGGTAATAATTTTACAAATGATTTCAATTATGATTTCAGCTGGCGAGAGTCCAATGACCGCACTGAAATATGTTTCTAAGCGGTCTGATGGTTATCTTCCGAAGCTGATTAACAAGAGTTTTGAAAAATATTCCACTGGGGCAAATTTGACACAAACTTTAGAGTTCATCGCTGCTGCAACTCAATCTACACAGGTGAGACGTTTGACTAATTCAATTCAAATAGCAATAGAGCGAGGAACGCCAATTTTAGATGTTTTAAACAATCAAATCTTGGCGTTAAATAAGCAGATAAACCTAGATCTGTTAAAAAAGTCAGGCAAGAGCGAGATTGCCCTGCTAATACCGGTGGTCTTTTTAATCCTGCCAGTATCAATTGGTTTTGCGATTTGGCCCTCCATCTATGGCTTAAACCAAGCGGGGTTTTAGTTGTAAAGGTTAGACTGATGCCATGTCTAAGGTGCTATCTGCTTTACCTGTAGGGCAAAAGGTTGGTATCGCCTTCAGCGGTGGATTAGATACATCAGTTGCAGTTGCTTGGATGAAGGATAAAGGTGCAAGGCCTTGCACTTACACCGCAGAGTTAGGTCAATATGATGAAAAGAATATTCAAGGTGTGCCAGAACGAGCAAAGGAGTATGGCGCAGAGATTGCAAGGTTAATTGATTGCAAAACTGCATTAGTTGAGGAGGGATTAGCAGCCCTTGCTTGCGGAGCATTTCATATTACAACCGCTGGTAGAGCGTATTTCAATACGACGCCACTTGGTCGAGCTGTAACTGGAACTTTGTTAGTCAGGGCAATGCTTGCCGATGATGTTTTAATTTGGGGAGATGGTTCAACATATAAAGGAAACGATATTGAGCGTTTTTATCGATATGGATTGTTAATAAATCCAAATTTAAAAATTTACAAGCCATGGCTGGATAAAGATTTTGTTGCAGAGCTTGGTGGAAGAAAAGAAATGTCTAAGTGGTTAGTAGATCATAAATTGCCTTATCGCGATGCAACGGAAAAAGCATATAGCACCGATGCAAATATTCTGGGTGCAACTCATGAGGCAAAATCTCTTGAGGAATTAGATTCTAATATTGAAATTGTTGAGCCAATAATGGGAGTTAAGTTTTGGGATCCAAATGTAAAAATTGAAACCGAAGATGTTGTTATCGAGTTTACTCAAGGAAGACCAACTGCAATTAATGGTAAAACTTTTAAAGATTCAGTTGCATTGATCCATGAGGCCAATGCCATTGGTGGCCGTCACGGGCTTGGTATGAGTGATCAGATTGAGAATCGCATCATTGAAGCAAAGAGCCGAGGAATCTATGAAGCACCAGGGCTGGCTTTATTATTCATTGCTTATGAAAGATTGGTAAGTGGTATCCATAATGAAGACACAATCAATACTTATCATGAGCAAGGTCGAAAGCTTGGACGTTTACTTTATGAGGGTCGCTGGTTTGATCCACAATCATTAATGCTGCGCCAGTCGCTAACATCATGGGTGGCATCTGCAGTTTCTGGATCAGTCACAATTAGATTACGCCGTGGTGATGATTACTCAATTATGAAAACGCAAGGAAAAAATCTCACATATTCGCCAGAGAGATTATCTATGGAGCGAACCCAGTCAGCTGCATTTGGTCCGGCGGATCGAATTGGCCAACTAACAATGCGAAATCTAGATATAGCGGACACTCGGGCAAAGCTTGAGATATATGCCAAGCAAGGGCAATTGGGTGGATCTGATTTTGAGTTACTTAAGGAAATCGGTAACGAAGAAAAGTAATTAGTTTACTTTTTAACTCTCCTGCAAAGTGGTTGGTGTTCCATGAACACCCTTAAGGTCGCCACTTAACTTATAGCCAATTCCATCTCTGCTAACGGGTCTTTTTGCCTTGCTCCAGTCGGGCGGAACAACTCCAAGTACACCTTTTTGAAAATCGTCAAAGGCCTTTAGTACTTCAGATTTTGTGTTCATCACAAAAGGGCCCATCCAGGCAACAGGTTCTTTGATTGGCAATCCACCTAAAATCAATACATCTAAAGTTGGCGCGCGAGACTCTTGATTTAAATCTGCTGCAATTACAATCTCATCGCCATCACGATAGGTAACAAGTTGTCCGGTTTTAATTGAGTGTTTTTCATCGCCAGCAGAACCAAATCCATTTAGAACATAAGCCAGTGCGTTGTAGGCGGGATTCCAAGGCAATCTCAACTCTGAACCAGGCTGTAATGTTGCATGCACCAAAGTGATTGGTGTTTGAGTAGTACCTGGACCTTTATGCCCTGCAACCTCTCCGGCAATAACTCGCAAAAGAGCACCACCATCTGGAGAGGAAAGTAGTACTACATCTGAAGCTCTTAAATCTTGATAAGCAGGTGGTGACCACTTCTTAGCAGCTGGAAGATTTACCCAAAGCTGAAAGCCATGAAACAAGCCACCACTAACAACTAAGTGTTCTGGTGGGGTTTCAATATGCAAAATTCCTGCACCAGCTGTCATCCATTGCGTATCACCATCAGAAATAGTTCCGCCACCGCCATGATTGTCATAATGATCAAAGATGCCATCAATTATGTAGGTAACTGTTTCAAATCCACGATGTGGATGCCAAGGAGTTCCTTTTGGTTCACCAGGTGCGTACTCAACTTCACCCATTTGATCTAAGTGAATAAAGGGATCTAAATCCGCTAAATCAACACCAGCAAATGCTCTTCTTACTGGAAAGCCTTCACCTTCATGGCCTTGTGGTGCAGTAGTAATGCTTTTTACTCGACGCGCACGAGCTTCTGGCTTAGCTATAACTCTTGGCAGAACAGTTATATCTTTAACGGTAATAGCTGGCAATTTTTCTCCTAAATCAATTAATGCTCGCTTGTACTATAACTTAACTTTAGCGGAGATTATTCCTTACAAACCTTTCAATGAGCTAACTACTTTTGTTAAAGAATCCTTTGCATCACCAAAGAGTAATGTGGTCTTTGGCTCATATAAGAGTTCATTTTCAATACCGGCAAAGCCTGGACGCATAGATCGCTTAAGGAAGATCACATTTGCTGCAAGTGCTACATCCAAAATTGGCATGCCATATATTGGACAGCCTGGTGTGGTTTTGGCTGCCGGATTAACAACATCATTTGCACCAACAACTAGCACCACATCAGTTTGAGGAAAAGTTGGATTTATCTCTTCCATCTCTACTAACTGTTCATAAGGGACATTTGCTTCAGCTAGAAGCACATTCATATGTCCTGGCATACGACCTGCAACTGGGTGAATTCCGTAGGCAACTTCAACTCCCTTGGCAGCAAGTAAATCTGCTAACTCTCTTACTGTGTGCTGCGCTTGAGCAACCGCTAATCCAAAGCCGGGAACAATAACAACTCTTTGTGCGTAATTTAAAAGTATTGCAACATCCTCAGCAGATCCAGATTTAACTGGGCGGGCGTCCACTTGGTCGCTTTGCGCACTTGCCTTGGCGGTAAAAGCGCCAAACAAGGTTCCAAATAAAGATCTTCCCATAGCCTCTGCCATTAATCTGGTCAAAATAGTTCCAGATGCACCAACTAAGGTTCCAGCAACAATTAGCAAAGTAGTCTCTAATACATATCCTGAGGCTGCAACCGTTAAGCCAGTAAATGCATTAAGTAACGAAATAACAATTGGTACATCTGCACCACCAACTGGTAGCACAAAGAGGACGCCGAAGAGTAATGAAAGCAGGCCATTTACCAGTAGGGGGGTAGTTCCACCAGCAATGATTACCCAACCACCACTAGCTAGTACGCCGATTAGTGTTAAAGCGATTATCTGACGTCCAAATGGGAAAATTACGGGCCGCGTTGTCATTAACTCTTGAAGTTTTAGGAAAGTTATTATTGAACCTGAAAATGAGACACAGCCAACTATTACAGTAAAGACGGTGGCTATAACGACAGCAGTTGTTGCATCATCACCAAGCTTTAAATACTCAACAATTGCTACTAAAGCGGCGGCTCCGCCACCGACACCATTAAATAGCGCAACAAGTTGTGGCATCTGTGTCATCTGTACCTTGCGGGCTGCTGGTACGCCAACAATTACACCAAAAGCAATCGCCGCCAAAATTAAGGTTTGATTGTTAAGTGCCTGTCCACCATTTGCATAAAAGAAAACAATTATGGTTGCAATGGTTGCACCAAGTGCCCCAATTAAATTACCCCGTCTGGCAGATTTTGGCGATGAAAGCCCCTTGAGAGCCAAGATAAAGCAAACTGCAGCGACTAAACCGATTAGATCATAAAGGTTACGACTCATTTGTCACTACCTTTATCTTTTTTTGGCTTGGCCTTGCCTTTAAACATCTGCAACATTCGATCGGTAACCACAAATCCACCAACCATATTTATGGTTGCCAGCACAACCGCCGCTATGGCAAGTGATATCTCAAGTGTAGTTTTGGCATGATCTGCCACCACAATTGCGCCAACCAGAATCACTCCGTGAATCGCATTAGCACCACTCATCAAAGGGGTATGCAAAGTTGTTGATACCTTTGAAACAACCTCAAACCCCACAAAAACTGAAAGAATAAAGATTGCAAGCAATGCAAGCTCATTACTCATTAACTCAGAGGCCATTACTTACCCTTCTCTCGTTTTTGCCCATTGTGGGTAAGGGTTGCTGAATCAATAATTTCATCTGAAAAATCAGGCTCAATTAAACCTGTTGGCTTACCGTCAACACTTTTTGTCATAAGTAAAAGCAGGTTTACAACATTTCGTGAGAACAACATTGAGGCGTGGAATGCCAACTGACTTGGAACATCTTTGCCACCCCAAATTTTTACCCCACCTGATGTGGTGACAATTTCACCTGCAACAGATCCTTCAACATTTCCGCCACTTTCAGCTGCTAAATCAACTACAACTGAGCCAGGTGTCATTTGGGAAACCATCTGTGCAGTCACCAACATTGGCGCAGTCCTGCCCGGCACAGCTGCAGTAGTAATTAATACATCTGCCGCTGCAATGTATGGAGATAACAACTCCCTTTGTTTATTTGCTCGCTCTTGTGTCATCTCTCTTGCATAACCACCAGCACCCTCTAAAGCTTCAAGCTCTAAGGTGATGAACTTTGCTCCCATAGATTTGACTTCATCAGCTGAGGCTGGACGAACATCATATGCCGATACCACAGCACCCAATCTCTTCGCAGTTGCAATTGCTTGCAGACCTGCAACACCAGCACCTAGTACAACTACTTTTGCAGGGGTAACGGTTCCTGCAGCTGTCATTAGTAGTGGAAAGAATTTTGTAGAAAGCTCTGCTGCCACTAACGATGCTTTGTATCCAGCACAAAGTGCCTGAGATGTTAAGGCATCCATTGATTGCGCGCGAGAGATTCTAGGCACCAGCTCCAATGAAATGGCAGTAACCCCAGCGGTAACTGCAGCATCTATTACATCCGTAGCAGTAGTAGGAGATAAAAACGAAATAGTTATCGCACCTTTTTTCAATGACTTCATTTGATTAACCGTCAATGGCTGTACGGATAAGACCACATCACTTGCAGTTAACACATCACCATTTTTAATCTGAGCTCCAGCATCAATAAATTGCTGATCAGAGTATTCGGCGGCAATGCCTGCTTTTGATTCGATTACTACTTCAAGTCCTGCTTTAGTTAACTTAGAAATAATATCTGGTACCAAGGCAACTCGTTTTTCACCTAGCTTAGTTTCCTTAGGCACTGCAATTCGCATTTGCTTACTTTACCTAACCCTAACTTTACTTATTGCCAACCAAATCACCTTTGAAAAGGTGATAAAGCAAGGCTTGAATGGTTGTTCTACGGTGGAATGCCTGACGCCAGACAACTGATTTTTCACCATCGATTACTTCAGCAGCAACCTCTTCACCACGATGAGCAGGCAGGCAATGCATAAATATTGAGTCAGCCATCGTCAATTTCATTAAATCACTGGTAACAGCGTAGGCACTTAATGCTGCAAGTTTTTCAGCCCTGTCTGCTTCAGAATCTCCCATAGACATCCAGACATCTGTATAGATCACACTCGCGCCAGTGGCAGCAACTTTTGGATCAGTTAACACTTCAACCTTACCGCCAGAACTTTCTGCAATTTTTTTTGCCTCAGCAACCACCGATGGTTTTGGCGCCCATTTTCCCGCTGGAGTTGCAACCGCAATATGTGCTCCCATTCTTGCGCCCATAATTAACCAAGCTGTAGCGACATTATTGCCATCGCCAATATATACAAATTTACGTCCAGCTATATCTTTGCCAAACTTCTCTCTAATTGTTGCCCAGTCAGCCAACAATTGAGTTGGATGGTCATCATCAGTTAATGCATTAATTACTGGAATGCTTGCATGTTTACCTAGCTCTTCAACATCGGATTGTGCAAATGTTCTAACAATTAACGCACTACAAAATCCAGAAACAATTTTTGCGGTATCAGAGATTGTTTCTCCTCGACCAATTTGCAAATCCTCTGAACGCAGAAAAATAGGGGATCCACCCAGGTGCGCAACGGCAGTCTCAGATGCAATACGGGTTCTGGTTGAGGATTTAGTCATATAAATTGCCACGGTTTGATTTGCCAAAGTTTTCTTAGCGCGCAGTGGTTTTTCAGCAAACTTTCTGGCAGTGGTGAGAAGCTTCTCAATATCTGCCTTGGACAGATCTGAAGTACGCAGTAGATCCTTAAGTGGTCTGCTCATTGGTAAATGGTAGGCGATAAAATTGGATTAGGATTTGGCTATGGGTTTTCTAGATGATTTACGAGGTAAATCAGGCAAAACTGGCTTACTGGAAAAAGAAGCTTTGGCTCCTACCGACGAGGGTGATCATGAAAGATTCGCCCATTATGTTGATAAAAACAAGATCACAGAGTCTGCCGTAACTGGCAAGCCGGTGCGAGCATTATGTGGCAAGAAATGGATTCCAAATCGAGATCCACAAAAGTTCCCTGTGTGTCCAACATGTAAAGAGATTCACGCCCGCTTAAAGTAATTTCTCAGTTAAAACCGATACCCTAAAATTCATGAGGGTGCGGAAAATATTAATTGCTACAACTGTATTCTCGCTGATTTTTTCAACCCTTACTCCTGCATCTGCGAGTAATCCACCTCGCCGAATTCTTTCAGGGTGGTTACCAGATTATTCATTATCAAGAAATCTTCCAACGGTTGAAGGTAATTTAGATTTAATTCGAGATATATCTCCATTTTGGTATGGATTAACTGGAGCGGCAACAATAAAAGACAAGTACGCACTGGGCAGATATACAACTCCAAAGACAACGGTAATTGCTAGATTAAAGGCAAATGGATTGCTTTTATTACCAACCATCACTGATGATATGAAGAAATTAGAACTTGCAGGACTATTAGCAAATCCAACTTCTCGGACAAGTATTGTTCAAACTTTAAAGAGTTTAGTTCTTCGGCATAATTACGATGGAATAGATTTAGATTTTGAAGTTTTTTACACAAAAGATGGAAGATCTTCCTGGGCAACAACTAAACCAAATTGGATTTTGTTTATAAAGGAGTTGTCTTCAGAGTTACGTCAGCAGGGAAAACTTCTTTCAGTAACAACACCACCAGACTTTGCACCTGAGACAAAACGAGCTGGTAACTGGGTTTTCTCTTGGGCTGAAATTGGACCACATATTGATCGCTTAAGAATTATGGCTTATGACTTTTCAACGGTAAGACCTGGACCAATTGGGCCATTACCTTGGAGTGAGGATGCGGTTAAGTATGCCGTTACTCAGATGCCGGCCTCTAAAGTGTTCTTAGGTATTCCAGGCTATGGACGAGATTGGATAACTAAAGTAGAAGGAGTTTGTCCAAAAGATTTTGCTACTTCAGTAGTAGTTGGTGCCAAAGCTGCAGTAGTAATGCGATCAGCCGTTGAGCTTGCAACCAGTAATAACGCGACAATTACCTATAACGCAACTCACGCAGAATCAACCTTTACCTATCGAAAAACTTATGTGGATCCAACCAATTCAGCAAGTTTTTGTACTGCCACAAGAACAGTGTGGTTTCCCGATGAAAAGAGCTATACAGCAAGAACCAATTTGGTTGGTAAATACCGCATTGGTGGAATTGCAGTATGGACATTTGGTATGGAAAATACTGCAGCAATAACTGCAGTAAGAGAGATTGCTAAATCAATTGCACCTGATCAGGTGGTGGGCACAATTGCAACTGATTTAGAGCAGATTGCTTACGGTTCAGTATTTAATTTAACTGGAACTTTCAAACTACCAGATAAGTCACCAATCCCCTCTCTAAATGTTAGATTTGAAATTAAAAACAGTAGTGACAGTAACTGGCGCACATTAGCTGCTGGAGTAACTGATGCCAGTGGTGTGATTGCGGTGCCAGTAATCGTGGGGCAAAAAAGTGATATTAGATTAGTTTCAGAAGGTAGTTGGGAAAGAGTAGAGGGCAAGACTGGCGAGAAAACTATCTCAGTAGTTCCAAAGGTTAAGTTAGATCTGCCAGCATCGATAAAAGCAAACACTGCATACACAATAACTGGACAATTATCACCAAAGAGTGGTGACATTAAATTGGTTGTAAAACAAGATGGTAAGCAGATCGGGGATTTAGTCACAGATACAAATGGCAATTTCACCTTTAAGACAAAAGCCCTGCCGCAAGGCTTAACTAATTTTCGGGTAGAAATAGCTGCAGGAAGTAAGAATGCTGCCGGAGTTAGCGATGAGATTACGGTTTTAGTTAGATAATAGGCGCATGAGCACTCAGACCCAAGTCGAAGAAACTTTGGATTTGAGTAAATTCTTTGACAACTTATGGGTCACAATTGTTTGGGATGATCCAGTTAATTTAATGAATTACGTAACTTATGTATTTATAAAACTCTTTGGTTTCTCTAAAGAAAAAGCGCATGAATTAATGATGCAGGTTCACACTGAAGGTAAAGCGGTCGTCGCATCTGGAACAAGAGAAGAGATGGAGCGAGCTGTTCAGCAATTACATGAACATGGTTTATGGGCAACCTTACAAAGAGATGATCATGGGCGAGTTTAAAGGCTCAGCAGTAAATGGTGACTTAACTGTTGCACTAAGCAATGACGAACTTCATATTCTTATCAATCTAGTTGAACAACTTCTTGAATTATTGGGGGAGAGAAACTTTACCCATCACTACCAATCTGATGATCCTTTTGCTCAGTTAATGGCTGCCACACTGGGGGATATTGAATCTCCAATTGAGCAACCAGATGATCCGGTGCTTCGCAGGTTATTGCCAAATGGATACTCAGATCCAGAAAGTGCTGCAGAGTTTCGTAAATACACCGAAGGATCTTTACGAACCCTTAAGCAAAAGCACCTTTTATACCTGCGCGAGCAGCTAGTTTTTCCAGTTGATCATGAGCTACCCAAGGCTGACATCTCCATAACAGATCCAACCCAGTGGTTGATCGCAATTAATGATCTGCGCATTGCGCTGGCAGTCAGATTGGAAATTGATGAGGATGGATATGCAAAGTATGAATCTATGTTGGACTCAAATCCACAAAAGCATCTATTCGCTGTGTATTACTGGCTAGGTGCAATTCAAGAGAATTTAATAAGCCATCTTTAAAACAAAAAAAGCGGGACCAATTTCTTGGCCCCGCTTTTAAATTAAGAGAATTAAGCGTCTTCCTTCATTCCCTCAGCTACGGATTTCATCTTTGCAATCTTTAGGATTGTTAGACCAAATACGCACTTAGCTAGTACATCTGCAATTGTGTAACCGATTTGACGGTTAACAAATGCATCTGGATCCAGTGCATCTTGTCCCAAAATTGGAAGCAAGTAAGCGATTGGATAAACGCCCCAGGTTGCGATCAAAAGCAGACGTAGGCGACCAACGGTTGCGGCTACGCCAGCTGGCTGACGATCTAGGGACTTTGAAAGCTCGACAAACAATACATACAGAATGTATAGGAAAGGTATTGTTGATAGAACACCCCAAAGAATCTTGGTGTTGTTATCTGTTGAAATCTCACCTGGGTAACCAAGTGCGATCATTGCAGCAGATGCTGGGACCAAGCGGTTGATTAATGAAGAAGCCGCTGCCTTAGCAAGAGCTAGTACTGCTACTACCTCAACTAGTAGAAGAGGTACAGTTAGGATCCAGTCAACGTAGCGATAGCCTTCGTTGAAGTCACCCTTTCCAGTTCCTACCTTTACTGCGCCATCAACATATGAACTTTCAAATGAATTGAAAATTCTCCAGTAGTGGTATGCCGCAATGAATGTAACCATTGATGACATAACTAGGGCAGTACGGTATTTAGGAAGTACCCGAGATTGTGAAACTAGTGTGTAGATAGTGCAGGCAAGCATTGATACAAGTCCAAATGAAAGGACGTTGTATACCAGCCCGTACTGATCTGCAGTTAGTGCAATTGAGTTCATCTAAATAAGCCTCCATAGGCATTTAGTTTGCTCACACCCTTTTGGGCATAAGCGAGCAATTTTTCGTAACCCCATATGTAAGCTACGACAAACTGCCTGGGTAAAGGGTGCTCCCTACCGGCCAGTCCATCAAGCCAATTGACCCCAATTTCTCTTGAATTTTTAAGAATTACCCCTATTAAATATGGGCAAATCGGACATTACTCAACCACTCCTGGGTGCAAAGGGATATCAAGCTGCGCCATTTAGACTTACACAAATGGCAACCTCCCAGAAACCCAGCAAGGCTGCTCCGATTGGAATCTTTGATTCTGGGGTTGGTGGCTTAACTGTGGCTAGGGCAATTATTGATCAATTGCCTGGTGAATCAATCCTTTATCTAGGCGATACCGCACGTGGGCCTTACGGCACTCGCCCACTTGCCCAAGTTCGAGAGTTTGCCTTAGAGATAATGGATCAATTAGTTGAAGCTGGAGTGAAGGCAATTGTGATTGCTTGCAATACCGCAAGTGCTGCGATGTTGCGAGATGCTAGAGAGCGATACCAAATTCCTGTTATTGAAGTTATTCAACCTGCCGTTAGACGTGCGGTTTCAGCTACCAGAAGTGGCAAGGTTGGCGTAATTGGCACAAATGCAACTATTGATTCCAAGGCGTATTTAGATGCCTTTGCAGCAGCGCCGCAATTAAGTATCACCTCCAAAGCATGCCCATTATTTGTAGAGTTTGTTGAAAGTGGCAGGACGTCAGGGGATGAGATAACTAAAATTGCTCAGGATTATTTGAATCCAATGAAGAGTGCTCAAATTGATACCTTGGTTTTAGGTTGTACTCACTATCCACTATTAACTGGGGTTATCTCATATGTAATGGGAGATAATGTGACCTTGGTTTCTAGTGCCGAAGAGACTGCGAAAGATTTATTTCGTACTCTGGTAGAAACTGATTTGCTAAAT